>JAAUXU010092350.1_pt1 | contig 24864 bp, 24 predicted proteins | sample 7278151 | NCBI WGS metagenome assembly JAAUXU01 (sample SAMN14350113, study PRJNA611818) | marine sediment metagenome | isolation source: surface marine sediment (1.8m) | place: French Polynesia: Moorea | collected 2018-08 | reverse complement strand
TGCCATCTGAAAGTCTTTGCCATCTGAAAGTCTTTGCCATCTGAAAGTCTTTGCCATCTGAAAGTCTTTGCCATCTGAAAGTCTTTGCCATCTGAAAGTCTTTGCCTTTCACGGTCAGAAGGCTTAGAACACACACCTCCTTAATAGGCTAAGAGGAGTGGAGTCTTGGACATGATGTTGACGGAGACACCAGCCGGCCATAATCTTTAAATGTTGATCGAGCTTCACCAGCTGAATGTTCTCCATCATCCGTAGGCCCACCCTGAACTGTACTTTTAGGGTTTCTAGTTCTTGAGAAGGAGTAGATCTCCTGGGTGACAATGCCGGCTTCTCTCCGGGACTTGCCGACGAGGGCACAACCGACTAATTATCGCGAACCACTGGCGGAAGTTCTTCTGAGTGAGATCACGCAACCTTGATTCTTGCTCCTCGTGCAAGCTGCTTGGCCCCGTGGTCAAGAAGAGGCTCTTAGGTGGGGCCGTCTGGAGGGACCTTTTCAACGATCTCTCCAGAGTCTGCACGGAGCAAGGAAAGAGATTTAAAGCCGATACTTGTATGTTCGATATTGTATATTTGAGAGAAAATGAAGCAAAGACAAGATCATGGTGAAAACAGCAGCTGGATTTTTTGATTTATAGAAGAATAAATAGCCGCATTTTTATAGGACCTTGGCGAAATGAGAAATACTTGATAGGATTTATCATATGCTTCTCTATCTACATATTTCACAACAACATAATACAAGAAAATCGCCAATGCATTTCTCCTTCTCAGAGAGCAAAAAATTTGGCAGAAATCGAGTATGATATGAAAGATTTCACTGGTTTCCCGCAGAGCTAAAACAGTCTACTACAACATGCAGAAGTCCTGCTGCCTCTCTCTGGCCTGGCTTGCAATCAACACGCCGCCATTCTCTACCACGATGCCCCCTCCGCCTCCACCTCCGGAACCGCCGCCTGAGCCGCCGCCGGCTCCAGATACGCCACCACCGTTGATGGAGGTGGCGGGGTAGAGGTAGTCATAATCGATGCTCTCTATGGAGTTGGCAGAGGCGGCCGTGAAGCTCACAACTTCGCCCACGACGCTGTCCACGCCGTAATTGGCGGCCTCAACGACGACGGCAGGGCCGGCACTTCCATTGCTGCCGTTGGATGAAGAATTGCTAGTAGTGACTGCGGCGCAAGCAGCGTTGACAGCGCTCCACATGACATCCTCGTTCTCCACCACTGGTGACGGGGAGCCGTTATGACCAACGCCGTTTGTCACGATCACGGCTGATTTGAGCAGGCGGCCGTTCATAGGTGGGTCGCTGCAGTTCAGCTTGATAGTGGGGCCACCGTTGACGGCACCGTTGGCGACACCGCCGCTGCTAGTGATGACTTCGAACGGCAAGGGCAACGAGCTGGGCGAGGGTCCAGGGTTGGCTGCGGCGGCTAGGAGCGTTGCCACTGGGGTGTAGTTTCCCGCATTGATGGAGGACGAAGTGGTCGTCGTCGAGGCGCTATTGGCGGCTGTTTTGCCTGTGACCACGTTGATGGTAGGCACATCTGACGGCTGAGTGGGCAGGCTGACGGTGGTGGGCGCGCCGTTGACTACCACGCCGTTGTTGGTGGCGACGGAGGCGGCGGTGGCGTTGGCCACTGCAGACAACACAATGGCGGGTAGGGAGGCGACAGGCACGACTGTGGCAGAAGTGGTAGACGCCACGACGGTCGTGCTGTTGCCGCCATTCGTGGCGGACTGGATGACGGGGATGGCGGTGACGACGGAATTGTTGCGCGAAGGCGATGGCGACGATGACGACGACGCCGTCACTGCCGACGAGGGGATGTGCAGGACTACGGGCTGCTCGACTGGCTGAAAAGATCTCATCATGGCCTCGACCTCCTTACGCAACTCCTCCGTATTGGGCCTGGGTTCGGCCGCAGCGACGGCAGCCGCGACAGCCGCTGCCTCCTCTTGAGGCACGGGTGTACTGGGCAAGATGGTCTGGGGGTCGATAACGAGGGTGCCACCTGGCGGCGTCAAACTCAGCCTCGGATTCTTGATCTTGGCCGCCCCGGCACCGTTGGCGCTGGCATCCGAGTGCCTACGCTTTCCACCTTCACCCGGCGTGTAGTTGATGCCCTTCTCGGCCAGCGCCTCCCTCAGGTATCGCTCGAGGATTCCGTGCTTCCCCGTGTAGTGCCTGAGGAGCGCCTGCTTGTCCTTACCGGTGAAAGGACAGCCGGCGGCCGGGCAGGCGTAGGGGCGGCAGTGGGGGAAGATCTTGTCTATCTTCTCCTTGAAGTGCTTCATGACCAGGTGATCCTGTTTCTCTCTGTATTTGTTCTTGGTCTTGGGCTCGAATCCGCACAGCTCGCACGTGTGCGTCGTGCGGAAGCCGTTAATGTTCTTCGGTAGTCCGGCGAGGTCCAGCATCATCTTGGACTTGTTCCTTTCTCTCCCTCACTTCACGACAAAGCCGAACAAGTGTTCTGCAAAGTGACTTCTTGTCTCAGAGTCCCCGACGGAGTCTCCGTCATAATTGTGCACTCATTGGTGCAGTCGAAAGCGTTGAAATCACCAAGAATCACGATGCTTCTTTCTTTCTCCTTCTTCTCCGGGTTCGCCACCTTCGGCTCCGCCCTCTCTCGCTTCAACGACCGACTGACTGACGGGGCCAAGAGACACACAGAAAGAGAGAGAGAGAGAGAAAGAGAGCCGAGGATTGGGTGGCGCTCAAGACACAACGGACGAAAAGATCCCTAAAGACCAGATCTGGTGGCCAAAATTGGGTCTTGCTGCTCAGAGACCGGGAGCGAAGTAACAACGAGGAACCGAGTGGACAACCAACGCGGGGAAGCCCCGAGAACCCGATGGGAGCGTCAGGAATTTCTTTGTCCGCCACCTCAGCCGTCACTTGGTAGTCGACGGGGGAACAAGTGAAGCCAGAGAAAGAGGCTTCTCTGGAGGGCAGAGCTGGCAGCCGCGGCAACCACTTGTTGGCGTGACGGTGGACAGGAGGGGGGGAGGGGAGTGGGGAGTGGAGGGGGGGAGGAGGAGGGGGGACTGTTGCCGCCGCCGTTCGCTCTGCCGGTGGCGCACGCGGCCACGGCCCTGAGCGTCCAGGGCGGCGGGGACGGCGGGCAAAAGATGCGCAGTTGTTGCGGAGGAGGTGGGCGGCACCCAAACTCTCTCTGGAGCGCGCGCGCCGGAAATTTCGTGTGGCGGTGGTGGCCGCAGCCGCCTTCGCCTTGGCCGCCGCCTTCGTCCCCTGGCAGGGCTTGCACGCGAGTAAATTTGCCGGCGGCGTCTGCGCCAGCAGAAACGCCAAAAAAGCCCGAAATAGATAGACGGAGAATCTCCAGTTAAAAAAAAAGGCGTCGTCGCGGCGCAAAATGAAAACACCCCTTTTTTGTCCGGGGATCGGACAAAGACGTGGATGTCATCATACATAGTTAAGACTAGAAGAAAAAATCGTTATAATTTCTTTCACTTAATTCTTAGAAGTCCCCAGAAGGATCGGGGGAAGGGGGGGGGGCAACAGCAGAGGACTCGAACAAGCTGCTGCTGCTGCTGCTGCCGCTGGCGCTGCTGTCGTCCCACAAAAGCTGGCAACAATGAGAAAGATCTGAGTTCGTCGCCCCCGAGAAAAGCTACAGGGAGACTCAGCAGCAAATGTCTGGCCGTCATTAATGGGTGACGGCAAAGGAGAACAAAGCAGAGAAGTTTGGGCGACAAAGGGATAATAGAAGAAAGGATTGCGAACCAGCAGTTGTTTCTTTTGATCGACCCTGTACTAATATTTCCTCAGTTCATCCACCCACCCATCCTCGTACGTTCTTCCCCCGGCCGGCCGTTTGGGAGAGCAACAGCCTCTCTCACGTGCGCAGCAGCAACAACAGCAGCAAGAAGAAGTGAGGGGGGGGGGGAGAAAAAGCACTTAAACCAACTTGACTTTGGCTGTGCAAAAGTCGCACTTGCACGAGTGGAGAATAACAAGACTGACGAGAAAAGTCGCGGTTGCTCAGCTGCTTCTGCCGCTCTCGTCAGCTGTCTCTGGAGGGGCCGAAATGCGCTCGGGTGAACGCGACCTTAAGCAGCGACGCCGCCGCCGCTCGGGGCTATGAAATCCGCTGCTTCTTCTACTTTTGTTGGTCGGATTGGAAGGGCTCTTTCTTTCTCTCTCTCTCCACGCCAGCTAACACAAGTCTGGTGGAAGAAGAGAAGGAAAAAGAGATTTGAAAATTTTGCTCCCTTCTTTCACACTGTTTTCCTATCAAAATGAGGACGATTTCTACGATGAAAAATGACTCTTTTCTTCTCGGAGGCCTCAAGAAAAGTCAAGTCGACCTTGCCTTCCCAGTCGGTCTTGTCCCTCCCACACTGGAGACGATGGCGAAACAAATATGCAGATCTATTATTATTGTCATTACAGTCGAATCTCGATGTGACGTTTGACTGACTCGGCATGATGCTGCTGTAGTCCAAGCAACATGTACTTGACGCGAAGATTGGTATTGCTGACATGAGGAGCAACGGGATGGATATTGTGATATTAGTGATTTTACCCCGCTGAAAAGTCTGTCGATTCGACTGTATTATTATGATTATGATTATTATTGCAGTGTTCAGGAGTGGCTGCCAGCCACACCCTTTTCCTGGGAAGAAGAGTCTCTTCCCAATGAGACCCGAGTGAGGAAATCAGAGAGAGTTTTGGAAGCTTCCAAATGCACCTGCGACAATTAATCCCTGCTTGTGCGTCATGCATACTCACAAGGAGGGGCAGGGGGTATCAGGGGAGCGACGGCTGCCCCCTCTGCCTGGTCCTGCTGTTGCTGCTGCCCTGGCTATTGTTAACTTCCATGGAATGTGAGATGACGCTGAGCTAAAAGGGACGATTTTGGTACATACACAGGAAGCTTCAGTCCCTCAGCTTGAAGCAGCAGCTCGATCAACACACTTTTTTTTCTCACGATCACGCGAAAACAGATTCGTTGGCTGCGTCGTCAAAAATTTCTGGACCATTTCTTATTTGTTGCCGTTGGAACAAAGAAGAAGCGTCCTCGCAATCGCTGCCAAAAGTATCAATCATTTGGGATTTTAAGGGGAGAACAAAAAGACCCCGCATTCTTCGCTCGTATGAGTGCATACTTCTCCCTCTATGCATGTACAGGGTGAGGCTGCAACTGTGCCAGGCACACAAAGCCGGAGCTGCATTTCAGCTTGGCCACCCTGTAGCGATCCATCACCAGATGATCCTGCCACAAAAGTTGCGCTGTGGACAGCTTTTGAGGCATGTGATACGATCACCGTCGTCCTGTTGCTTGTCCTGTTGCACGCCAAGGGGGCTTTCTCGGTGTGGTTTCGCCCCATTGTGTGCAGCAGCAGCGACAGCAGCAGGTACAAAGACCTTTAAATGTCTATGAAGCAGCCAAGTGAGAGTTTCCAGGTTATCGAACCTCATCCATCGCTGTTGCTTTTGCGTTGTAGCCGCCAGGTATTTGCTATTAAATTGCTTCTTCTTCATTTGGCTTGCAAATATCTAGGTCAAGAAGAAGAAAAAAAAACCAGCGAGGAGGAGGAGAGACCGCAGTAAAAGCGTCTGCACAGAGAAAACGCCACAAAGTTGTGTCCACACACTCACACTCACCCATTCACACGCACACACCCGAGTTGGCCAGGGAAAACATGCCCAAAAAAGACGCCCATTTCAGCCTCTCAGAGTATTAATTTAGATTTCTCACTAGTTATTAGTGAGTAGAACGAATCGTCTAATTGTTGATAGCATCATTTTAGCAGGAAAAAAGTCATCCTTCACACAAGAGCAAGAGGTTGGTAATCGTCGGCGATTCCGCCCCAGGCAACGACCCAAAACTTCATAGAACTGACACTTGTGCAGATATATTTTGCGCTAAAGTCTTCTTTGTTGCGTGGACGACGATTCCTCATCAGCAGCATCTTAACACGCAAAAGCTTTGCGCCCCATAAGATGCACAAAATTCATCGCTTAAATATCCTACGTAAGCCACAGTGCCGAAGACGTCGAGCGCGCGCCCGGCGGCAGCGACGGCGACGGCAGCCAAGGAAGGGGCCGTGGAAGTTCCCGCAGTGTAAAATGCAACAACTGCAGCGCCAGCAGAGAGAGAGAGAGAGAAGCGGGTCCCGTTATATTCTGACCGGGCCCGCCGGGAGTTGCTCGTAGCTGCTGCCGTCGTCTTCGTCGTCGTCGTCGTCGTCGTCGTCGTCGTCGTCGTCGTCGTCGTCGTCGTCATCCCCCCATAAGTTAATGTGCTCACTTCCTCCTCTTCTCGAGCTTAACGAGGATGAAAATTAATTGCTGGAGCTTCTCTCTTTACAGCAAGAGGAATTTTGTGGCTCTCATGCTGGAGCTGAGGGCGCGTTTGCACTGGGCGGACTCGTCCGAGCTCTGGTCGTGCCAACGAAAAAGAGAGGGAAGTTGTGCAGTGCAAGTGGGATCTTAAGCTTGACAAGGAAGATTCTAATCGTGATTTCACAAATGACGCAACTGAGAGAGATTCAGGCTGTGCTGGAGAAGCTGATGAGGACAGATTGAAGATTTCGCTTCTCTCAAGGCAGAAATTTGGCAAATAGTCAATAAGCCTTTTTCTTTTTTTAAGGGGGGGGGGGGCAAAAATGACATTGCTGGCATTGCGGCCTCGTCCAGAATGTAACTGTAGAGAAAGTTTTTTTTTTCCATGGGCCTCATTTCAGGCTGTTTTGCAGGCCCCAGACGACAATTTGGGCATGTCTCTGGTGCTCCACCAGACTCTTTTCTCCTGTTCTCACCTGCTCCAGATCTTGAACAGTTGCAACTCTTCCCACACCTTGGCAATCAGCACATGTCTGAATATTGCACTTTCACAGGAAGTCTCACCTATGCGAGAATCCTCAGTAGACTGATGAGGTTGGGACTTTGGGAGTTGTTGCAGCAGCAGATCAGACCGAGGTGGTCACACCTTGCTGCTGCTACTGCGGCTGCTGCTGCGGCTGTGGCAGCAACACAAAAAAACAGCTACAGCACAAAATCTCCCTGTTCAATAGGTAACTGCCTGCCTGCATGCACGCACGCACGCGCGCGCGCGCTCCCGCGCACGCTCGGCCTCTTTCGTGTGCGTGAGTCATCAAGAGACCGGGGGAAAAAAAAAGATCCAACCGAAAACTTCTTCAACGGACGGGAAACAGCTGCTGCTGCTGCTGTTGAACGGCCAATGGAGCCTTGATGAGCCGTTGCCGGCGTTCTTGGCGCGCGCGACGGGGATGGAGAACAAGACGAGGCAGCCGCTCAAAGGCCTGTGGCTGGACACGCGTTCGATGCTCTTGATGAGGAGAAACTTTCCAAACGTGACCACTTTGACGGACTCCGTGGAAAACTTTCATTTTGAGCACTTTGGAAAGTACGAAAGATAGCGTCGAAAAGAGGATTTCCACATTGCTTCAGTCGTTTTCATTTAAAAATCTGTTCGTACAGTTGCGAAGAAAGACCAAGACCGACTTTAAACATCGTTCGGACGTCGCCGCGGGCGCAAATCATGTGCATTTTTCTCCGAATCGATGCGGGAGTCAAAATGATGGAAGTCTGACTCAAGGGAAGCTCCGCAGATCCATATTTAGGACTGAAAGTTTGATCTGCGGCCCAAATTTGGCTGGAAAGAAGCGCCTTTCCAGCTGGCCAGAAAGGTGTTGGATCATTACACGAGTCCTAATGACTCACTCAGCTGTTGTGGTTGCTTCGGGCAGTTTCTCCCCTACTTGGGCCTCGGTCAAGTCCGGCCAGTCCAAATTTGCCGCGACCAAACCCACAGATTGTTATCATTGGCGAGGAGGGGGGAAAATGTAGGCAATACAGGGTGTTGATACAACATTGCAGGTCTTGTTGGTTCACCCCCAGGGCTGGTGACGGCAGCAACAACTCTTTGTGCATTGATCTGCCATCACTTGACCAACGGCAGCGCCTGGATCTCCGTCATCAGCTGAGCGGTGCCAATTTTGGGTCCATTGTTGTCATCTCCGCCTCTGACTGCAGTGCCAATGGCCCCGTTCCAGGGGATCACACACGGCTTTCAATGCCGACGCACCCTGTACAGACTGGCGAGACCGCTGAAGGCTGAATTGGCATTTCTCGGATGGAACTGGAGCATTTTTCCAGCCTGGGCCTCTGTGGGGCAAAAAACTGTCATGTCTGAATGACTCCTTCCAGCAAAAATCATGCAAATGAGGAAGTTCCCCCCCCCCCCAAAAAAAAAAAACAATGGCTCTTGGGCACGAGAAATTTCGCAGCCACCGCTCTGATGTCTCCACTCCGATGTCTTTTTGCAGGGTTGCCACCAAAGGCTTGGGAAAAAGAAAAAAACAATCGCTCCAACGATTTTTTTTGAATTGTTTTCAGGTGAGTCACGCTGTAATTACCCCACGGAAATCAAGGTAGGTGCGCGCGCGCGCTTGCGTAACCGACTGAAAAAGTCCGTTGGACGACAAAGTCGAGCTTTCCCTCAGTGTGTGAGTCAGCAGCAGCAGCAGCAGCAGCAAAAAATACTTTTTTTTTTCTTTTTTTACTTTAAATTGTGGGGGAGAAGAAAAGAGATTGTTTCTCTGTGGTTGACAACGAGGACAAGAAAAGACTCTGCTCAAGGTCTTGGAAGAGGGAGCTTGACATATTCTAAAGAAAAGAACCTCAACTTCATCATGACCACGCACTTGGGCAGAAGAATGGCCGATGCACCTAAAATGCGTGCACAGCTTGAGCCAAAAACAATGGCCAGAGGCTGGATTTGGCAGTCTGCGTCTGGCGGACACGTAGTCGCACCAGTAATTACCGGCAACAGCTGACTAAATTACATAATTTTCTGCACTTTCAGGCAAGACATTCGCAGGGTCAATGTCAACTTTGACTCAGTCATGAGCGCTTCTGCAAATGTCGACCGGATGTGGGTTGGCAAAGTACAGCAGTTGGTTGTGCAAAAAAAAAAAAAACCGCCAATGGTCGATTTTGGGTGCCCACACTGACTTTCTTCCACGTCGGCCCGGAGGCACCCGGACAAGGTGACAATCAGGACAACGATGATGTAAACGCATCTGAGCAGAAAGAAAAAAAAATGAATCATGATGTATATCATTTTGATGTGCAGGCCAGCGAAAATGCAGACTTTTTTGCTGGCAGATTTGCAAAATTTTCTCATGTTGGGGTCTCTGCCCTCCCTGAACCCCCCCAACCCCCAAAGTCCCGTTTGGATGCCCGAGATTGCATTTCAGCAAATTGTTCTTTCAACAAACAGCGTAAATCCTTAAGATGTTGAGGGCTAAACTTATTTTAAAACTACAATTATGAGCTCACCAAGGGTTTTTTCTCAGTCCAGGTGCTTCTCGCCGTCCATGGACTTTGTGAAGTTCAAGCCCTTGGAAGTCATTGAGGTTAACGATATTGTTTAACAAGCGCCAAATCCTCAATTTGTGACCTCAAGTGGCCTCCGAGGCCAGGGGTAAAAGAGACACTTCCAGGCACAATAAACACACTCAAGTACTGAGAGTTTTTATGCATACAGGGTGACCAAGCAAATTTTCCAGTGAGAGGGTTTTTTTGTTAGGTGACGCTGAGTCGGAACAAGTGATTAGCGACCAAGATCCTCACGTACGACTCTCTGCCTGGTCGACAGAACGCCCTTGTCCTCCCTGGACGTCCCCTCGACGGACTTTGTCGGGTCCCCCTCGGTCTCTGCCGGGGTGACGTTGACCAAGATAGCGTTCTTGTTGCTCACATCCTCTCCACACAGTGGGTGATGTTAAATACAGTGCCCTCTGTGACCAGTCGTGACCGCACTGACTCCAGCCAGGTCGACAACGCGCTGCCTTCGATATGTTGCACTTTTGGAAAAAAAAAAATCTTTTTGCAAAACTTTTAGAGAAGAAGCAGCTGCAGATCTTTGTTTATTCCACTCTAGCAGTGTTGAAAGGGGCAATTTTAAAGCAAAGTTTTGTGAAAAATTCGGTCGGCCACCCGATATTGGGGTCGACCACTTTAATCTCTTTGTTGTACCTGTGGCCAGACTCCCTTTAAATCCTCTTCAGTCGAGTGGAATGAAGAAATTATCATTGTCTAAGTCCACTCTTGCATCCATTCAAGCTGTTAGTACTAAAGTGCACTAAAGGGTCAAAGAGATGACTTTGTTTTGAAAAATCATTATTTGTCTTCTCTATTTGGCATTAGGTAGCAAACCTAAGATGCACTCAGACAGATTCCCAAATTTTGGTCCTTTGTTCTAGCCCAGTAGACATAGATGAGAAAAGTCATTGGCAGCATGACTTCAGCAATGTTCACAGAGGCCTCGAATCAGCTTCTCTGGCGGGGTAATTAGTAAGAAGTAATGTAAATTGTAATGGTACCTAATAACTGCTTTAGAAAAAGTGTAATTGTAATTGCAATATTTTTGCAAAGTCCGCTCGTGATGACTTTCCCAGCAAAATCGCTTCCAAAATAATTTTGACAGATCCGGATCTGCGCAACAATTGGACAGGTTGTCTCAGTTTCGTGGCCAATCATTTCTTTCTCAACCTATTACATTGCTATCATAGGTGGACTTGTTGCATCAAGCAGAAATGCGACCAAGCACGATGAAAATGTCTGTCTGGTCTCCAATAAACGACCCCACAACATGGTGGTGGTGGCCAACGACGTCCAAACTGCGGCGTTCAGCTCCATGGGCACCCTGCGCAGCTGCAGGCGGACTGAGTCACCCTGTGCGAACGTCTCAGTCATGGCTACTGAATAATTGCACATCCTCTGGTCTTCCGGCGATCTTCGTGACGAGAAGCAATGACCCTTTGGCAGCTATTTCTTTCTCAGACTCCCTCGACTGAGCGAGCGTGGACAACGTGAGGCTCTGAGGAGACCAAGAAGACCTTGAATGATTCGTGCGCAAAAAGACAGAAAAAAAAATATATGTATATTCCACGATGCCGAATGTCACTTTCGAGGTCTGGCTAAATATTGCCCTGGAGACGACGGCGATGAAGAAGATTAGGCCAAATATTATATAAAGACACTCGGTGATTTCAGCAAATTCGCTCGCCACAAACAGGTAGCATTTTTCTGTCATTTTGCCTCTCTCTCTGCATGCAAATTTGCTGTTTGTCCTGCGATTTTTTGGTTTTTTTGCAGCGATCTCTATCTGCACAGACTTTGCGTATAGTACCGGGTGGCCCCAGGAGAACCGTCTCACCCGCCAGTCAGCTGTTCTGCCTCCTGCAAGTCTCCTTAGTACACCCGGTCTTCACGTGTGAGTGGAAAACAGACATTGAAAACTTAACTCGCCCAGACTTTTCTGAAGTCAAGTAGCTTAAGGTGGTGTTTTGAAATTTGTCACTGTGACTGTTCCATTTTTTGGCCGTTCACCTCTCACTCTATGTTATCACCTCTTGGTCTGGCAATCTCCATCCGCTCTTTGTGCTTGAAGCAGCCTTTTCAGACTTGTGTTATCGCTCTAAATGGCCTAATTTCACATACACTTTGTCTGCCAATGATGATGTAAGCATCGCTGTCCGACAACCCACGGAGCTCGGCTTGAAATGTACAGGGTGATTGGCAGTACTGGCCAATCTCTGCAGTCCACCCTGTCGGCGTGTCATGACTCTGAGCCTGACTCCCGAAGCCGCACTCGGCCGGGTCGACGTCGGACAGCCGCGTGTGGGCCGACGCCGGCCACGAGTGCGGCCTCCATGTCCACGACGCCGAGATGACAGAACAATTGCCAGCTTCGTTTCTGGCCCCCGCTGCTTCTATCAAGTCTGGGATGGCAGGTTCAATTAAGGCACAAAGAGAAATCTGGAGTCAACTTTGATCCCACCTTTTTTTCCCCCCTGCTCTCCCAGATGCAAACGTCCGGGTGCTTGAGCTACACATATAAAAGGCTTTCCTGGCCTCAGCTTAGAAGACCCTGGATTTACCTTTATTTTTTTGCTCTTACCTTCTAATTTGACGGTTTTTCCTCTGGGCCTTACGAGAAATTGACTCACGAACATTTTCTCCTCCAGCTCAAAATCTTTCTCCTCGTCCCAAGAAGAAGAGAAACTCCGATCCGGCCCGCGCTAGCGAAATTTTTCAGTGTTTAGTGCGTGCGTGCGTGCGTGCGTGAGCGCATGCGCGCGTGCGCATGAGAAGAGCGCGCGTGCGCAGTCAAACAAGCTCAGTTCGAGGACTCCGAGACTTTTGGCCTCAAAGCAAGAGTGTCCCTAAAAAAAAAGGCTTGACTGACGGGACAATTGAGCAGGATGACCCATTGTGTCGAGCTTTGTCAAGTGACCCCATTGTGGAAGATGTTTGTGCAGGTAGAGAGACGGAACAAGAACAATGTTGAGAGGGTCTCGGACCTCAGGTAGGAGGCAAAGGGGGAGGAGGAGGAGGAGGAGGAGGCAAACAACACCTGAGGAATGCGATCCTTTCTTCTTCTGCTTCGACTCAGGCCTAAGCTCATTTGATCTTTGAAACACAAGACCTTTTTTATTCTCTCTGGATACCTGAGAGAAGAAGTTTTTCTACTGTTGAAAACACTTTTCTCGTACCCACACTTGTAATGAGGGCAGCTGAAACACTTTGGAATGACCGCAGGGGTCTCCAATTTTTTTAAATTCAACAGCTCAGGTTTGCCAGGTGCTTGGGCAGGCAACATCTCGAGCTGACGTGGCAAGTCTGAGCACCGATACTCAGGGCTGGCATCAAAAGTCTCACCAGAGGTCGAGCCAAATAAGCTGATTTTTTGCACATCCTGCATGGATAAACAGAGAGAGAGAGAGAAAAAAAAAAATAAACAGATGAGTGAGTTAAAGGGCTCAATTCAAGGGCTTTGGCCAAGGGTTCAACAATTGTCAGGGGAGAGCCAAACAGAGTTGATTGGGGGGTCATGAGCAGTCAGCCGTTGTAGCCCAGGAAGATCTTGACCAACACAATGTCTTGAGCTGAGAAGTCCTGACTGCCGATGCAGGGTGGTCATTTTTTAGTGTCCACGATGCACACAAATTGCGTTGCCAAAAAACAGGTCGGAAAAAAAGCAAAGATTGGACAGGTGCTTAAGCCAATGAATTAATGTTAAGTCATAACTTTATTCTAGGGTAGGAAAAAGCTGCATGTGGCCAGCGTCGATGGGGGCCTCTCAAACGAAGAAGGATCACCATTGTTGGCAAATGTTTATTTATGTTAGGACTTTTTGTTGTTTTCTCTTCATGGAGGTACAGGAACGAAGTGCTGCAACACCTGCGATATCATCTGTTGCAATGGCTCATCATAGACATGACTTCACTTAAAGAGACCTGCACAAAAGAACATCCTCGGAGGTCACTCACAGCCTCAGTGGAAGCAGAGCAATGGACTCGTCTGTTGAAAAGCCAGTCAAATGGAACAAAACATGTCTAAAGCCCGGGATGAGTGCGCAACTGGAGCACCTGTGCGTTGCTGCTAATGATCTATTAATGACCTGTTCTCTGTGTGTGCGCCCAAAAATAGCTTTGAGCAAATCAGTTTTGAAGAATTTTGAATTTGAAATGAAAAAAACCGGCCAAACAAGTCCCAAATACTCCGAAGTGGACGCAACATTCGCTACATACCGCACATTCACTGGTGCAAGGAATCTCCGACGGGTAAAATGGGCGCAAAATTGGCCAATCTCTCGTGCTTAATCTTTTGTCATCTTATGTCTCAATGTCTGAGTCCGAGTGGGAGCGGGACAGAGTTGCCACATACTCTATTCTAAGACAAATGGCGTTTTTTCAGACTGGAACACCCTGAGCGACCGTTACAAAGGCACACAGAGATGTACATCAGTACTACAGCTGTTTTGAGCTGTGGTCCCCATCCTAACCCCTGGGACTATTGTTTGGGGGGCTATTTTGAGAGAAAGGTCAGTGTTGACTACCATCCCAAGCTCAGGTCTTTGAAGGCCTCCATCACGGAGAACATGGCTGCCTTGGACAGGCATGTGGTCGCCAGGTCCAGATTCAGATCTTGTCTTCAAGCAAAAGGCTCTTGTCCTGTGTGAAGCTATCCATGGTTTCGTGGCAAGGCCATTGTCCTTGGCAGTTCTCAAAAATAAAATTTTCTTTTTTATCAGACAACTCTCAGTTGGTGGTGATCACCCTGTATGCTATATCAATACACTTTTAGGCCCCTGCGTCAAATTCTCCGCTCAGTTCGTCTCGGGAGGGGCAGATGTCAGGCTTTCGGACTGGGCCGGACCGGGTCTGTCCCGGCCCCGACACCCTCATGGCTCGACCCGGTCTGTGCATTGGTCCAGGTCTGCGCCAAGTTGATCAACTTCCTGGTGGGTTTCTCGAATCTGTCCTCTCTTATGGGCTCGATCTCCACCTGAGACCCGCATTGACAGAGACAACGTCGATTTCTCCTTTTGACCCTTTCGCCAGGCATCTGGATGTGATCACTCGGGCGGTCGCCAGGACCAACGTCAACCCGGTGCCACCGCTTGGAGATGGGGACCCCATCTTCATGCGTGGCAACTCTGGGGCGGAGGCATCGTTATGGGTCTTACTACTCTCCTGCACCACAGAGCGCTCAGCAACAACTCGGCGGTGCTGGATATCGGATGAGCCTGGACAAAGAAAAATGTGTAGTGACGGGGGAGACCTAAATAAATGAAATAGGTAAGACTCATATATTTGGTTCTCAAACAAGACACTTCGTTATTAATCCGAGTATTCATGATTAGAGGCCTCTACAATAATTTGCTTTGAAGAAATTAACATGGTGACTGAGGTGGAATGAAACAGTTGTCCTACACCGGATTTCCTATCCCCAAAGATCCTCTGACCGACCAAACTTGTATATGAGAGATGCTGCGAAGATGAAGAGGTTCTGAGCGAAGATGGCAAACCCGGGGTAATTGTAAGTGGGTTTGAACTCATTGCTAGAATCTGAAAAGACAAATCACCTTTTGAGTCTTCCTACAGACAAATAAAACAGACTCAACACCAGCATAAGTTGCATTCAACTCAATGCGTCATGTAAAACTATTATAACTAATGTTGGCAATGTGATGACCCAGGTCTGGAAACGAATGTAGACTAGACTTTCACCTCCTGTCTATGCTACGTGAATATATTGATGTAAGGGTTACGTACTTGGGATGAGGTATTCACCCAGCAAAATCCAAGTTGCTCCGATCAGAGCCCCGAAACCCAGGAGGAATCCGATGAAGAACCACAACCTGGCTCCTCTCAGACCTAGACACCCTGTAGTGAAGGACTCTCCCATCAGCTGACCATTGGACACTGCGTTCACCCTGCAGAAGAGTTGCAAACACCTCAGGCTGAGCTCATACGAGTGGACTGTGAGGACTCACATGAACATGGATATGGTCCCAAAGACGCCGCAGATGTGAAAGACGTCCTTGATGTCTGTCTTATCCGGGTAGTAGACCGCAGCGTCGATTGCCAGCCACCACCCTGTGAAGAACTGAAACAGAGTCGGTCAGACAACTCGAACCTTGACGTGAAAGTAGTTTTGAACTTAACCAAGACTCCAGCCGTGATGGCGGCCACCTTGTTGCGCTTCTCGCCGATCTGGAGGACTTCCAGGTTGGGCAGCTGGACGTTGTCGAGACAGCCAGCCATGCTCGTATGGAAGAAGCTGGCCTTGAGCCTCACTTGAGGAGCTTCAAACGTCGATACAATCTCGATCGATCGATAGGAGGAGACGAGCCAGAGGATCGATATACACGAGACGGCGGAGATGGAACGGTAGAACCTTGGGATGATCTCGCTCGGGTTCTTGGAGCACTTATTCGCCCACTCTTGCGTGCAGTCGGACGAGTCTCTCGCTCTCACTCATTCTGTTGATCCTTGTGTGCGTCACAGCTGGTGAGGACTATTTTCGGTCGGTCTCCGCTGGGCTGGCGCTGGACAATGGGCCTGAGGAAGAAGAAAGAGCCTGGAGTTGCCTTGAGCTACAAAAAAGAGCAAAGCGACGACGCTGGAGTGGAGGAACATCAGCTTGGCGCAGCGTTGCCAGATCATTTCGCATTACAACTTGATGCATTCTCGGCAAAAAGCGCCATCACAAAGTAAGGATTCGGGATCAAAAAGGACGAGGATCACACAAGTAGCTACGTTAAAAGCGCCAAGAAAGGCTCCAGAAAGCGCCGCTTCTGGCAACTCTGCACTCCCTGCCGTCACAGAACACCTACCAAGGAACGAGCCGGGGTCGACTATCCTGCCCCCTGGTGATGAAGGGGGTAAAGTACAGGCGCCAACAGAAACTAAGAGATAGAAGCAACATTGTTAATCCTTCCCCTCCCTCCCTTGATGGGCCTGGCCACATTTTTTGTTGCTCCCTAACTCCTCTTGGGAGATGGGTGGACCGATCCGGAAGCCCGTTTGGCAGGAAAGTACCTGAGCAGTGACCCTGGCGACTAAAAATTACAATTAAATGCACATGAGAGAGATTTGCAAATGTAAGATTTTGATCGATGTTGACTTCATGACAGAATGTCAGCGCCAAGGCCCACGAAAAAGCAAGGGGCTGTGAAGTAGTCTGTGTCTCCCAGTGTAGGCATGTGACTCCGTGAGTTGCTCCCCACTGGCATGACTAGGCACTGCCTTGACCTTTGTTCATATATTCAAGGAAAAGTCTAAATTTCCGCTGTGGTACTGAACCCAGCCTTAGGATAGTTACCATGTAGCTCGCCCTGACCTAAAACTTAACGTATATTCTAAGAAAAATGTCTTGAAAAAGACTCATTTTCACCAAAATCACTAGTACTATTCCCTATGGATGAGATGAAAAGCTTTTCGAAGAGGTTTGGCATGTCAACATAAGCCTTGTCTGTGCGGTCTGGAAAGCTCCCAAAGTTGATGCTTTTTCCCACTGCTCCAATTGGTGGTGGTGGTGGTGGTGGTGGTAGGGATCTGCTTCATCCCCTTGACCATAAAGGAACAAGACTACGAAGTTTTGTTCCTTCATGGCCTGACCACTTGGAGCGCTTGTGTCAACCCCGGCTGAACTGTCCTGACTGAAAATCAGCTGCAGGGGCTTAGTACATATATACAGTGGAACAAGACCAATGGACCTCTACCATAAAGAGCATAAATGCCTTTATGCCCATGTTGCTCTTGCATTGGAACACGTTTGATCGTGCAACATTGCAAAGCTCCGGTCCGGCTCGGATGAAGCAAAATCACCATGCTCAGTGGTGCAACTCGATCAACCGCGCAACTTTGCGCGATCCTGGACGTTCACCATTAAGCGTGTTCCTCTGTGATGGATGGAAGCACCGTGGGCTGGCCAGCTGGCCAATGGCATCAGCATTGCAGCTGACAGCAGCCATTGCGAACAAGTTCGAAATCCACCTTGAAGGCAGTCTCGCTCTCGTCGACCACGAGGATCGCTACCGCCGCCGTCGTGCCCTTGAGGGGTGTCCGCGGCCATATCGGAGAGGAGGTAGGCATGCAGCTTGACTAAATGCGATTCTCCGGAGTTGCCCTTCCGGAGCTCGGGTATCGTCAAAGAGTTCGCGACCGGCACGAGCCCGCCGGCCGCCCATAGCGAGTTCAACCGCACGAGCGCCGCCTCCATGTACAACAATTAGGTAAGTACAAACAGGTGCACAGTTTGATGGTGCTACCTGCATCACGTTAACCGGGCCTTCCACAGGGCAAAGGAATTGAAGATGGCGTCCTTCGGACTTGACTGGGATCTGCTCCGCCGGTCCCTGAATTACCACGGTCAGCAGCTGACATCGCTGGTGAGGGAAAACTTCACCGGCGAAGGGCCTGACCCAGTGTCCGAGGTTATCAAGGGAGGCACCCTTGATTACAACTTGTACCACAGACGCAGCCGTGAGCTGCGCATTGAGGACAGGGGCAAGAGGCTCCTGCTGCACAGCTTCATTGCGCAGAACGTCACCGGGTTGTTCTCGTCTTGGCCACAAAACAAAGCACAAATCGCGGCTTCGTTGGCCGACGAGGAGAAGGTCACGGCGATTTTGCCGCCAATGGAGACGTTCTTGCCGCTGGCAGATACGGAGTCGCGAACCCTGCACTTCTTTGAGCTCGTCAAGCCCGGAGATGCGCTGTATTGCGCCATCGGCGCCCAGAATAGGTCGGGACTGCTATTGAAAGTGCTTTGCTTTGCTGGTCCGAGTACCAAGTCCAGGAGGCTGGACGATCTGCGACTAAGGTGTCTATGCCCGGCGGATCAGTTCTCTTCGGACTTCAACGCCGGTTCCACCGAAAACGTGGGTGTCTTTGTCTGCGTCACGGTGTTGGATGTGAAACGCGACGCGCAGAGGATGCTGGCCTCAATGAAGGAAGAAAATCTCTCCCCGGAGAATAAGGACATCAAGCTCGGGGTGGTCAAGGAGCCGGATCTGCATCCCAGCTACAAGATGACGCGCCAAGCTCTGGAGCGACACCGCAGCTACTCCGATTGTCTGGAGGAGAGCGTGGGGCTGGGCAATCCGGGTTGCGTTGCCCGACTCACAGCCGAGCTGGGGCTGTCGAACCAAGGCGGCTGCTCACTAATGCCGTCTCTCTCCGGATTCCCTGAGGCAGAGTGCGCCGAATCGCTGCGCCGACGCCAGAATGCCAAGTGGGCTTTGGCGCACGTGTCCTCGGGTGTGCGCTACTTCAAAGCTGGAAACAATTCGGAAGCCTTTCAGTGCCTAAATCAGGCTCTCCGCATTGATCCTGAAAACGTGGAGGGACTGGTGGCCCGTGGGGCCCTCTGTGCCAACTCTGGCTCCCTCGAGAAGGCTGTGGTCGACTTCGAGGCCGCCCTCGCGGTCGATGCACATCATAAGAACGCCAGAAATTATTTGTGCGAGACGTTGGTTGCGATCGCTCGGAAATTGGAGCAGGCTGGCAAGGACGCCGACGCCCTGGACACTTTCACCAAGGTCCTGCGGGTGGATCCCGAGCACAGAGAGGCCGCTGAGTCTGTGAAGTACCTGTCTAGGAAGAATGACTCCAAGGCTGAATTGGAAGAGAAAATAGAACTACTGATTGGAGGAAATCACAGTGGGGAGAAGAAGAGGAGCAAACGTCATCGGCGGAAGAAGAGGTCAAGGAGCTTCTCAAGTTGTTCATCAGCTTCCTCGTCGTCTCGCTCATCCAGGAATCGAAGGAGAAGTAGAAGTAAGCGAAAATCCTCCAAGAGACGTCGCCGTTCGCGATCACGGTCATCATCGTCAAGCTCCTCGCCGGTGTCGCCCTTGCCGGTGACAAACAAAGGAAGGGATTTAGACGTCAGCTCGTCGCTCCCGCCCAATCCCTCGACAATGTCAACGATGAACATGACAGCCACGACCTCGGGGGCGGCCGCCGTCCCTCCACAGCAGCTGTCGATAGTTCCGCCGCAGTTCAACGTCCCGCCGCCCGGTTATTACGTGCAATATCCAAATTACGGTGGCAGCTACGGTGCTGTTGCCACCGTGGCTGCTGTGACGACAACCTCGACCTCGACTGCTCCAAGAGCTCCGTCTCAAAGCAAAGACGACGAAGAGTATGAGCGAAAAGTGCGCGAGTTCTTGAAGAAGACAGGCTCAGTAAAGACGTCTCCGAAGTACGACCAAAGGGAGCACGACGCTTGTCAGGAGTTCGACGCTTGGAGGCAGCATAAGGAGACGTGGCTGATGTCCGAGGCCGGAAAGAAGAGGCACGAGGAGAAAGATGTCAGAAGGGAGGGAAGTAGAACGAGTGGTTCAAAATCCATAGAACGCGGTTCCAGTAGGGATGATCGCGCAACTGAGCGAGAAAAGTCTTCTTCGCGGTCCAGGAAGGACAGTCTCAAGTCCAGATCTGGGGACAGGAGTCCGGCCAAGGAAAAGAAGAGACGGAGGAGTCGATCAGACTCCAGAGAGAGGAAAGAGAAGAAGAGAAGAAGATCAAGATCGCGATCCAAGCAGAGACCTTCCTACTCCCGTGACAAGCGAAGGGATCATAGTGACGAGGAGAACGGTTTTAAGTCGAAGAAGGGTAAGAAGCACCCTAAGGATGATTCCGACTCCTCCGACAGAGAGGAGAGGAGCGTGAGGCGAAGGAACGAGGAGAAATTGCGCAAGAAGTCTGTCCAAGAGCTGGTGAAGATGAAGGCTTCAGACATCGATGTCGAATCTTTTGCCCAGGAGATCAACAACTTCCTGAACAAGTCAGAGCTCAACGCAGCCAAGCGATCTGAAACGCCAAAGCAGCATACTGACAAAACGGTCTACGTGGACGGACTCGACATCGTGGTGAAGGACCTGAGGAATGACGGGGGAAGGCCTTCCGACAGGGTGAGAGAGGTCAAGGCCAGGCTGGACCGAAGCCCGCCCAGCAAGAGCTTACTCACCAGGTCTCCCGGGGTCGCCGCCGTCTTCAGCAGGAACATGGACGAAGACGAAGACGAGGGGGAAAAGCAAGCTGTCAAACGAGGCATTGGAAACAAGGGTGAGAAGGCAAATTGTCTTTCTTCATAAATGCTTACTTTTTTAGCCATAAAACATGTTGTTTGGTTCACCATTCAATACTTGTTGCACATTTTTAAAGGTCCGGACATGTGGAAGCCAACGGGGCTGGAGAGCATGCAGGCCCGCCGCGATGCTGCGGTCAAGCGCGTGCAGCGGATGGAAGAAGAGGCGGACGACGAGGAGAGGAGATCCAAGAGAGCAAATAAAAGGTGGGAAGGCAGGGACGGGCAGATGAGGACCCAGTTCGAGATCAAATTGGACCCTGTTTCAGGTAAGCGACCACACTGACTTGTTTTGCAGAATTTGTAGAGAATCTATACTTTAGGTATGTACACCAGAGTGGCCAAGAACAAGCCGTTGAGTCAGGAAGACAATGGAGATGAGGAGGAGAGGAGGATCGTAACTCGCAGGCGTTCTGGATCGCCTCCTAGGCCACTCTCTAAAGAAGACAAGAAACATTCAAGATCTAGATCACCGGAGAGACGAAGATCCGGAGAGACGAGGAGAAGATCCAGATCCAGAGAAAGAAGGCGTTTGAGAGGGCGAAGGCGGTCAAGATCAAGAGAATGGAGATCAAGATCGCGGAACAGAGATGACGAGGACTGGAGAAGGGTGGCGACTAGAGGAGGAGAAGGCCGAGTTGACAGAAGCGAGGAGTGGTCAGGTCAGGAATCTGGACCTTTCAAGTCAGATTGTTCTTAGTTTGTGACAGTTGTGATGTTGTTTAGGCATCATGAGCGAATCCTTGAAGTTGGAGCGTGAACGTGAGGCCATCGAGAAGGAGCGTGAGGCCATTGAGGAGGAGCTCTTGAGGCAGCAGAGGGAATTCGTGTTGTCCTCCTTGCCGTCGCCGGTGCCGGCCACCAAACACCTGGCGGCCTCGGCCTCGCAGTGAGAACGGCGTCCTCGCATATTTGCATGGGTAAAGAAGGGAAGGCTTTTACTGTGCATCTTCCAGGTATCCATCAAGAAAAACCTCCCCCACCATCATCCCCGGAGCCAGATCCTTGGAGGAGATCGAAGAGTTCATGAGCCAGCAGAAGAGAAAAAAGAGAGATGAGATGATCGAAAGGAACAAGGGCTTCGTCAAGCCCAGGGCCTGGTAGAGAAGAAACCAGCTTTAATACTATTTTAAATACCTGTTTTGTATCTCCCTACCTTTCCCTATTTTTGCACAGAGCCGTCCCATAAGAGTTTGTCTTGTTTCAGTCTATGGACCATTGCGAATTAATAAAGACATCCTGAAGCGTTGAGAGTTTGACCAAGCACGACGAGGTGCCCCTGTTAAGTTACTAACACAGTGTTGCATACATACAGTAAGCATGTGAAGGGGTGCATACGCATGCACCTCTTCACATCAAACAGTTTCGAGATCTCAGGACCCTGCACACCCATACCGTGCAATCCTGCTAAATAATGTATGACTGATCGATAGCGTCAGCAGTGATTCAAGCCTTTTCTCTCTCAGTGCTCCGCATCATCAGCGGCTCGGAGATAGTTGAGCACGGAGTGGAAGTCACATAATGCTTAAGAGCATATTTTGTGCCCTCACCCCAGTGGATGACGAGAGCACGAAGGCAGAACCGCATCCTGTGTACGTGTACCTGTCGAGCTCAAAGCTGTGTGAGCAAAAGGCGCCTGACAGCGATCGATCGACCTCCCCCGTCTAGATTGGACATTTTTTTGACTCGCACTGTATGTGCAAACTTATGATATTGAGGCGAAACAGCAACTCTGTTTACGTTTGCGGCAGGAAATACGTATGTCATGATTACCGTCAATAACGACGCAGATTCACTCTTTTATCTTTTCTATTCAGCATGGACCTGTACGTGAAGGCTGGGCCGGACGGCAAATCCGTGGGTGACTGCCCCTTTGCCCACTACGTCCGTATGGTCCTGAAGCTCAAGGGCGTGGGCGACGTCAACCTGCATCCCCTGCCCAACGATCCAAAGGCCAAGCCGGAGTGGCTGGTCCAAGAGTTCGACGGGAAGATGCCTTGCCTTGTACGCGAGGGGAAAAAAATTGTAAGGATCCTACTCATGGTGACTTAGCCGGACATCCTTCACTACAAGTGTGGTGTCACTTATAGCAAATCTTTAGTCATTTAAAGCTCTCGAGTGATTCGCTACTCATTCAAGACTGTCCTTAAAGTCTCTGTCTACGGTATCGTTTACCCCATTAGGGTGACAGCTCCAACATTGCCACGTACCTGGAGGAGACGTTCCCAGATCCTCCTCTTCTCTCCGGGTTCCACCCGCCAGCTTTAGAGGCTGCCAAGAAGGCCACCGACGGAATCTTCCCGGCTGCCGCGAGGCTCATCAAGGCCACAAATGAGGATGACCGCGTCATCGCGGAGACAGCCTTGATCAAGGTGCTGGAGCAGTTTGAGGAATTTTGGAACTCCCGGAGTGATCCCAAAGGAAGATTTCTTGCTTCTGACGACCAGATGTGCTTATTGGACTGCTCGGTGGCTCCTAAGCTGTTCCACTTGGACGTGGCTCTGGCCCATTTTCACCCTGAGTCTCACGCCAAAGTGAAGGAGATGTTTCCAGGCTTGGCAGCTTACGCCCAGACCGTGTTTGACCAGGATGCATTTAAGGACACTGCCTACCCCAAAGGGACTGTGGTGTGGGGGTGGACGACGGCCAGGCAGAGGAACAGCGGGTGTGCTGTTTAGAAGCAAAAAATGAGAAAACTGAGCTGGCACCATGATTGTTAATACGTCTGTATCTATTTTTATGCATATGGTCTTACAGTATGTGTGTGCACCAGTATGTCCTACAGACGCAGGGGCACCTTGAAGAAAATCAGGACCGTCCATATACCGACTCTTACGTCTAGGAGATCACTGTATAGTTAGCATCAGCAACATCATCCCTATGAAGTTTCAGGGACACTGACCAAGCCGTTGGGATGGATCAGGGGTGCTTAATTTGTCGGGTACGTTAAGATTTGTGCGAAACTTTCAACCAGGTCTCAACTAAATTACCTGCCAAGGCCCAACTTTCCATCGATTTGTGTGAAGATGTAGAGGTTTTATTGGTTAAAGACGAAAATAACTGAGGCACATTCAGTGAGAGATTAGAATCATGTACACTACTCATCAGTGAAAAAATAAGATTATGATTGACATTTCTCGACGATCACAATTAATCGTTGATAGCAAGAAGGATTGATAGGAGTATCACGTGTTCTTTCCTCGAAGAAAATTCTTTGAAAGTCATTTAAGTCAGTCCTCCTGGAAAGTAGCGATATCTTCATTCCAGAGGTCTGGATGATCTCGGATGAATTCTTGCATGAGCTGGATGCACTCCTGGCTCTGGATCAGGTGAACCTAGGTAAGGGACTTCAACTCAGGTTGCACTCAAACCATGTAAGGGATTTTTTTAGGCTTACCTTCACACCTTGGGATCTTACGAGCTCTTCTGCCACAGGCTGCTTAAAGTTGACGTTTTCCCCAACGACAATCTCAGGGATCTTGTTCAGTAGGGCAGTTCCAGAGCACATGATGCATGGGCTGCGGGGAGAAAGCAGGGTAGTCTCCTCCAGAGTTGCTGCATTCTTACTCAAACCTCAGGGTTGACACAAGGACCAACTTGCTCCAGTCTCTCCTCCTGCCGGCGTTCCTAACAGCCACGACCTCAGCGTGGGCCGTGGGATCCCCAGACTGGACCCTGAGGTTCCTGCCCCTGGAGACCACGGATCCATTCTTGGGGTCGACGAGCACTGACCCAATGGGAATACCTCCCTCAGACAGGCCTGCTTGTGCCTCAAGAAGGGCTTCCCTCAGCCAGCCAAGGTGCTTGGCCTCAACTTCACCCATGATTTCAGGCAATTGATACCTTCAAAAAATGAGATAAGTTCAGAAGTGATATCAAAACCCTCAAAAATATGCACGCATCCGCATTGAGATACAGTAAAACCCGGGCATATAGCGACATCTCGCCTATTGTGACAAACTACTGAAGAACCATTTTCTTTATTTTCTAGGATTGCCACCCGGGTATGGTGACAATTTACTTCGACCAAACTGTCACTATATCCGGGTTTCACTGTACTTGCCAGGTACCAGTACGTATGTTAACGTCACTTCTTTGTTCACGTGGGTGTCTTATTTACTGTGAGGGGACCGTCAAGTGCCACAATTAGGGATGGATCGGATCTAGACTCATACTCGAAATACTCGTACTCGAACGCTATTTACTCATACTCGAAAGACTCGCGAGTCTAGCAGGGGTGGATCGAGTCTAGACTCGTACTTGACCCATCATACTTGACTTGTACTCAAAAGACTTGCGAGTCAACTACCTCAAGTCTGACTCTTTCGAGTCTAGTGGCAGTGGCAAGATTTCAATTCCTAGTTTGTCTCAAATCCAACCTGAAGTGAAATGTTGCTTTGTAAAAGAGATTTGAG
>JAAUXU010081711.1_pt1 | contig 24877 bp, 14 predicted proteins | sample 7278151 | NCBI WGS metagenome assembly JAAUXU01 (sample SAMN14350113, study PRJNA611818) | marine sediment metagenome | isolation source: surface marine sediment (1.8m) | place: French Polynesia: Moorea | collected 2018-08 | reverse complement strand
CAGCCATGGCTAGAAAACAAAACCCTCCTAATATCCATGCTCTGTCCAAATCTGGGGCCATACTTGGCCCAAACACATTCTGTTTGGGAAATATTATGAGTAAAGGTTATAAACTAACTTAGAATCAGTACCTGGGCAGAGTACTCCATTCTTGCTGGCACTCACCAGTGGGAATGACTCAACTTTGTCTTGTTTCCACCTCTCTAGGTGCCCAGGTACTGATTTTAAGTTAATTTGTAACCTTCACTCATAATATTTCCCTAAAATTTCCTTAAAAGTACGACACTTTTGTGTAATAAGCATGTCTGTGCAGTGGACAGGGAAAGCTGTACCCCCCTCCCCCTAAAAATGGACCATTTGGGGGTGGGGGGCTGTGCTCATGTCTGCGTGTACTTGTGACTTCAAGGAGTAAGACACGGCGTAGTAAGAGCGTGAGGGAACATCGTTTCCGCAGGTCATGCAAGCCTGGAAACGTATCCACGCATGTAGCTCCTCTAAAAACGAAAGCCAAGTTATGAAAAATTGACAAAGAAGTCAATAATGGGTTGCAGAGAAGAAATTACGTGAGCGGCTCTCCAACTTTCGCGTTGAAAACATCATCTCCGGCCAAAAGGTCACTACGGGGATATCTAGAGGAAATTCAGGGCTTCTGGTCAATCAATATTTGGGCAATGGATTGATACTCACAGCAGAAACGCACGGAACTTGGATTAGCCAAATCTTGTCACAAGGAAGTATTTTCAAAAGAAGTCCACTAATATCCCGTGGTTTTTCAGCTCGTTTCTCATTGAGGCCTCTAAGCCGGATGAGGAAAATGAGCTTCGTGTGGAAATCTGGCCAAACTTGTGAAAACATGACAAAAAGTGCTATGAAGTTTAACTTAGCTTTGAATACTCACTTTAATGACTGCCACAGTCACACACAAATGATTGTGACTTTTGCTAAAAGTATCAAACTCCTCGCCCGAACTCTGATTAGTCAGAAGCCCGGAATCTTCTCTGATATCTTTTTAGCGACTTCTTGGTCTGGGATGTTTTCAACCAGAAAATTGACGTGGAACCTAATTTATAATTGATTGGGGGGGGCATAATTTCTTTCCGCTCACTTCAGTGTTTAAAAAAGGAAAAACAACTCCTTTTCCCTTTCTTAAAGTACCGGTACCTAGTAATTCTGGGCGATCTATTGTATCGTCGTCGAATATCGCGACATTTGCGCAATGTCGAACATCGAATATCTAAAAATGTATCGTGTTATAGCCCGGAAACTACCAACGCCCCTTGGGCCTGCGGCATTTAAAGTTCTGAAGAATCCCAATATCGAACATGCTTGAAGTAGCCTCAGCAATCATCTTGACTCATGTCAAATCCATCGCTATATTTTGTCCTGGTCATAGGCACCGAATATTGCGATATCGATTGATTCCGAAAATCGCAGTCACCGCAAAGAGATCTTTCATTGTCGAAATAGCGGCTAGCCTGATGGAAGAACTGATGACCTGACCTGACCGAGAGCTAAAAGTCAATGAATTGGGGTAATCGTAGATTCGCACCTAATGACTGCGTGACTGGGTCCAAGTACACGCGCACTTGTGAACGCTCCAGATGATGAAACACGAGTCCATTATCACTCCTTATGCTCAACAGTACAGGCAGGCGTATCTGAATATTTCCGAAGAAGTACGTGCTTTGTCGACGTTGCGTTATCGCTTACACAAGTTTGCATCTTCTCTACTGACGTTCTCACTACATCAATCGTCGAAGCAGCTTCATTCTAATGAAGCGCAACTTTAATAAAGACCAGCGGACCTCGTGCACGACGTTACACGGACAGCTGAGAAGGCAATGTCGCCTTTGAAACAGGCCTAAGTTATAACTGAAATACCTAAAGGACGCAATGTAATGTTTAGACATTCACGTGGTGCGTCAACAGCCTCAAAGATGGATGAAAAAGACAGCTTTTAGATACATCTATACGCAGCTGCACCAGATTACGATGTTCCTCAATATGCCCAATGAAGATGTCGGAACTGTTGCCCTTTAGAAAGCTGTTCTGGTGGATGCATGCAGGGATGTTGAACTTTTCGCCAATTGTTTTCATCATTGCCCGGGCTTACCACAGAACTGCAGTGAACATTGTGACTAATAAAAATCATCTGAAAGTATTATAGCTAAATAGGATGCACACCTTTATAGCTAGGCATTATGCGAGTGCAATTCAACAAGCTTTTCTCTCCCACATAGAAAGAAACAATAGAGTACTAAAAGAAAGAGAACCCCGAGTTCACAGTCGGAAAACACTTGAGCCCACTCTAGTGTGAGTAAAAAAACAACCTGCAACTGAAATTTCTATCTGGAGGCTTGGCTTACTTTGGTGTTCCTGCCGTCGTCCGCGTTAAAGAAAAACTCGTCACAATTAAGGATATTCTGACTTAGTAAGTACAGGCACGTCACTTACACGTCGTATGTCGAGGCTGCGGTGAAAAAAAAATTGGCTTGACCTGAGCAGTCGAGAATGCCAAATGCCAAATTCCATTGCCCAGAACAGGGGTGCAACATGGTGAGGATCACCCCGTGTGCGACCGTCCGCTTCATTGTCTTGACCGCCATCCTCTGTACGTTTCTCTTACTACTAGTCGATCTCACCAAGAAAGGGGAACTTTCAAAGCTAGAAGAGTTCGGATATCAGGTGGCATCTCCTTAATATGACCTCACTAGTTCACTGGGGCAAAGTAACCTACAAAATATCTTTCTTTAGGCTGCTTCCTTGGTCGACGCCCAGAAATGGGGCTATCGAGGAATAGCACCAAAGAAGGGAATTTATGATGAAAAGCAGATAAGCCTGCAGGTAACGTATGAGGGTTATTTTAATTTTTTCGTGTGCATATACATATATATATTAACATGATTCTTTACTTTAGTCCTTAGAATTTATTGACAACCACGTCCCTCCTGACCTGGAATGCGGCGAAATGATCAAGCGGGGCAACTACAGCGATGATGCCGGTGACACCGCAGTCATCGAGGCCTGGAGGTGGAGGCTAAAAGACCGGAGGGTGCTCGAGAGGGCGCTCGAGTGTGTAAACATACTCAAGCGAGGAGGAGGACAAAAGTCAGGTAAATGATAGTGATAACCATGTCCATGGTGACCCTGGCATTCTCTTCCTGGTTGATTGACAGAATTCGCCGTCCCTCGCGACGACAAGGTCCCTCTGGCCTTCTCGTTCGTGATCCACAGCAATTTGGCCTTGCTGGAGCAGCAGCTCCAGATCCTGTTCAGGCCTTACCACTCATTTTGCCTGTATGTTGATGTGAAGGCTCCGCACTTCGTGCACCACACCATAAGGACAGTCGTCCAGTGCTTTAAGGGCAGGTGAGAGAGACTGGGTGTTTTACAAAATGCTCTATGCCTTGATCCCTGTCAATGTGCGTAGATATCCTAACGCTACGTTCTTTATGGTCCCCGACCCCCAGTCCATCTACTGGGGCCACATCAGCCTGTTGGACGCTGACATGCGCTGTCTGGAGCTACTGCTGGAAAAGAACTCTGAGTGGAAGTATTATATAAACCTGGCTGGATCAGAGCTGCCGTCGCTGCCGGTGGAGGCCATGGAGGCCAGGTTGGGCTGATGATGGCCACGATTGATTCCAGTCAATAAACTGCTGTGTATGTCCTGTAGAATAGACAGCGAGCTCCAAGGTAGGAGCCTCGTCAACTCCAAGGTCATTACTCCGAACTTCAAGAACAGATACACCTACTCCTACCACCTGCCGACCAAGAAGTAAACCATACAGCTACCCAGGAAAGTACTAGCAGAATTGGCTGTTTTTCCACAGAGAGCTTGAGGCCAAGAAGAAAAAGACCTACGGCCATAAGTACGTCATGGAACCAATGAGGACCAAGGGGAAGAAGAAGTCGCCGCCACCGTTCAACCTTACCATATTCAAGGCAATGAAGAACGTCGTCCTCAACAGGTATGAATGCTGGCTGTTTTTTGATAACTCTGCGAAAACTCGCACGGACTCCGTAGTCATATACGGTAACTAATTCTACCACTCATTACAACCGATGAGGCTCCACGGAGAGGAATGTTCAAGTTTTGAGAGCACAAGCATATTAGGTTGCAACTTTAAGCAAACAATGTTGACAGAATGGAATAAGGTGTGCCTTGTACCGAATATCACTTAAGTGGACTTGACCACGCTGCTCAGGACAACGGTGCTCAACTGTAACAAGGACAAAACCTCGGCTGCCCGTTTAAGTCACATTGTAGACACAAATGCCATCATCAGACCTGGCAGCATTTCGTCTCGGGGATATTCATGGTGGCCCTAAACAGGAGCACGTGCGTTTTGGTATTTAACCTGAAAATGGATTGTTTCATTCTATACAATATATCCTCCACGCTTCAGCGGTGGAGGTCTGCAAAGCTCCATCTTTGTACATACCAACCCGATATCATGCGAATTCTTTAGCTTTCCAGCAAAAAAATATTCCTTTAAGAGTTTTGGCACACATACTCATCGCGACACTCCGTGCAGCATAAATCCTTTTAACTCCCACATTTGCTTTATTTTTCGAGGTCCTTCTCCGAATTCGCCATACACCATCCAGTGGCTAAGAAGTTTCACGAGTTCGTGTCTGACACGTACGTGCCGGACGAGCTGTTTTTTCAGGTACTGGACTTGCGAGTATCACCATAAAATCTACCTAAAAGCTGCAGTAACTTATAACTGTCAAGACTCTGGTGCGCATCGGAGTGGTTCGCGACGCCGACGGGCGCGACAAGGTGGTCCAGGACAAACGCCCAAAGGAACTCATCGGCTTGCTCGGCATCAACGTCACCGCCAGGTACTCCAACTGGAATACAAAGGATCACAGAGCTCAAGATCCTTGCCAGGTATCGTCTTGGTTGGCTCTCGTTTCAGTGGATTTGGTTCATCTTCCGCATTCCGTAGGGTGGTTTCCAACGCAACATTTGTCACTTCTCTGTGTTTGACCTCCCCTTCCTGGCAACTCTGGGCGACCGGCACCTCTTCCTCAATAAGTTCAACCTCGGTCAGTATCCTTTGGCCATTGTATGTTGGAGGAAGCACCTGGACAACTTCACCATGGGGAGATACAACCCTTAGCTCGAGTGTTACCTATTATGACTGAGTGCAGTAGGACGGTGAATGCTAGCAAATTCCGCGTAGTAAACAGGGTCTCGCAAAATAAATCCAGAATTTTCCCCCAAAGTTCAGGTCCCACATTGAGGCCGTCATCGCTGGACATACTTGAGCATTTTTCTACCATATGGTCAAATAAAAAATTGTGCAAAATTATACGCTCTCAGAAGTCACTTACTTCTTTGATCACTTGTATTTATTATGAGGAGAAATTCCAGATTTATCCACAACATCGTGGACAAGGCAATTACAACCCACGCTCTTGCCACACAGGGTTTTCCACGTCGCTTTCCACCGTCGAGACAAGTTGCAAATCTCCGCAGTTCACCCTGTATTGAATGCAGGAGATCTTTCTTCCCGGGAAACTCCAGTTTGACATGCTGCACCGTCCGTGCATGCTGCACAGGCGCCTCACAGTCATTTTTCCTTGCATCGCTCGGTCCTCGAGGACTCCTCCCAAAAAGCAAACTCGCACGTGGCTCCGCAGGTGAGCGCGGAGGAGGCCGAGGCCGAGAAGGAGACGGCCGAGGACGTGCATTTAATTACAAATGCTCCATCCAAGCTTGCAGTCATTAGGAGAACCTCATCTTCTCTTTCTCTCTCTCTCGTGTGCGCGCACACGAGAGAGAAAGAAAGAGGACACACACGGAGCTCCTCCTCTTTCTCTCTCTCGCTGTTCTGCGGTCCTGACATAGGAACTGTCGAAAATGAGAAAACATCATTTATTTACCCCCTGCGTGTTCTCTCTCTCTCTCTCTCTCTGCACTGGGCGGGCTGTCAATTCAGATCTATGATGCTGTTTGCGCCAGCAAAGAGAGCTTCTCTGCTACGTACGTATGTACTCAGACAGAAGCGCTTATGCGAGTCATCAACATGCAGGCACATTTCTCAAATGGCAAAGGGAGATAAACATTGATTGATAACTCTGTCCCGCATCGACGACGAAATGTGGCTGTTTTCAAATCACGGGCATTGCCACAGGGTGACCCGACGAAAGTGACCCCGACGGAGGAGCTGACCGGGTAGTGGGATGTGCTGCAGTGTTCTCACCCACGTGACGAAGCTGCGGCATCCCAATGGAGTGGAAGGCGTCACTCCTCGCCCATGAAGTGCTCAACGCGACAGACGTCGACTTGGGCGACAGAAATGGGCACTTTAGAGCATATTTTCACGGGATGAGCAGCAAAAGTCAGGCTCATTGTGTGGGAATTGAAACTCTTCCTGGACGATCCGTACAGCTCTGGTGAAATAATTTAAAAAGTTGCCAAACTGGGCCCAATGTAGGAAAAGTGACGTTCTGGTTTGATACGGCGTAACTCGCCGGGTTCTAGTCAGACCTGCAAAGTTACTTTTCGCGGACGAAAATTCCGAATCTCTCCTTTCGAATAAGTCAGATTATGCATCTGTGGTTGGCCCACAGAGCCACCAGCAAGCGTCAGCTTGCACAGGGATACTTTTGGTCCACCCTGTGGAGCAATGGCCACACTAGCTCACCCATTCTGCTCATATGACAATAAAAACCTCGCCTGATTGTCAGGCGTGACGAAGCCCTCGTGAAGCCCGTGAATTCAACGAGCCTTTTGAAGCCACCCGTTTTGCTTTACTATCGATAGTCTCCTACTTAGTGTTTTGGGGGAAATGTGAAAACACCTTACTGCCCGCTGATTTTCGCTGGGTTGGCCAACAGTAATGCCAAAAAAGATTACGTCCAATTGCAAATTGTATATTTGTATAGAAAGGCCGTAATCGGCCTTGAATTAGCTGACGGCCCTCGGGGCTTCAAGCTCCGAAGCCCTGAAGCTCTTCGGGCAGTCAACTGATTCGCGGCCAGTAAAGTCATTCTTTACAGGGATACGATACATAGTTAGTCCAGGTTCTGAAATGCGACTTGTCTTCTGTAACGACATCTGGAGTGGACCATATTTGGCGTTATTAGGTTTTGCATGCTTCCCGCTCTTTCTTCGTTCTGCATTGAAACATAAATCAAATGACATCAAAATGAGCAACATCTGTACAAACATTTTAGGCAAATAATAAAAGTTTGACGTCTGTGGCTTTAACAATCCAGTGAATATTGAACATGAATGAGCCTAATCGCACCTTGGAAATCTCCTATTCCCTCCCCGGTTGCTGTCCACCCTGTGCGTGAGTTCCAACGAGACCTTCATACCGTACCGCAGACAGTCGAACTTTGATGTAATACTTTTTCATGTCAGCAGCCTCTAGTTTACGCTGTCGACGTCTTCATTGTAACTAGGGTAGATTTTTCTTATGTGACCATTCGGCAAATAGTGTGATCTTTCCTTGATCTAGAATCTTTGCTACAGTGAAGTCTCTTATATCGAAGTTTGACTGTTGCAGCACGGGCTTTGCTACTTGTCTGCACTGCTCTGAACTGTTTTGCTCATCCACAGTTAGTGGCATTCTGCGCCAGTCAGAAGTTGCTGGGCGAGAGGACTGTTATTAATGATAGTCAGTCACTCTGTTCCACTCACTTATTCCCAGTACATACGTGCATGTTCCAGCAGGTACATTAGGACTTCAGGGATCTCTCTAGTCCACGAACCCTCATCTGCGCCCATTTTCTTTCACAAATCGACTTTTTTAACCGAAAATCGGTGAAGAATTAACTGTTTGTTCCAAAAGAACCAAGTAAGTCTTTTTCCATCGAAGTTGAAGTTCTCTTTTTCCAATTTTTACACTGTACAGTCTGTACAGTGCACAATTACATTAATTGCCCTGAAATCAGTTCCAGAATGCTCATTTTTGCTACGGGCAGGGCAAGGTCCAAACGAGACAATGCCGAAAATGTGTGTTAAAAAGCTAACTTTTAACTTTCCTAAGCATTTTTAGGGGTTAAAAGTTAAAATGCGTAAAAAAAGTAGTTCCTACTGAGATTCTACTTTTTTCAGGATTGTTGACTTTTTCTCTCTCTGCTTTTCTAGCGCGGTCTAGAGGTGGTCACTCCAGTGCTGCGGTCATTCCTGTGCCATTTGTTACAAAAAACACATATGTTTGCCAAAAAAATCATCAGTTGTTCTCGATTGCAAATTTGACTCTGATCCTCTCTATTGTTTCCTGACACTTTTCTTCACTCGTTCCTTGCGCTTCAGGGCTGACTCTGACTCCAGAATAAGTTAAACTTGCTCAAGAGACTAACTCTGCTTACCTTTTTTATGAAAGAAATGATTTTTGTTTTTACTTCACTTTTGCTTCTCCGAGTGTACCAAAAAAAGCGTCTCCAGGTGGTGAGCGCACTCACACTTCTCTCGCACAGATCCTTCTTGGGTGCCGCGGGCTTGACGTACGATGTCCTGTGTGCAGACAGAGACCATCCTTCCGGTTAAAAGGATAGCCGTGGAATCCGAGACCAACTTCTGTTATTTCAGGCAGGCATTCAGAAGGTCCATGAAAACGGGGAAGCCTCGCTTGACCACAAAGAGTTGGCCAAGGAGAAAGCCAGCGTACCAAATGGGGAAAGAGAGAAACTCACTTGGCATAAATTAAAGTGGATCCGGGACGAAAACATTCGGAGTCGGATGACGCTGATACCCGGAAATGCGGCGAAATCATTCGTATTCGCGGCAAAAGCTGACCGCGCGTTGTGGTACAAGTTCGGACGGAGGAAAAGTTGACTTCACCAGCAGTCAGAGAAGTCAGCTTTGCCAGAACGTCTGGTCCCGAGCCCCCCTCCCCCCGGTGTGATCACGTATGGAAAGAATAAAATCATCAAGTTGAGACGGAGTGAAAATGCGAGAAAGACCTCTAAGGACCCTTCTTTTGGGAGAGTCACCGAAGGACGTCCCGTTCTCTGCTTCTCTGTGAGCTCTGCGTGTGCGTGCGCGCGCGTGTGTGCTCGAGTAGTCGCTACAATCTGTTCATTGCGAGAGGATGTGAAAGACTCCTCTTTGTTCGTACAGCTGTAGAGAGAAAGAGTGAAACTTTCACCATAAACGCTCAGTTTTGTCAATAACAATTCACAAGTTGCAAGTACTGAGTAAAAGTACCGAACTCGGATGATGTTGACACCGGCAAGAGACGATCTTCTGGGCTAAAAGAGAAGTTAGGTAAGGAATGATGATGTGGATGACGCAAATGATGTGGCAGCTCTGACAGAGACACTTCTTTTTTTCTAAGTCGTCCCTGAGCTTTGTCCACAAGTTGCTCTTGTATGTGTGCAACAGGTAGCGAAAAGCATTGTGAGGGAGCGTTTGCACGGGCAGAATTGATCACCATCAGGAAGGGTCCAGCAGCGACGAGAGGGTCAACAACCCCTCTCGCGTGGATTCCTTGCTACCATTTCAAGTGTTTCACAAATCACGCGGACTTAGTTTGATTTTGAAAAAAATATTTGGTTAGCTATGACATTTGTTGGGTCAACATAGGTGCCTGCAACTGGATGTCGACCTACTTAGGCTCCTTGATGAAAGAAATATTGTTTCGAGGTCTCATGTTGAAGTGATCGCTTGTAAATATGTTTCTTTGTTGGTCCGGTTAGGAGAGTTTTCGCTGCAAAGCCATATACTATGGGTCGTTTTACAAATGGCAGCCCTTTTTTGGCTGCACTTCGGCTTTTGCCTACCTCACGAAGAAAATAATCATTAGTCCATTTCTTCCGCTGCGTCATCCTAGTCGGAAAAAAGGAAGCCTCTTAGCCTATTAATGGTGCCCAATGGCGCCAAATCTCAGTTGATGAGAAGTGGCTTCCCTGAATAGGTTCCAATGGTGCTTCTTTCTTTCCTTTCTTTCTAACGCACTGTACGTGGACGTACTCTTTTGGGGCCACCATGGAGAGGACTTCTATAAATAGGCAGTTCTGGTCTCAGCATCTTGTTGCTCTGGACAAGCCTAAACATCTTGCGTCTGATGTATGAATACAAGGGGGAAAAGTGGCAACTACTTACACATGCTTCAAGTATGTGTCCTCCCTTTGAGCATACAGGGTGTCCTACACGTATCAGGACAAAACTTGGAGTGTTGAAGCGCCTGAATTTAAAGTTGTAGGCCAATTACACAAGCTTACAGGCTTTCAGTCTTCGCGAGGTGAAAAGCTATCTTTTATCAAATGTAGCTTTGAAACCAACTTTGTTTGTGAGACATAGTCGGCTAAACCTTGCCTGGATTCACCTAGGACGCCCTGTAGCACGTTTGATGCTGTAGCTTGTTTGTAACGTCCAACAGGGCGGATTACGAAGACTCGCTATGTTATTTCCCACTTTGATATGAGTTGCAGACCTCCTCAGGTCACCCTGTAGCATCTGCATCCCACACGTTCTCCTTTTCACGTGCCTATTATGAAAATTGATCCTCAAATTGTGTTATCAACCAAGAGATGCAAGACACACCTATCCTGAAGTACGAATGTCAATAAGCCTGGCTCGAAGTTAAGTGCGTGGTCTTCTCACATTTCATATCGTTCAGTACGTACGATTTCGCGTCTCCACCTCAAGAGTGTTGTTAGGGCAAAGGTATCCAACCCAAATTTTCTGTCTTGGCTTGCCAGAGAAAAGGTCAGGGCTTCATAGGGTCATCCCCAGAATGTCACAGTCAATGCAGGTGCTCTGGATGCTTTTCTCAAGGTTGGTACGTAAGTACATATTCATTTACCAAGAGTGACCAGTTAGTTACGTCAGCACATCCCATCAATCGTGAACAAGTGCGTTTCCCCCCTTTCCCAGAGACCTTCACCTTGTGGTCGACTCAGTGAAGACCGCCTACACTGAGGCCTATTTTTTGAGGCCCACCCGATACGTGACTTAACCTCACCCCACCCATATGTTCCAGGCAACAAGAATCAAATTACGTTTACCAGGAGGACGTGATGTTAATGATGCCATTGCTGGAATATACGGTACAGAGCGCACAGTGCACGTTTGCCTGCCTGTTTTATACGTCTGTTTCCCTCCGACTCCATTGTCCTTGTGTCCTTTGAGAAAGGGAGAGAAGACTCTTTCTCAAGTGCCACCTAAGGACTTCTGGACGGCATTGTAGTTTCATCCACCCCATAGTACAGGGCGGCCACGATTTCATTACGCAGTTACTTACGTAGTTCATACTTATGAAGATAAATTCTGCGCTCCTGTTCCTGCACGTACTTCGTACACCACTTATGTGTTTTCACTCTCCTACTTTTGAGAGGTCTAAAGGCACAGCTTATTCCAGTCTCCATTAAAAAGGTACAGACACCTGGTCTTTGATGAATAACTGTTACAGTGCCTGACTTTTGGTCGTGTTCCAGTTGACTTCCCACTTCCATAGCAGCCAGGATCCTCCAAAAGGGGTCCTAATGACATCCCTGTCCCTGCTGAGATCAGCCCCACAAGCAAATCCTTTCTCTAACCCAGCCCTTTCGCAATGTGGTCCGTGTCTCATTGAGACCTGCTGGATCTTCCTGTCACAAAAGCCTTATGAAGAAGAAACACAGTTTGACCGCATCCAATAGCAAAAAGCAGGTCAATGTCTATGTGAAATATGGAAATGATTTGTTTGGCGAGAGCAAAGATTTCAAGTCATAACTGCTGATGCTGACTCGTCGCCAAATTTATATTTACTCCTGAAACGTTGCACTGTCTCTTTCACTTTCTTGCCTCGTCAGACACGAAAAGTAGTGTCCTAGGACGAGGACCAGAAACAATCGTGGGTAGGTTCTAAGGCTCTGAAGGATCATTCTCATAGTCCACCTAAGATGAGTGGGTCAACTCTGTAAATATATTCAATTTTATACATAAGTGCATACATTTTTGCCCATAAAACTGCTTCGGTGGCATCTGTGCCGAGGAGCTCACACGGATTGGGTGTGTGCATTGACCTTGACTCCACCAACTCCTTCGCAGCCTGATACACGCTTCTGCTGACACGTGGTGCCACAATTAGGCCCTGGGGGGAGGGGGTCGTGTCTGTAGGGGGCGAGGGGGGAAGCTTTCTTTTTCATTTTTTTTTAAAAAAAAAAGAATGAGGCGACCAATTTTCTGCGCACAGGATGGATGGAGGAAGCCGTAAATCCTATCTGTAGCTAAAATCGGAGAGATAAAGATAGAAGAAAGCAATCTCGAGTACCGTTGTGTTTGTTCCGCCGATCTTGAAAGCACCGGAGGCTACCTGAGCTTGCAGCGATTTTTTGGGGGCACGAATGTAAAACTGGAATAACTTCTCGAGGTTGTTGATCTTAGGCAAGCAACTAATGGAGTCGCTTGACGACCCCTTCTTTCTCCTAGACTCTGATATCATGGGCGATGGTGAAAGTGCGATAACGCTTAATACATCCGGCGCTATGAAAGCTACTAGCGTTGGCGCTGACGCACAAAACGCCACCCTCCTCTTCCCTCCAGAAGCAGGTGAGCTCGTGGACTCCCGACAGATTTTTCGATGCAAACGCTGTAGCCTTAAATTTGTTGTACTATTTTTGCAGAGCCTGCGCCCAACTATTGGGCTCTGTTGTTGCTGGTCTTGCCAGTCCTGACTGCTTTGGGCAACCTGTTGGTGATCCTCTCCGTGGTGGCCGAGAAAGCGCTCCAGACGTCAACAAACTACTTGATTGTCTCGTTGGCAGTTGCTGACTTTTTAGTGGCCATTTTAGTCATGCCTTGGGGAATCTATGTACTGGTAAGTGCTGCCCTTTAGACTTTCAGACAGCAAAGAGCAGTGACAATATAGAGTTATCCCAGAAAGTTTTTCCGGGTTCACATGTACCAAATGTCGGTATGTAATCTTTGCTCTGACGTGTGCCGCAGGTGCGTACGAAAGCAAATATTCGTCTATCGCTGTAAACATAGGTAACGCTGAAATCACCAACTTTTCAACACTTAACAACTATAAGGGCTTTGGTATGTCTCAAATTATTAGAAGGATGCAACAAATATCAGAAGTCACATGAGCCTTTAGAGTTGGGGATAGATGAGCAACAAGGCCACCTGGAGGCATATTAGTCAGGTGTGATAAAAAAATTGACTCTGACAACTCTTCAAAACTCATATCTCTACCCATAGATCTTTTGGACTTGTGAACAACCTAAAATCTTTTCACTCTCCACTGAATGCGAAAGACTTACAGCTTACATTAGAAGGACAGGTCGCCAACACGTGACTAACTTTGTGCTAGAGGCCTAGAGACTCTTTTCTCCTGAAGGGCATATGCATATGACAAGAGCTGGACGTTTCTAGAGTAAATAGCTACAATCCCAAGACACTACTCAAACTAGCGTAGGCGTACGAAGGACTTGAAAGTAAGAGCTTTTCCAATGCAGCTTTTCATTGGGGAGAATTGATCAGTCTCAAAGATGATGCCCCGATTCCAGCAGAAGACTTGACGACTCGATTTCTACGACTAAAAAAGAGAGTCGAACTCCTGATTGCCCCTTCGGTTCAGGCTTGCGACCTACCTGGAAGAATCCACCGGTCGGATAATAGTTTCCAGTACACTCTGACTTAATTTACAACGTCCACGAGTTCCTCGAGTCTGTTGAGGTTGAGACAGCCAGTGGAGGATTCGTAGAGCTGCAACTGGTGGGTGTCATCTTTGTCGTCATCGTCATCGGGGCCATGGAAACTAAATCGATCAGTTCAGCACCAGGATCCATAAGCCAAGTTCCTTGTGCGTAGTAGCATGCTAGAGGTACCGTATACCATTCGCTCCATTTCCTGTTTAGTCATCATGATTTTATTGCACAGCTCTTCGCTACTGGCTACTCCATAAGACATGAGCAATCTGCCAGAACATAATGTTGAGCACTTTGGAGAAATCGTCTTTAACAAAATTGGGTTCTTAGATGAAGTGAACATCATTTCCCTTAGAGCACAAGGATTTGTGGACGTTTGTCTCACTCATCCCCCTCCCAGAGAGACATCCTTCATGGCTGTCTGAGATTTTAGCAACTGTTGATTTGACATCATTTTTTACTCTTCCATATATACGTTAGTTTTTCGCGCTTTTCTCTCTCTACATACATGTAATATATTAGGCTAGGTCGAAAAGGGGCCAATTTTGAAATTTGCCTGAGTGCACTTGGGGTTTCTTACATGACGTCAAATGATGAAGCTGCAGTCAAATAGATTTGAAAAAAAATTCCATTTAGCTTTGCCTCTCCCAAGATGAAGTTTTACTACATAAGTTCAGTACATAAAGAGGTGTTAAGATTTTAAAGGCTGTGGGACAAAGCTGCAAACACTTTGTTTTCCATTTCATTGTTTGACACCACTTCAGTACAGCATCTAGAACCTAACTAAACAGGTCCACCTCAAATTTAAAATGTTGACCCAACATCCTTATGTACGAGGTCTAGAAATCTTTAAATCACTTGAGGCAAAGGTAAAACACTATTTCTTTCATTTTCATTTGCCTATGAAGTCTTTGTTTGTCATGTAGTAAATAATTTGACATGTCCACCTTTAATTCAAATTTTCGACCTCGCCTAATATCTATATATATATATCATCTGATACTAGGTCTCTCTGTTAGTCATGCGCGTGTATTTCCAAAGCGATTTTGGCTATGCCAAATGTTCTTCGCAGGTAAAAATTGACTCTCAAATGGTGCTCTTCTCTTGCGCACCCATGAACGCAATACAAACTCCCCAAAAGTTAAAGCTTGCCCAATTGTGCAGGCAGATTTCGTATATATTTTTATCACATCGGGTGGGCCTATAAGGAAGTCGAATGTGTCTGATGGAGTTCCACTTGATGAGTCGACGAGTATTTCTTTGATTGATCTACGTATTCCCCGCCCCCCGGCACCCTCTGCTGGTTGATTAGGTACGTGTTGTAGATGCCAGCCAGTAACTTCATCTGGGTCCTTACCTCTCGAGGGAATTTTCTATGCCCCGAGAGAATTGTTGGTAAAACAAGAGTGGATCGAAGGCCAGACATGATCGAGATGCTTCAGAGAAGTGGGGTTCACCATGACAGCACTGCATATGGGAGACTTTTGACAGATACACAGTATCAGTTTCATTGCCTGCTCTTATTGCCTACCTGTTTACATACAGGACACGTGAAAGTACTGTACATATAGTTCTATGCATTTAGCCTTGATATCCTTTTTTGCGTAAACACGGGGTGGTCAATAAGTTTAATACTTAGTCAATCGGTTTTATTTGATAATACGTGGCACTTTGTAAGAAAATGTCCAATATTGGCATGACTTATTCACTGTAACCTACTGAACGGTGCACATGCAAAGATGCTTCGCATCTTGGAGGCCCCGAACTCCTTCGCGGTGTTGGAGTTCGACACCGACAAATAAAGGTGTAGAGTAATACGTCTTTGAAATGTAATGAATAGTAATGTCAATACTGACTATTTCGTAAGGAGGTTTTGTGAAATCGAACCGACTGAACACGAAACCCATGGGCCACGCTGTACAGTAGCAGTTGCAAAAGACCCTAAGAGTTGCTGGGTTGGCTTTTTCTGGCTCATGTTGACTCAGGCCGCAAATAGAGCAATGGAAAACATTTGCTGTACCATGTATTTTTAGATGTATGGGCTTTGGACTCTGCCATTCTTCTTCTGTGACGTCTACATCGCCATGGACGTCGTCTGCTCAACGGCCTCCATCTTTAACCTTGTGGCTATCAGCATAGACAGGTGAAGTCACGATGAAAATAATTTGCAGACTTGTGCTTGCTCATTGTGTGCTAATTCTGGTCCGTAGATTCTCCCCATAAACTTGTTCAAAGTGACGTCCTCCTCCCTCAGGACCTCTGACGTCCTACATTTGGCAATGTCAGTCCAAGTTTAGTACGGGTCGTCATTGCAGGTACCAGGCAGTGTCCACTCCCATGCGCTACTCCCAGGAGCAACAATCCAACGACCACAGGCGTGTAGTCAGGACCATCCTGTCCATCTGGTTGGTCGCCTCCGTCCTCGGCCTGCCAATCGTCTTGGGTTGGAACTCAAGGTCAGATATTTTTGTGTGGCAGTCTCGTTTTTCCAAATTTTTCAATCTGACCTGTCCACAGGAGTACCGGGGAGAGCAAGGTCACCACTGAGTGCAAACTCTATAACGCCAACTTCATCATTTACTCGTCGGTGGCCTCCTTCTGTGTGCCGTGTCTGATCATCTTGTTGCTCTATTACAGGATCATGAAGGTAAGCTCTCAGTAGCTCGATGTGCGTCAGATTTGCATGCAAAGTAGTGAAGCAACGTGAAAAATCGAAAATTGAGTGATGGAATCTGACCAATTTAAAAATTGTGCTGTGCTCAACTATGCCCTCTCATCACGCCTCCTAAGTGTTTGCCCTCAGTCAGAACAGACCCGAAAGTTTAGACTGCGCTGCAAATTGTCTGAAATCACTTTTCAGCAGATAAGCTCAGATTAGCAATTCAACCTTTACTTACCAAATTGTTAGGCTATCGTGAGTCACGACAAGGAAAAGACGTACAGACGTCGCGAGGCCAGGAGAAGGAGGAAAGAGCTCGAGCGCATGCAGCAACAGCAACAACAACCGGAAAAGGAAGCGGAAGAAGAGCAACAAAAGGGTTCGAATGTGCATGCAAAACCATGACTCTCCTTGTCTCTTATGCTCAGCATCATGTGTATGTCGTATGTGCTGCAGACGAAGACGCAAATAGCTCAGAATCTCGACGCCACTCACGAATGCGCCGCTGGTGGCGCAGATTTCTGCGCCGCTGCGCCAACGACGACGAAGACGAGGACGAAGAGGTTGGCACTGGAGGAGAAGACGGCGACGGACTTGATGGGAGGGTGAGAAAATGTCGAGTCGTCTGTGGCGCATTGAGAAATCCTTGAAAGACGCATTCGTGGTTATTTAAAGCCGTAGATTGGCTTTTTCTCTAAGGAAAAATGGAATCCTCTTGTTTGCATAATCCCAATAAGTATGCTTTCCATGGATTTTCCTAAAAATAGAGTCCCTCTTTCCTTCTTCGTCACGTAAACAGGGCAAGTTCAAGGCGCAAAATGCTTACATTTTGAAGCAATGTGCCTCTGCTACCACTGAGTTGCAGCCCATTGTTTGTGAAAAAATTGTAGGTAAGTCCCAACCCCGCCGTGTCGCAGCAAAAGGGCATCGCCAGCCTCATGTCCAACCTAATAAGAATGTCCACCAATCCCCTGGAGAAGACCGACTTGGTCATGGCCGTGCATCAGCAACATCACCAAGATGAGGAAAGAGTTCCAGATGAGAAACCTTCGCCATTGTCGTCTTCGATCGAGAACGACGAGGACATGGTTAAGCTGGAGATGACGTCCAAGACGAATGCCTCAACAGCTGCTACTACGGATACAAATCACGGGTAAGGCAACTTCATTTCTTCTTCCCTTCACACTACCTCGTGCATCACCTTCTTCAACAGCTTCTTTTTCGACACTTCCAGAGCCTCGTCAGAATCTCATCTTCAAGGATGTTCTTGTCCTTCGGCCGGGTACGTCCAGATTTCGTCTCCTCATCAAACTACTCAGTGCAAGGAGGTAAGAGGAGAAGCAGTGAAAGAGCCTGCGCAGAGAGACTTTTTTCAGAGCAAATTTAGAAGAATGGCCAAATCTTGTATTCCCATGTACTTGTACTGTACAAGCTCCAGCACACACAGATTCTTTGATCTGATCTCATTCTAATGTATGAATGCCTTTGAGTGTTCCTTTACCTGCTCCCTCTCTTTTTGTGCGCCGTGCGTATTCGTATGTTTGTGTGTCACAAGCTCCAATACACACACACTCATATGCATATAACATTAAGAAACAATCACTTTTGTCTACAAGATGGACTTTTGCATATGCATGTTCTGAGTTGCAGTACAGTGCTGCTTTAGCGGCGCTGCCATCGTAAGTACGTACAGTATATAGGTAAGTATATATGTAGTATCGACTTCACATGTGAATGATCAAAGCTTGCTCCTGCCTTGGACTGCCGTGAGAACCGCAAAGAATGAATACAAAAAGCAGACCCGTGCAGTACGAGCTTACTGTTTCTACTCGTACGACGTCTTCTCGTGGGACTTTCCGCTATCTCTCCTTCTAAAAATAAGTTCGTGCAGGGGGGGGGACGTTGATGCAACCAGGATTGGAAAAACCTAACATTTCAGGCAAGGACTCTCAACGTCTGATTCAGTAAAACGTAGTCTTAATCACGCGGCCTTTCTTGTGGCTCACACAATCTGGACCGCAGCGTGTGGCTGGCTCGGAGGACAGGTGAATGAATGTCTACTGGGCTGTTTTTGCTCACAAAGAATTGCCGAAGAACAGCACGCAGGATGCAGCCACTGTGCCGCCTACGGCGTTGTACCTAGAACAGCATGTTGCCAGAAAGCGAAAACCGCTATTTAGAATCGATTACTGCACTTGCTTTCATATATAGAGAGAAGATTATTTCTTATTCTATTGTGTGTATACAAGTTCCGACGAAGAATAGCTTTAGAGCATCCGCTCGTCCAGACTTCAACGGTTTTTTTTCCAGTTGGTGAACGAATTCCGCTGCAGGAAGTACCTGATTTATGCTCTCTCTGCTGTCGAGACCTTGATGACGTTGGACAAGTCTTTGTCAGTGTAGAAACCTGTCTGGTTGAACGACAGAGACAGAGAATTAGAACGCTTAAGGCAGACGACGCAAACGTAATCGGCTTTTTCTCCTCAGTTCGCCGTCAGACACAGTCTGATCGATCATTTAGACCTTAATCGTGCAGACTGACTTTTGCCTACTTGCGGAGAAGACTTAGATGACATCTTAGACAGTCCGACAGCGTTTTCTCAGGTAGTGAGGATGGATCTAACCTGGCGTTTTTTACTGTTTGCTTCTCGTTGAGAGAGGTGCAAGGGTCTTGCATACCATATCAACTACTGCGAACACTTCCTACGAAAGACAGATCCTCACTCAATCTCGAGAGAAGAAACATATAAGTGTCACGAAAGCTCAGGTGGTTTCAATCAGAAGATCTCTCTAGGGACGTTGTATACAGTGCGATTCGTAAAAGACTGTGCAAAGCTCGATTTGAGCTTTGAATCATGGAATCTGGAACCAAAGTCTCATCTTTTGTGAGACATCAGACCGAAAGGACGTACGTGTATGTTCCAGCTTGGCACTGAGTCTGTTTTGTGCATGCACACTGCGTATGCGACAGCTACTTCTCTCTCTTTCTCTGTCTCTCTCTTACGCACGTAGGCGCACGCAACACGCACGCTCACACGCACACTCAAGTTCGACGTAATTGATCATGCATTAAAGATTACTTGCAGCAGAGTACAAAAAGTACAGCTCAAAGCACTGACAACGATGTGCTACGTGCACCTGTTGTGAGCTGGACCTTCTCTGACGATATGCAGCATGTGGTATTCTATTCCTTTTCCTTTTAGCATCCTTCTTCGTCTTCCTCTACTTCGCCGCCGCCGCCGACGTCGCCACCGTTGCCACAGCCCCAGACTTGTCCGAACGGCCGCCACCCGCGGCCGCCGTCAGCTTCCGTCTCGACTCAAATCTCACCTCGCAGCGGCAGCGTCTACGCCAACCCTCAGAACGGCGACGGATGCGGCTACACCCTCTCCAATCGAGCGGTCACCTTCAGTCGGACGGGCACCAACCGCGCAAGCGGCAGTCAGTGGATGCGCCGCAGCGCCCGCAAGATGCTTTCCACCCCTGCAGAATCTACAAGTTCGCGGCCTCCGCGGTTGCTTCGTCGACGACAGACGACTTCTTCGGCAACGGCGGCGGCTAGTACTTCTTCGGCGGGAAGCACGTTGGGCACGTCCATCAGAGTACTGAGGCGCGCTGCCACCTGGAAAATCCGCAATGAGGAGAGGTTGCACGCCAAAAGAGAGAGAAGAGAAAGAAGAGCTACAAAGACATTAGGAATTGTACTTGGTAAGTATAAAAAGCAAGTACTGATATGTCGTCGACTAAGAATTTACTTTGCCTAAGTCCAGAAATCGTAATTTTATAAGAGGGCAAAAACTGGCAGGGCTTCTTTCGTTCTCTTTTTTTGCTCCAAGCATGCTTTTGTCATCACTGCGACTTTTCTCCACTCAAACTGAGAAACACCTCCAGTCAAGTTGCTCCCTCTGTCGCCCTCTACCGGCTGGTTGTGATGACTCAATTTCGATCTTAGGTGGACTTCAGATAAGTGGTGAATTCTTAGTCGTCGATGCGTGTGTTTTCTTGCCCTCAGAAAGCCATTTACACCAGAGTTGTATATTTGAGCAGCACAAAAGAGGACAAATAAGAAGTATGTCCTGCAAAGATATGTTCGTACTCTCGTTATCTACGTTATATAGCACAGTTCTATATCTTCATCGTGTGGTTATTGTTGCTCAGTCCTTAAGCTCTTTTCTGTGTACTTCATACGACTTCGCTACAAGAGGAAGTCGTGCGCAAAATTCGACGTTTTGCCATTCTAAAGTGTCATAGTGACGACATCTCATCGGCGTTATTACACAGGTTGAGCGAGAAAGAGCGATGGTGGCAGCATCTTGCTTATGGGTAATGAATGCTACATCAACAGGTTGTTGTTCCTAATGAAGTTGTGGTACAAATGAGGGTTACGGACTTAACAAGCATATTAAAATAATGAATATTTTGAGGAGATGTAACGTTACGCAGCAGCTTTAATCGATGTATCTGCCCTTGTCATCAATGATGAAGATCGTGTGCTCCCACGTTCAGGCAGTCGACTTCAGATGAAGTTGCGGGTCATGAGCTTCGTCCATGTGGAATTTGTACTCTCTTAGAACGTGTTGCGGTTCTTGGATGGCTTGAAATTGTCGGTGGCCTCGAGATGTCTTGAAATCGAAGATTTAAACTTCGCCTATGCCTCAATATGTGGCACTACTTCTGTGTGTAGCCCGTCAAATTGCGAGAAATCTTACACCATTTTGACTTGACTCGGATGGCAGCAACTTTAACAGCCTAAAAATTTTGCATCTTCTCCAACATTCATATTGGAGGGTCTATATTCAAGTCAATGCAGTGTGCGCAAAGTTGTGTAACTTTTTGCTAACCTTTCTTACTCACCATGTAGAAAATAATTGCTGTCTTGTATAATCATGAGGACTATTCTGGCTTAATTCATATACTTACTCCTAGCAGATTAAGTACCTAAGAGAACATCAAAGGGTTCCCCAGTCCTGACGCATTAACGTTAATGCAGACACAGGAATAGCGAAGAGTATAAAAAATAGGAAATACAGTGCTCGCGGTGATGAATGGTAATCCGATTTCATTTTTTCCACTAAAACTTTAGCCAACAAAACCGGCCTTAATCCAGCAGCTTCTTTTATCGCAGTGCTTCAAAAGCCAACAATGTTATCACCTGCACCGAGCAACAGATTTAGTAGTAGTGATCACAAAGAGACTGAAAAATCACCGTGCCACCAAATTATGGTTTGCTGTCCTACTAGTCCTCCCAGTTCTTCTCCTCCTTGCTCTCCTCCTCCTTGCTCTCCTCCTCCTTGCTCTCCTCCTCCTTGCTCTCCTCCTCCTTGCCCTCCTTCTTGCCCTCCTCCTCCTTGCCCTCCTCCTCCTTGCCCTCCTCCTCCTTGCCCTCCTCCTCCTTGCCCTCCTCCTCCTTAGGTAGGATAGGTTCAACTGCTGACCTTCTTTGACTATTTCCACCACTCTTTGAAATTTGCTTCTTCATTGGTCCATTTCTTATTTGATGTCTCTTTTGTGAATGCAAAGGCGCAAATGGTGTTTGTCTCGTCACCTATATAACAGCCGAGAGCATACAAATTGTCATTGTCTTTTCAAAAATTATGTAATACTTTCACCACTGTCAGGCAGCACGGTGAATTTTCAACCTCTTGGTGATCAGTGCTTGAAGCTCGGCACATGGGCTTGGCACAGGTGACGCTCATGGTGGCCTTTGAAGTACTGGGGTAAAAGAAGCTGCTGTCTAAAGGCCGGTTTTATAGGCTAAAATTTGGGTGGAAAAACAGGCCCAACAACCAGATTACCATTTTTTACGGCAAGCATTGTTATCATGCTTGTATGGGCTTCCGCCGTCATTTGGTCCAGCGTAAGTGTGCATTTCGTTGTCAATTTTTTATGCAGGCTGCTTCCTCTTCTGTTGGATCCCCTTCTTCACCTGCAACCTGTTGTCTGCCGTGGCCATCAAGGCGTCGACAACATCGCTGATGCCCTCGATGACTTTGCTTCTTCTGACCACGTGGCTGGGCTACGTCAATTCAGCCCTCAACCCACTCATCTACACTGTATTCAACAATGAATTCAGGTGACAGAGACTGAGCAAAACATACTGTTTTACTAAATCCGTACTTAGTTGCACAGACCCACTGGACCTTATAATTAAATTTCTCAGGAAAGCTTTCAAGAAGCTGTTGAGTATGAATGAAGAGATCATAATTCGGCAGCAACATCAACAGCAGCAGAGAAGGAAACGGAGAACACGGACTAAGAAGACCTCGAGGAAGCCAAACAATGTGTCTACGAAAATGTAGGAAAAACTATGTGCCAATCCATATCAATGTGCTATAGGTGCTAGGCAATGATTCTATAAGCTCAAAATATATATAGGGCCTCGGGAAGGCTCCTAAATATCTCACGAAACCTCGTTTACGGTCAATACTCGTTTGCTCAGCTAAAGAGAAACAGGTACGAGTTAATGGGGCCTTCCTAAACAAAGATGCTGACAACTGAAACGGGGGATGGGGCTGAATGTCGAGGAGACATTTGTTGTAGCCATTACACGAACTGCATATTATGACCCAGAAAATTATAATGAAAACGCATAATATACAGGGTCCACGAGATAAATTCGCACCATTTTCAACTGCAGCCTGAACAATCAGGAGAGCAAGTAGCAAGTCAATAGTGCCTCTTTAATTGACGTTTGGAGATGAATATTCAAATTTCCCACCATTTTTGCCAAAATAACACATTCAAAATGGAGCAGCAGCAGAGGTCGGCAGTCGTTGAAATGACCCGCGCGGGGAATGGGCCGGCGGCCATCTACAAGGCCCTGAACTACCCCTAGAGGACAGTCTACAACATCTACAACAGATGGATGACCACGGGAAGACAAGAGGAAGCAGCACAAGTCTAGAAGTGACAAGAAGAGGACACCCAGGTTCGTGGCACGGCTGAAGAAGTCCATGGCAGCTGTGCCGTCCACACCCATCAGCATCCTGGCCAAGAAGAGGGACGTGAGCGCCTCCACAGTCCGTCTGGCCCTCAAGGAGGATCTCGGGCTCGCCAGCTACCAATACTCCAAGAGGTGCATCCTTACCAGCAAGCAGAGGGACACCAGGCTGACCAGGGCCAAGCTGCTGGTGAATGACCTGAAGAGCAACCGGCACCCTCTCATCTTCTCCAGTGACAAGAAGATGTGGAATGTGGATGCTGCCAGGAACCGTCAAAATGACAGGTTCTTGGCCAAGGAGAAGTCTGAGGTGCCCTACATCTTCACCTCCAAGAACCCGGCCTCAATAATGACCCTAGGGGTGATCTCCAACCAGGGCCACGTCATGCCCCCACACTTCTTCAAGCTAGGAGAGAGGGTGAACACCAAGGTATACCTGGATGTGCTGGAGACCGTGGTGGTGCCATGGATGATTGAGGTGGCAATGGGTGAGCCCTACACTTTCCAGCAGGACTCCGCCCCCTGTCACGTGTCCAAGAGGAGCCTGGCCTTCCTGGAGGCCAATATCCCCCACTTCTGGCCACCCAAGATGTGGCCGTCCAACTCTCCTGATGCGAATCTTCTGGATTACTACTTCTAGGGGAAGTTGGAGAGTGACATCTGCAGGGTCCACCACAACAGCCTGGAGAGCCTGAAGTCTGACATCAAGAGGTACTGGGCCATCGTGTCCCCCACAGAGGTCACCAGGGCCTGCTCCAGGTTCAGGGCCAGGCTGGAGAAGATCGTGGCAGCTGCGGGAGGCCACATTGAATAAGTTTATAGTTCTCAACCAAACAAGGAAAAAATTTTAATATGAGTCACCCCTACTTGCTCTCTTGATTGCTCCGTGCGAAGTTGAATTTAGTGCGGATTTACCTCGTGGACCCTGCATGCCGGGATGTATTCATTATATACCGCAGCACTGGCACTTGCATGCATCTGATCTGTTTCTTCTGTCTGATTTGTTTAGCTTTTGGGGCCTCTTTTAACAAGAGTTGGAAAGAGTTAACTTTTTTGATCAAAAAAGCTTTTTTTTCAGCTTGAGAAGGCTAAAATATCCTACTGGAGACCCAAAAAAGCCCTGAACAGCATTGACTTCAAATACGGATATGCGGGGTGGTCCAAAAGAGTACGACAAGTTTTTCACTGGCAAATTCTATATTTTTAGGAACAGTTCAGAGAACGATGACCTGAATTAAAGTTGAATATCGCGACGTCACGTTCACACTGCCCCAACTCTGTCTCATCATAAAGTGGAGATTTGGTGTTTTTCTATAAAGTCGCCAGCAGCAGCATCCAACTCACCACTCAGAAGAAGGTGCGGAGACACCATTGGGTAACAATTGTTTGTAGACAAAACAGTGCGAGATTGCCTAAGAAGGAAGTACAAGCCTCTTACAGTCAATCCGAGCGATTTCCCTAAACAGCAGAAAGAAGAATAGCTTCCACCAGGGGCGAATAATGGGCGAGGCTGACTAACTAAGCTGTTTAGGGGTGAGCGTCGTCTTTGCAGTCCTTGTCGTAAGTATTTTCCGCGGGGTAAAACCTGCTGCTGACACAGTCGTGGCAGCTTCCAGGTCAGAATGGTCACCTCAGATCGGTTGTGGAGAGTCTGAGACGCGAGATTGGTGACAATGTTG
>JAAUXU010001168.1_pt1 | contig 24884 bp, 21 predicted proteins | sample 7278151 | NCBI WGS metagenome assembly JAAUXU01 (sample SAMN14350113, study PRJNA611818) | marine sediment metagenome | isolation source: surface marine sediment (1.8m) | place: French Polynesia: Moorea | collected 2018-08 | reverse complement strand
TCCAGGTGGCTTCCTTTTGAGCACTCTAGCACCATAATGGGAAGCCTCGACATTGACCCTGTGTACTCAACATTGTGTCCAAGCATCAAATCTGCACATTCCACATCAAAATTCCACTTGTTTCAGTACAGCATATGAGGTGCCTTCATGCCCGACGCAATTACTTACGGTCAGCCAGAACTGTACTGTAGTCTGCTTGCTGCTAAAGTGGTGTCCATTCTTCTTCTTAATGCTTAGGTAACCAAAGATATTGGCATGCTTTTACCACACATGTTGGGGCTATGAGTGTGGTAAAAATGAGGAGCTGTGCCTGTAATGCAGACATAAGATAATGAGGTTCACTTTTGTCCATGGCAAAAGTAAACCCCACAAACATGTTCTGCTGTATCGTACACAGGGAACAACCTTCACTACTGGGCGACGTAACAAGTCTGTGTGAGACTATTTCAAGATTGTGGTTGAATTTAGGTTGTCAGTTGCCAAGACTAATTAAATTGCAAAATTAATTAGTATTAAATCTCACCAAGACTAAACAACTCATGAAAATCGGTGTCACTAATATTAAAAACGAGTGTATATTAGGTGAGGTCCAAAAAGACCGCCCTTCCATGGCAATAATCTAGCCTGGCGTGTATGTACGTATGACTTATTGTGCTTCGCTATGTAGTTTTGCTACAATTCTATGGGGCTGGAACTGGATAGCTAAGATATTACGAGGGTGACGATCGTACTGACGATTATATTGGTTGCGACAATTGTATTGACGAGGGATACGAGGGGAATGATCCAGCAAGGTCTGAGTTCAGATTCAGACTAGGGATGCATAATATATTTACACATAGTGTTCATATACGTATATGCGCAAGAGGAAGGGAAGTGATAATTGGTCAGGCTTGTGCGAAAGTCTAGACACATTTAATAGAATCTGTCGGCTTTCTCATGCCAAAGACCTTAACCTTACATGGAGCTGTACAGTACGTATTACGAATACATTTACATTAGCGTTAGTTGAGTACATTGGCATTACAGACGAGTGTACATCACACGGGCTTCTCAATTTCCTCTTCAGTTCGTTGGTCGCTGCCGACACGCTCTCCTTCGAGGTGGTTGCGGTATTTTTTTTACAATTTCTTACAACTATGGGAATAGCTGCTCAATTTTCCATGCGTCACCAATATCCTTAGACAGTCCAGCCAGAAGCGTGGCTTTCCTGGCATTCTTTGTCGGTTTGGAAGAGGGTTAGTGGAGGAGCAGGACGAGAGTGACCCCTGGTCAGGGTATTTCTCTTCCCCAGTTGATGGCACTCATACTTCCAAACAAACATTTCATTCTACCCTCATTTGGTTCATGGCCTCACCAATAACGGCCATGGATATGAACCTGATGAGGCTGGTGGACCCAAAGGTATCACCTGAAAGAGGGAGTTTGTGAAATGCCTTACGTTGTTCCTCCGCAAGTGCCGGGCACTCACACGCGAGGCGGAAAAACTCCTCCTGTTCCCTATCGCAGAACCTGTACTTGTGCATCTTGGACTCTGTGAATTTGACCCATTGATAGTTGGGGTAGTTGTGGCCTGTGATGGGCTGAATGATCTTGCTCAGCTTACCCCTATCAAACTTAGTTACTTGTCGCCCAACTTGGCCTGGATTGCTAATCCAGAGCTTGGTCTGTCTGCACGAGTGTCGCTCCGGCTTTCCTGACCTATTACATGCCATTCTTGTCTCTTTGGGCATAACAGCACGCACTGGATCTGTTACCAGGTCCACAAAGTGGGACTTCCCTGGAGTGTTTGTTTTCCCTGACCAAGGTCATCGTCTCTGACTTTCTTTTGCCGGGGGTTCGACTCAATAAGTTCCTTTTTCTTTGGGTTTCGCTATTCCTTCCGAAAATCTTTTATCTTAACAATGACTAAACTGACTGCAGTTTGAATAAAGTCTGTCATTTTGTTGGAAATGACATAAAGAAGCATTCAAATTTTTGAGGGCAGTTTGGAGCCCAAAGGAATAGACATGCCCTGAAAAGTTGTCGAGGAAAATCACCTTTTGACGGCTTTGGAATTATGCTTCTGACATTTTTTTCTCAGTGAAATAATCAGCAAATACCTTCTTGTCAAAGAAGGCGTTTTGAGATGCTGGGTAAGCAACATCTGGGATGTTTTCTGGAATTCTTTGCATAGGGTAAGTACATTCTTCTGTCATTTTTGAAAATCATCGTAGTTGGCTGAATTGTGGCGTGCTCTCCTCCTGTGATGAAGACCATCATGGTCATTCCTTGTGAACCAGACCAAACACCTCCATACTGGGTGCGAGGAAATAAATTGAACCCCTGCCACTGCCGACTTCAACAAGATCCAGCACAAGAATGACGAGACCTGCAAGGCTCAAGTTTTTTTCTCCACGCTTACCTGTGCTACTGTTTCACCTTTTTATTCGACATAGCCTCCTCCAGCCTCAATCAGAGCCTTGAGGCACACAGCCTGAAGGCAGAGCAGGTCTTCTTGACATTGCCACAGTGAGCCGGTGCCCTACTGGAAACCAGATGAGGGGACCAACGAGGCCATTTGATGCCATAAAGCCAAGGCTCGTGACAGTAGCTTGGAAAGTTGATTTATCAGTAAATTGTATGCATTTACCTGCCTTGACCATGATGGAGCAATATCTCTCAAGGATATATTTTGGGCAAGCAGTTTAATTATTGTAGCAGGCTCGGAGTCAATCAGAAGTCGACCACGGCCCATTGTTATGGTTTTGTCACAGCACTGAGTCACGAGTAGGGGAGTACTTATCAAAAAAGAGCACGCTAAAAAAGAAATCATGGTTCTAGGCAGGTAAATGCATACAATCACATCCAAAACTGTCGCAGATCAACTTCTAAAGTAGAAATGCATTATTCCTGATTCAAATTTCAGCACGTCATACCCATTAGATCATGAGACATCCTTAAAAAACGCATGTACCTCTCAAACGAGGAAGCAGTGTAGTGATTGAACTCACCAGCCTCTTGCGATCCTTCTTGCTCTGCTCTTTGAATGTTCCTTGCGACAGCAGCCAAAAGCGAGTTAGTCATCTCGGGTCTCAAGCCCTTGGGCGTAGGAACTCTTGAAGAAGCTGATCATGGGCCCATCGCGCTCTGTTTGATCCTCATCCGTCATTTGATTTTTTGCAGCAGACCACGAGCGTTGCTGCGACAGCGGCGAACACCTGGCGTGGAAGACTTGGACTCAAGAATGCTGTCTCTTTTCTTCTACCAGTCCAAGGCCTTCATGTCATTGGCGTTCTATGGGCTTCTGAAGTTCTCCGGGAAGTTCTTGATTGTTCTGACCATGAGTCCTCTTTCTCCTTCTCTCTCAAATGCAATGGGCAACCTGAGCCTATGACAACCTTTGACCGAGATTGGAGCCGTCTGATAAATGGTTATTTGTTTTTCGCTTCCGCTATCACACACATGCATGGTTCTCTTAGCAGTGAGTTTCAATTCTTTTTGCTATATGTTGTCGGGGGCAACAAATCTGCATACGTATGATTAAGCTTATGTAAGGCTAATCAGTCACCTCAATCAGCGAATTTCAACTTTTGCAAATAATCTCACAAAGATTATTTGCAACCTGAAACTATATAATAATTAAACCACCCGGTGCACAAAAAGTTTTAGCTATGTCGCGGACAAGTAAAGTTTATGCATTGAAAGTTTAAATTTGACGCATGAAAAAGGGACACATACATTTTTTTGCACAGAATAGCCAACCATCTCGCTGAAGATAACCCCAGACGTAGAAAAGTCATTATTGTAGTCAGTCAACTCTTGAGGCTGTCCAAGTAAATAGGTAATGAATCTTGAAGGAAAGGGGCAGCAACACAAAGTAAATTGGGTCTCATTCAGTATAATGGCAACCCTTCTACAGATAAGCATAACAACCTCTAGAATATAAACTGTCCAATGGCATGGGGATGGGAGGTGCAGTATCTCCGTGAGGTCGTGTCGTGGTGACGAAGGGTCACATCACCGAACGCATGCTGGTCAGAGCAACGCAGGAAGAGTGAAATTTGAGGACCACTGAAAGGACGCACAAACAATTATGCTCACTAAAACTCTTTTTAGAGTCTTATGAAATGCAGCAATGAGTCTAGGACAATCTAAGGCTGCGGTCACACGTAGCTTGGAGTTAGGAGACAATGCATTGCCCCTGACGGGCACGGGATTTTAATAACAGTTCTAATCCAACGTTATTTACTTTAGCAACGTGTGACCGCAGCCCAAGCAATACCAAACACTTCTTCTGCCAAGCAATGTACATGCAGTTGACGTGTGACCAAATGAAGCCGAAAAGTGAACCTTACTGGAAAGCCATTTTCCGCACATCAGATGCTTTACATTGGAGACAGATGCGAAGAGCCCAGAAAGATGACTTGAATGATCGCTACTTCTGGCTTTGTAGGCAAACATGAAAGCACTCTCATTTCTTCAGCTTTTTGAAGCAGAGAGCAAACTACTGAGCCTTTCTTGCCTTTCATCAACATCTGCCCTCGCCCTTTGGACTTGATGGACATGGTATGGACAAGAGCGAGACCAATGTCAGATTGGGCTCTTGAAATTTATTAACTTGGACTATAAATGTTCGAGGCAAACTGAGATATGAGTGTGCGATTAAATTGTCAACAAAATTTACAACAAAGTTACATACCCAAGTATCACACTTGTTCATTTTTCATTATTCTTCAGCTAGAGTGTCACCAGCATCAAAAGGTACAAATGATCCATAATGTTCAGCGCTCGCTACATTTGGCATACATGTCACCAAAAATACAAGTTACTCTCCCCAAGTATCGCACTTGTTCAATTCTCATTCTTCACCTTGAGTGTCACCAACATCACAAGGTACAAATGTTGTATGATAAGTAAGTGCGATTTACTGCCGTGTTTGGCGACACCACCTGTGACACATGAAAATGTCATGTATATAAGGGAACGAGATGTCCCAATGAGATATCAACTCGAGTTCTTGCCCAAGTTACTACTACTTCAGGAATGGCTGCTCTTGTTGTTCTTGCGACCGTCATTCTCAGCCTTTTAGCTCCCACTGCAAGTAAGTAGGCATTTGTGAATTTACCCTCAAGGTTTTTTAGTACATCTCTGAGCATCTTTTGAGCAGTGTAATTGAACATTGACTAAACTGGAAAGTGATCTGGTATGTGCTTTAGAACTATTGGCACATTGCCTTGAATAATTTGCTGCAAGGACAGTAGTTTGCATGCACTTCATAGCTAAGGCTACCTACACTTCAGTGAACAAGGAGGGTAAACTTTTCCTACCGAAGAATATCCGGCATGACTAAATGCACTACTCAGGACCACATTTTCTTATCTTTCTGTGTTTTAAAACAAAGATGTGACTGCAGGACAACATGATGTTCAATTGAAATGTGGACTAAGTGAAATGAAAATGATGCAAGGTTTTTAACCTGAAATAACTTGAGCGTTGTCACCCGGGGAATGATTAATGCTGGTGTCCTTCCCTGGCTCTCTGCTGGGACCAATGAACCATGTCCATTACCGTCCAGCATCTACGTGCACCTCTTCCATGTGTTGCAGAAAGCGCTGATGATGTGATTGGACCTCAGATAATCGACGGCGTTACTTACTATCATGTTCGACATGAGAGAAATTATAACGATGCCAAAACATGGTGTCAAAATGAGTACGGTGCTGTTCTGGCATCCCCTAAATCAGCAGAAGAGATTGCCCAATACCTACCTAATGGCATATTTTACGAGGCCCAAGACGGCGAAAAAGAGTAATTGCACACAGCTAAACTCCATAGGCCAAGAGTTGCACTCAATGCATACAATATTTTCTCCGACAGTTTGCGTGTTGGCCTTGGTGACCAAGACGTGGAGGGCGTGTAAGTTGGAGAGCGTCTTTCATTACGAGTGTCATGAATGCACTGACAGCAGCACTTATGAATACACAAGCCCTTCTTTGGTGGGGAAAGTGGATGTAAATTTTACACGGTCACATCAGTAAGAAAGGTGTTCCACTGTCAGTGCATGCATGTCAACTACAGGGAAATTTGAAATCGACTTCAGGGGGATCAATTGTGCAAGCAATCTACTATTTCACACTGCGTGGAGAATGTCCATTTTTATTTACTGCTCTTATGTCTTTCAGCTATGAGTTTGAAGATGGCACTCCTTTTAATAACAACTTTCCATTTAACACAAATTTAAATGACCTCGAGTCAAGAGACTGCGCCGTTGTGTTATGGAACGACGACATAGTGCAAACTGAGCAGTGTGGCCATGGTTCTTACTTTGTTTGTCAAGGTATGTCAGCAAATTGAAGTCCAATCTTATTTCCCATTTTTTTAAATGTGCCGCGTAGCCTGCAGAAATTTGAAAAAGAACAATTTCTACGTACACTGAAATTACAGGGACTACACCACCGATGTGTGACACTTACAACGGATGGTCTTCAAGTGGCTCACTAACTCACTGCTACAAGCTATTTCCTGAAAATGTACCTTGGTTGAAAGCTCTCCAGAATTGCAGACAAGAAGGAGGAATTCTGGCAGAGCCACGAACCCAAGAGGAACTAGACTACCTGATATACTTGGCTGGAGCACAGTGAGATCCTGAAATGATTGAACTAATTGCACTATAATAGGAATTATTATCTTAATATTTCTTTAGCAATGGGGGGAACTACGTCTGGACGGGTGCCCATGATCTTCGTGTGGAGGGCAGGTTGGGATTGACCATGACACATTACATTTGAAGTGTTTGACAGCATTCTTTTTCTTAGGTACGAGTATTTCAGTGACTGCTCTGTCTTCACAGCTGACCAAGAAGCCTTTTTCTGGAATACTGAGCCTGATAATTGGACATATGAATATTACTATGGAGAGAACTGTATGGCAGTTGACCCGAGATGGGTGAATCCAGATGACGGTGGCTTAAGGGATCAGGGTTGTAAATACGAACTGTCATATGTCTGTCAGAAGTACCAGTGAGCGGAAAGGATGTAGGACATATGAAATATATGATCTTTTTGAAAATAGAGTATAAAATGAATAAATGTCCTTTCCATGCGGGAAGGTCCCTGAAAATTTTGGCTCTGGGAACTCTTATGATATGGAATGCACATGCAATATGTAAAACAATTGGATCCAATTAGGTCTTTGAATAAATTGGTTACTGAAACCGCAGAGCTGCCAAGTGCCCACTTTAGTCCACTACTACGAATCTCCGTAAGTGTAACAGATGTGTGACTTTTGATGCCCCTTTAAGGGAATCCTCAATTACAGTTTCATTGGCTGGATCCAAAAAAATCGTAACCCCTTGGCAAAGTGCATGGAGATGTGCATCGACCTTGCGAGCCTGTTAAGCCTGTGATGAGGTGACCGGTGGCGTGGTCCTCGATGTGTCCTACATGACTGAAGTGGCCTAAGTGGAGCAAAGAGACCAATCATGATTTGATAGTACTTTCACCTTCCTTGCCTTAGTGAAGGTCTTGAGAAGCTGAGACTTCGTTCATTATATGCCTGAGCCTGCATATTATATGCCTGCATATATTAGGCTAGGTCAAAAATTGGAATTCCCCATGGGTGCCCAAAATTTGTACCTGCCTACCATTTGAAGACTTTGTAGTCAAATGAAAGTGAAAAAAAGAAGTTTTAGCTATGCCCAGACACATTTATAGTTGCATAATATTGTAAAATAAGTTGTAAGTTTTTTATTCAGGACTTGCTGTAAAATATTCTTCTGTCAAACTGGAGCATATCAGCATTTTGATCAGTGATTTTCGTCCAGTTTGGCTGCTTCTGACAGCCACCAGAGCTGAAATCTACTTTCTCAGCAAATTTACTACAGTGGCTTACTACATAAATTGTTACATGTCAACTCATCACACCTAAAGTGCTCTAGCATAACAATGAGTGCCTGAAACGAAACTGTGGGATCTCATGTCTGACACTCTCCACCACACATTCCAACCTTAAATTCATCCTTACAGTTACCCCACTAAGCATAGCACAATGATTTGTACCAAGCAACATTATTTACGGCAAGCACTGTATTTTAGACACACTACATAAAGATGTTAGGTCCACATCACAAATTTGATGTGGGCCTGCTTAGTTACGATCTAGATGCCAAAATGAAGCACTGTAGTCAAATGAAATTAAAAAAGTGCTTACAGCTTTGTCACAGGGCTGTCAAAATCTGAGCACCTTGTTATGTACTGAACTTATGTACAACCTTATTGCCATGGAGGGGAGGTCCAAAAAAAATTTTTATTTGAAAACCATTTGACCACATCTTCATCTTGTGACACTGGATAACAAACCTGAGATGCCCTCAGTCAAATTCCAAAATTTTCATTTTTTGACCTAACCTAACATGTATCCATTGTGCAAGTTGGCATCCAGCAGTTTTAGCTGACTGGCACCCTGCTGTGGGATCTTGGTACAGATAGTTAATCGCCATTGCTTTGGGTAAAAAGCCACCACTCTTGACTCATGTCTTGAATAGGTCAGACTTATGGTCTACAGGGTCGATTTGATAAATCAGGACTCAAGAAAAAAGGCCATAACTTTTTTTATCACTTTTTAACTTGAAATTTCCTTTTAACCATTATAATTGAATAAATAATTCCAATAATTGAACCATTTGCACCAAATTTTATTCAATGTGTCCACCTCCAGCCTCTACCACAGCTTCCACACGGCCTCTGATAGCTTTGACAGACCTGGCAACCTCCACAGAATCCAAGTTGCCCATGGTGGAGGTGATGGACCTCTTCAGGGAGTTGAGGTTTGGGTGGCTGGTCTTGCAGGCCTCTGTCTCAGTTCTGCCCCACAGGTAGTAATCACAGGGGTTCAGGTCAGGGCTGTTGGGGGGCTATTGCTGGGCCGTCCAGACGTTGAAGGACTGACCCACAGTAAACAGTTTCTCATCCGAGAAAAATCGCACGTGCCTGGCAGTGGACTTCACAGATGAGACGAGCTGCTTGCCCCTGATGACCCTGGACTCTCTGTGGAATGGAGTGAGGAGGTGCCTGACATGAAGCTCTTGTAGCCTAGGTTCTTGTTTATGGCCACACTGATGACATGCCTGTTTACATTTCTATCCCTGGCCAGCCTAGAGATTGACCTCTCCGGATGGGCATCCACCAACCTCTTCAGGCCTGCCAAGAACTGGGGGGGTGCGAATTTTGTTACTTTGGGGGTCGTGCTCCTTCCTTTTGGTGTCCCCACACTCTTTAAATCTCTTTATGATGTCGTAGACAGTAGATTTTGGGTACTTTAAGAGGCTCACAATGGTGGCTGGGCTGTGCCCTGTGCAGCTCTACAATGGCAGATCTGCGGACCTGCTCCATGGTTGTCGTGAACTTTGGCACAAGTTTGATTACATAGGAAGGTTCAAAATATTTATCTCTAAACCCGCTCTATTATGGTCCAATTTGATTGGTTGATGTTTTGGCGGTCAATTCAAACGATCTTTTTAGTCCGGATTTATCGAATCGACCCTGTATGACTCCAAATCTTCATTACAGGCAGAGTAGCTTGCACATAGGAAGCATAGCATGTTGCTAGATTCTCCACATTGAATGAGGTGACAAAGCTGGACTTCTTGCTGGTGAGTAGTTGATCCAGAATCCATCACCAATCCACATGACATCCTCAAACTTCAAGTTGTTCCATTCATGGGTACATCGACCTTCATCAAATGTGATGGTAGCGGCAGCCTTCCTGAATAGCCAAAAACCAGATTTTGTCTATTTCACTCTCGTTGAATGTTTTTGCCACTTTGTTCTCACACAGCATTTTGTGTCATGAGCTGAAGCATAAGACAGGGAAACCTCAACTTGATGGAACTGAAGTTGATGTCAATGAAAACGTTGACCGAAAGGTGAAGCTTTGTCTCTTGATGCAAGAAGTCAAAGTATCAAAGTACCAAAGGTCCTTTGCTGTGGGGCCTCATCATAGAAACCCTCGGACTTCGCTGAGATGAGGTCTTCAGAATTCCATAGGAGTTAAAATTTGAATTTTCCGAGGAGTCTGTGTTGTGTCCATCTGTGTCCCATTTTTAACGCCCCCTTTCTAGTTCACAAGCAGTTTCAATCTACTAGTTTCGATCGGGCCAGTGGCGCTATGCCGCCCGCATCAGCTGCTATTGCTACTTTATGGCCCGCTGCAACTGCTACTTTATGGCCCGCTGCAACTGCTACTTTGTGGCCTGCTGCAACTACGTTACGACCTGCTGCAATTCCGTACGACGGGACAAGAAACAAAAACGACGCGTCAACTGGACAGATGGTGTTAAACTACAAATGCACAACTGGGCAAGAGCACCTTATGTCCGACTTTGGATTCTGTCGCCAGAGGGCCTTGATGATCCGAGGGCAGAGGGTCTGCTGGTAAGAATCTCCCACTTGATGCAAAAAATACTGAATGCTTCTTTAAATACTACTAAAAAATGTTGTTTTTTCTACTTTGAATGACCATCTTGTTGCTATAAAATACTGAACATGGTACGTACAGTTCCTATTTTCTTTAATTTCAGTGAAAAAACGTCGATTTGCTGAAGTTAATTAAAAATTAATAAAGAAAATTATGATGGGGCGATGTCACACTTAATGTGTCCTCTTTTTGTTGCACAGGTTTTAGCATTTTTTTTCCAAAGTTCCTCCCTGCTTCTATCGGGACCACTTTTTTGCTTCATTGCTTTTATCCAGATAGTTTAATGCACTAAAAATGGAGAAAAATTGCCTTTTCTTTAGCCCCTATGTCGAAATTGGCATGATGATGCGAATGGCATCATATACAGTGCTTACCGTAAATAATGTCGCTTGGTACAAATCGTTGTGCTATGCTTTGTGGGACAATTGTAAGGTTGACTTTAGGGTTGGAATGTATGGTGGAGACTGTCAGACATCAGATCCTGCAGTTTTGTCAAGTTTCAGACGCTCATTGTCATGCTAGAGCAGTTTTAGTGTGATGAGTTGACAAGAGGACTGTGCCGGTCGCTGCCGAAAATTGGTGTCTTTGACCAGTAAATGAAAGTGAAAGTGGCTGAAATTTTCTGGGGGGCTCCCGGCCCCCAAGCCCCCCACTTTTGGGAGGCTTCACCCCCTGAACACCCCAGCGCCGTCAGGCACTTTCAGCCACTTTCACTTTCATTTCCCGGGCTAAGACACCAATTTTCGGCAGCGACCGGCACAGTCCTCTTGTCAACTCATCACACTAAAACTACTCTAGTGCCTTAACAAACATTAAAAACGGTTGCCACGTGTACTAAAAGTTCTGTCAAAGAGTCTGAATAATCGATGACATGCTGAAATTCCACTTGGAAACATCCTCAGTCAGCCTCTGACCTCGATATGTACCAAGCGACGTCATTTACAGCAAGCAATATACATGAACTTTTTGCCTCCTAAGACCACACATGGGTCTGTTTCCAGGAACTGGTTGTCAATGAATTGGTGTCTGTCTGTAGAACAGCATTAAACCAACACAACTGAGCACTCCGCCATACACGTACAGGGTCCACCATATTTGGCATTACATTTTGATACATTCCTTTAAGGGCCTCTCACAGCCATGTTCCTTTTCATGAAGAACAATATGGCTACAGGAACGACTTTGTACTGATTTCGTATGAACTTTGCTGTACAAACGTGAATTCTTACAGCATTTTTACAAACACTCTAAGTGAATTAATTACCTGAGGCTGAGGTAAGACCTGAAGGCACCCATGTGAAAGGTGGCACTGAGCACGGAGAAGATGGAAACTCAAGAAACTTCACTCCCATGAAGTTTTTAAAGTGAATCAAGAGAAGAAGGTTTGCTTCAATGCATTTAAGAATGTCAGTGCAGTGTTGCTGAATTTTGCGATTAGCGACATCTCATTTGAGAACTACTGTAAAAGTCGCTGTTCTAACACTTTGCAACACAAACACGCGTCGCTTCACAGACAGACACCGATTGATTCGCACCCTGTAAAATGTGACCCCCAAATGGTGTTAGGACAAAGAAAGTTCAGTTATGTGACTTCATTCACCTTACAATGTCAATTGTGACAGCACTGATGTAGTAAAACACTCGGGAACGCGACAATGGAACGACTGGGAAGCTGTATTGTCTCAGTGCAATATCACAGTGGAGTTGACAACACCCTCAGTAGACAATGAACGGAGAGAGACATTCGGCTGTTCCACTTGAGCTAGGCCAAAGAAAGAAAATGGCGAGCAAAACATGTCCTGGGAAAAAATTAGACCTGTCTCAATTTCCTGCACCGCCGATATTGACGAATCTTTTGAACTTGTCTCTCCAACTCCATGGAGGTGGATCAGGCTCGCAGAGTTCACTTTCTTCTACTTTGAAAAGTCTCTCCACTCTCGACGGCTCCACCACATTGACGTAATAGCGATGACTGTCTTGGGATTCATCTTCCAGACCTTCCACCACTCCCTCGACCGCGGTTTCGGTGCTCTCGATCCTGGCGAATCGTCGCCACAGATCTAGACGCCGTTCGGACAGCTCCTTGGGTACTCTGACACCCAACTTGACGAAGTGGTGCCCGCGGCCGCAGATGCCTTCGTGGTCGGCGGTGAGGGTGGGGAACGGCAGCAGCAGTGGAGGCACGGCGAGCTCGAGGTGGGCCTTGTGGAGGCCCCTCACGCTGATGGAGCCGCCAAGCAGAGCCTAAAATGTGCACTGGGCATTCAAAAGGGGCCTCCATCCTTTCTTTTTCTCTTTTTTACTATACCTGCGAGATACTAATGTCTTGCTCGCTGAAGATGTCCGCGTCCTTCCTAGTGAAATGCTTCGAAGGCAGGACCTTAAGGTACACGTAGAAGTGATCCTGTTGTCCTACGGCCCGCCTCATCAGGTCTGGACGAATGTCAAGACGAAGCACTTGTCCATCAGAGCTGCCAGGAGGGATCACAATTCTGCAAAGCATTACGTTATTATTCAGGAACGCTTTACGAAAATGAGACTGAAGCGGAGACAAAAACAGCGTCGTCAAACTCTTCAGCCATAAATACCACTCTTCCCTCCACTTTTCAATATCAGACAAAATCATGATTGCATGAGGATCTATTAGTGAAGTGACCATCAATGAATGGTGATGAAAACATCCATGAAACGCCCAAACATTACTTGCATTAAATAAACAAGTACTTCATCAAAGTATTCGTTGGTAAACGTACGTTTGCTCCTCCGCCTGCACCCGAACTCCCGTTCCCTCGCAGCTGTCGCATTTGTGCTTGATGTACTGCTTCGTGCCACCGCAGTACGAGCACGCCTGTCGGGCAAGGACGTGGCCAGTCCTCTTCGTCTCTATCCCTATGACACAACGACGACGTTACAACCAAGAACTAAGATGCCTCCAACTGTCAGATAACGAATGCGTCATATTATCGTGTGCATGGAAGGTGCAAATGTTCAAAATTGTCTTCATTGAGATGAGGGTCGCGTTTGACACTTGTCACAAGCGTTCATGATATGTTAATTCTCAAAAAATCTTTTAATAGCATTAATTACGGCGGATACCCTCTCCTTGAACGGGGGGGGGGCAGTTGTTCACAACATAGTCCCAGTCCAAGGCATTCCACATGCCATCGATAGAGGACTTTTGAGACTCGACATTACAGCAGGGGGTGGAGGGTTTTACGATAGATGCAGAAACACACAACAACATCAATGAACCTGTCCCCCACAAGGATGAACACGACTAATCTCTTCCTTAGTTCATCTGTTCTGAATGTTGGGTGAATTGTTGGCAACATTTGGATAAAGCAAATTATCCCAACGCGCAGGACAGGAAAGATCTCGCAGAAAAGTCCGCGCAATACTGACTTCAAAATTTCATCTGATCACTTGCCGGAGGTCCAAAGGCATGTGCACGATAATTGTGATTGGTGTAAATGCATTCTGATATTTGACCATTATACTTGTACCTGTGCCTTCGCAAAACGGACAGACATTCCAAGTGTAACCCAGCTCGGCCTTGGACCCGTTGCACTTGGGACAGAGGAGCTTCAGGCTCAGTTCCATTGTCAGTTCTAATCCCTTGGCGGCCTCTTCAAAGCTCTTAAAAGGAATATATGCTATTTAATTCACAAACGTCGACATTATATGAATACAGGGTGCATAGAAATGTTTGACGTCAGTTTATTTAATGAGGGACGAAAATATGAACCCACTTAATTTCCGGGGGAAGGAGGAGTGTAAAAATGTTTTTGAAAACCATTCGACTACATCTTCATCATTTGGCATTACCTAACAAACCTAAGATGTACTCGGCCAAGTTCCACAATTTTCGTTCCACAACTCTCTCTTTAATATACAAAGGGAGGGACAGAGACAGATACACTACGGTGAACTTGTCGATAAGTCTGAACATCATGTACGTACCACGTTGACGTTGTAGCCCTTTCCGCTGTCGTGGAGAGAAGACATTCCAACTCCGAATTCCTCAGAGTCCAACTGTTGGTTGAATCCGTCACCTAGAGAGAAAATTAAAGCATAATCTCAACATGGACCAAGTAAGGAAGAAAGTTTCGGATATACATGTTGTGAAGCACTAGCAACTGCACCAAGAACAACGACGAATACAACATGTGCAAGGTCTTAACTGACATGGGTACGTAAATGATTATTTTACCGCGACACTCTTCATCCACCGCAAATGCAAATAAATTGAATTGATGTTTTTAAGATACAGGTCTTGAGACAGTGGCTCATTCACTCAACGTGACTCACTCATTCATTGGTTACACAGATTGTATGACTCTGCCTATCACCTGTCTGGCCCTCCCCGAAGATTTTTTCAAATAGTTCCTCCGGGTCTGCTGCCTCCGCATTCCATGCTCTCTGCGGTCCATTCCAGCGTCCTCCGAAGACCTCGCCGGGCGTGCCGAAGTCGTCGTATAGTCGACGACGCTTCTGGTCAGAGAGCACGTCATATGCCTCGGCGGCCAGTGAAAACATGTACCTTGCCTCTTCGGTAGGATTTGTGTCTGGATGAAACTCTTTGGCCTAAAAGACGGGAGAATGTCTCAAATCTCCAAAATCCAAATGCTTCGTTCACAAATAGGACAATTAATTACCTTTATGAAGTAGGCCTGCTTGATTTCATAGGCGCTGGAGGCCTTGTTCACCCCCAAGACAGCGTAGTAGTCCGGGCGCTGGTCCACAACTCTCAGGACTCTTCCGGAACTTAGTCTTCTGCATGCCTGGTCAATTTTTTTCTGGTTCGATGAGGCCGCAGGTGGCAGGCGCTGCCTGGCGACGAGCCCGCTGTTGAGCAAGAGTAGCAACCTCGTTGAAGACATGTCTTGTTTGTCTAGCCGAATATTTTCTTCGCCATTCTGGACAAAAATCCCTCTTGTTTTTTGCCTTCTTCCTGCTTCTCGCCTCCTGTGTCTTGATTTGATTTCTCTTTGCTTTCAGTGGAGGAAGACGTCGAAAAGTCCTTCTTGGACGAAGGTCTTGGACCCTTCTTGTTCACACCTAATTGTACATACATGGGATTGTGATCCTCTAGGTACTAACACCACGGGTACTCTATCCTACCTGTGATAATCCCAGGTGTGTCCTTCTCCAGGTAGGCGAACTCCCTGACCAGCTCCTTCTGCTCCTCGGTCAAGAAAGTGGGGATTCTTACTTTAATGTGGACTAAGTGGTCTCCCTTGACGTTGGCGACGTCGAGACGCTTGAAACCCCGCTCGGAGAGAGTTAAGACAGTGTGAGAGCTAAAGAAGACGTATGTGCAGTACAAAGCTCGTTATTTCAGACTTCAACACGAAACACCCAGATTTGGCCGAATAAAGTTTCATACCTCGTTCCTGCGGGTATCCTAACGTTGAGATCCTCGTAGAGGCCCTCGATTCTAATGACGCCGCCCAGGACCGCCTGGCCCACCGAGATCTCCGCGTTGGTGTGCACGTCGAATCCTTCGCGTCGAAAGTAGCGAGATTCGTCGACTTGAACCGTCACAAACACCTCCTAATGATATGAATTACGTCTGCTTGAAATGTCCTTTGCTTGGTAGTCGGTACCAGTCAACAAATAACTAAACACGGTCGCTGAGATAAATCCAGAATAAGTCCACTCCCCGTCAAGTGGTCTTTTGGATTGTGGGTCCTCCTCGTAGCCAATTTCATGGTCAAATTGCATTCCCCGCACATGGTGGACTAGAGGTGCCCGACGGCCTTGAAAAAGGTCGTATATTGCTAACACCATATCAATTATCCCACATCACTGCACCGGCTTTACCTCCTTTGTATTGATTTCTGATTTCTTTCAGATACTTGACAGTAGAGGCTCACTTATTTCTAAATTTCATTTCTTCTTGCTCCTGACTTCAACCCAGATGAAGTGGAAGAACTCTGGATTCGGCTGAACGACCCTTTATTGGATAAGTTGATTGAGGCTACCTGATTTCCAAGACTGAGTCTCAATGTTTGTCCGTCCTCGATGCCGGCTGGGATGGGGACGGACACACGTCGAGTCTCCTCGTAGGGGCTGAGGAAATGAGCAGTCTTCGAATAGAACAACGGTTTCGTCAAATGTTAGTCACCCACTTTCGAGGTCCTCCCAGCCTCAGAGGCACGTCCACATCCTTTGTTACCCCTCTGGCAGCCTCCTTGAAATTGAGACTAATGACGGCCTCGTGAGCCCTGCTTCCCAAGCCAAAGCCGGAGGCGAGATCTTCAAAGATGGTGCCAAAGCCGAAGTCGGAGCGGCTGCCGCCGGGTCTTGTGGAGCCACCAAAAGCCTGATGAAATTCTCCAAAGATCTGGCGGAAAAGCTCCTCCGGATCGACGTTGGACTGGACAAACGCTCTATTTCTAAGTTGTGTTCATGGGAGGGCTGCAGTGTATAGTTCTTACGTGGTACGTCCACTGAGTCCTGGTCCTCCCCGGCCCGAACCCCGCTTGCCGGGCAAAGTCGCCTTGGAAGCCTCGCTCCTGACGCCCGGATGAGGCGCCGAAGCTGTCGTACTCTCTCCTCTTGGCCTCGTCACTGAGAACCTCGTAAGCCTCCGAAACTTCCTAAGATGATATACAACTGTGTCGTTCTTGCAAAGCCAGCTCCTTGTCTTCGCCTTCCCACCTGGAACAGCTTCGCCGCCTCCGGATTGTTCTCGTTCACGTCCGGATGGTACTTCTTGGCCAGCTGGTAGTAGGCCTTCTTGATGTCCTTGGGCGAGGCGTTGCGAGCCACCTGCAACACCTTATAGTAATCTTTGACGCGGAGTGCGCGGGTTAGGTGCAGACGTCGGACGACTGCCGGTCCGGCGAGCGGTTGAAGAATCGGTCCAAGCGCCGCCGCCGACCTCGGCTGAAGTTGGACAGTCCGAAGCGGAATGGAAGCTTGGCGACACAGATGCCAGAGACGCCTGCTCAGCAGTCCCCCCGGCACCATGGCGAAGGAGACCGGGAGTTCGCGGTGGGACAGCTTGAAAAAGACCAGGCCTGATGAGGACGAGCTTCACTTTGGTCAAGAGAGCTGAGAAGGCCCTTACCTCGTCATGTAAGGGCGAAGAGTTGACACTGTAAGAATGTCTTTCCGGGACCTCCCAAAGGCCGAAACGAGGCGACTGTTGCAACTTCAACCACAGCGAGAAGAGGTACTTCGAGAGTCACCCTAGAGTTTACGATGTTCACGTCTTGTTTGCACCGATGGAAGATAGAGTTGGCACAAAGCAACAGGAGAAAAGTCTCAATAGAAAACTCTTCAGTCTGTTTGTCCCACCATATTTGATCCTTGCAAGTCCCAGACCTCCTCTGACGTGACTAATGTGGTTTTAGGGGGAATTACAACATGGTAAAAAAGTGTTTTCAAGAAATATTGTAAAAACACCATCATATCTATTCTCTTCGAGACCGTGCGTCACTCCCTAGTCAGGTGGCAGCTCCTGAAGGAGGCAACCATGCTGTTATTCCTTCCCCAGTTGTCCCCCGAGCCGCCGTGAAGACTGCCCTGCATCAGACAGCTGCACTCCCTCAGAGTGATCAAGCAAGTTGAATTGAGTCTCGGAGGTCAGGCCACTGGCGAGGAGAGGCTGGGCTGGACTGCTTTGGATACAGGAGGATCATCGGAGGCGCCTGCGTCAAGAGATCAAGCAGAGAGAAAAAACCGAGAGCTTGAAGTCAATCACACATCTCCTCCGACCGCAATACCCGACTCTTAGCTCCGCCTAGATCGGAAAGCGGTCACGATGATGGAGGACAGACACGCATCCTTCGGCAGCCTCTTCGGCGGAGGTTCCGCGCTGTCCAGTGGTGGATTAAGCCGCGGCGGTGGCGCCTCCCAACTGTCACCTTACCTCAACGTGGACCCCTCTTACCTCTCCACGCAGTCGCCGGAGTTTATCTTCAACCAGGTGCGCGAAGGCAAACACAAGGTCGGACTCGGTTTATTTTTGCCTTTTCTGCGCTCTTCGTTCCAGGATCAAAAGCGAGGCCGCATGGAGAACTCGTTCACTGCCATCGGCTCCTCGGTGCTGTTGGGCGCGGCCGCCGGAGGCATCTTCGGACTCTACGACGGAGTTAGGCAGACAGCAGCGGCCGAAATGAAGGGGAAGCTGAGGCGGACGCAGATTACCAACTACATGCTCAAGTCAGGTGAGAACTTGTAATGCGTATTATTCTGGGGTAGGATGGAAAACACGGAGACAAGGTAACCCTTTGTGGCCGAGGTTGGGTGAGCGCTCGCCCAAAAGTTCCTAACGGTGCAATTTGCAGCTGTTTCGATCACTATTCACGTGGCCTCCTCCGATCACTGCACATTGAAGTGGAAGGAGACTCGACTTGGTGCAGGCCTTGGTTGCGAAGTTCCTGACATTGTCGGGACTCATTGAGGGGCTAACTATGGTTGAGCTACAGACAGAAGGGACAAAGTGCGAAAAGCAGAAGAAGGAAAAGAAATTGTTGAAAGCCAAGCGCAAGGAACAGAACGTCATCGAGGAGAGCCCGGAGATACAAAGCGATGAGGCTTGTCCTGCTACAGAGTCAGCCAAAAAGAAAAAGTCCAAGAAAAAAGAAAAGAGAAAACCTATTGATACAGAGGAGACAATGGAAGGGAGCGTCAAAAAAATGAAAATGACTGAACAAGATCTGGAATCTCCGGAGAAGAAGAGGAAGAAAAAGAAGAACAAAAACAAGAACAAGGCTAAGGAAGAAGAGGACAACGTGCTTAGCCCAGACGCGCAAAGCAATAAGGCGAAGAAAAAAGTCCGGGCAGAGGATGAAAAAGAGTTGCATACAGGAATCTTTCGAAAAAGTTTCTTCAAGCCTTCTCCAGAAACATTGGCGATGTCCACCGGCGCCGTGACTAGCTACTTGAATGAGAATTGCATCACTCTTGAAGGCGACGGACACGAGGATGTCAAGCCGGTGACGGCATTTAACCTGCTAACAGGCCTGCCCGAGATGGCTTTGGACGCTTGTCGGGGTTTTGAACGACCCACACCAATCCAAGCCCTTTGCTGGCCAGTGATCGCTTCGGGACGGGACGTCATCGGTACCGCCGAGACCGGCAGCGGCAAGACTCTCGCCTTCTCCGTGCCCGCGTTGGCCCACTTGGCGCACAGGAAGAGAAACGCAGTGCTGCCGAAAGAAATACCAAGCAGTCCCATGATGCTGGTCTTGGCACCCACCCGCGAGTTGGCCATGCAGAGTGCTGAAGTGCTTGAAAACGCTGGCAGGAACTGCGGGATCACGTCGACGTGCATCTATGGAGGAGTACCCAAGAGCGAGCAGAGACAGGCGCTGCGTCGGGGAGTAGATGCTGTCGTAGCTACTCCTGGGAGACTCATCGACCTCATGGAAGAAGGATTGGCGGACCTCAGAGGAGTCTCTTACTTAGTCTTGGACGAGGCCGACCGCATGCTTGACCAAGGCTTCGAACGTGCCATCAGGACTATCGTAGAACAGACCCATAAGGAGCGCCAGACCTGTCTCTTCAGCGCAACTTGGCCCAATGCCATAAGGGATCTGGCGCATGAGTTTCTCACCTGTCCCATCAGGGTAACTGTTGGTTCAGACGATCTGGCCGCCGGCCGCAACGTCACTCAAATCGTTGAGGTCGTAGAGGAGCGCTCTCGCGACGGCCGACTCCAGAAGCTCCTTGGCAAGTACCAAGGCAAAGGCGTGAAGCGTACCCTCATCTTCGTCCTGTACAAGAAAGAGGCGGATCGTGTGCTTAACAACCTTCATAGGTCTGGCTGGAACAACCTCGCCGCCTGCATCCACGGCGACAAGACACAAGAGGCTCGTACCAAGGCTGTGGCTGACTTCAAATCCGGTCGGGTGCCCATCTTAGTGGCAACGGATGTGGCCGCGAGGGGCTTGGACATCCCCGATGTCTCGTTCGTCATCAACTATTCATTTCCACTGACGATCGAGGATTACGTCCACCGGATCGGACGCACAGGTCGAGCGGGCAAGACAGGCGTCGCCCACACTTTTTTCCACTCTGGAGACAAGTTGAGGGCTGGTGAGCTGGTCAAGGTGCTGAAGGAATCCAACCAGAAGGTGCCGGAAGAGCTGATGACCCGATTCGACCTAAGCATCAAGCGCAAAGAACACAAGTTGTATGGAGCCTTCGGACCCAAAGACTATGGGCAGCCCATGAAGAAGGCAACCAAAATAAAGTTTGATTAGAACTGTTAATAAAATACTTCATCGACAATGCATTGTCTCGTTAGTCCATACCCCACCAGTTTATGTCCATTTATGCTAGAAAGCTATTCTTGTACGTCCGTATTCAAAGAAAACTTTTTTGTACGTAGGTGCCAGCGCGTCCAACTCTTTAGGCAGCATTGCCGTCATCTATAGCTCCATCTATTGCTTGGCGTCACTCGTTAGGGACGAGGACAACGAGTTGAAGAGTGTGGTAAGTTGCTTCTAAGCTCAGTCAATGATATGCTTCTACATGTACGTCAACGGTAAGGTTCATGGCAGGTCCTTTCGGCACGGTGTCGGTGTACGGTACAGTGGTGATCTGATATGCGGACAACTTTCTCTAGTCCCAATCATTTTCTGTTTGCGCAACAGCTCCAGATCTACTGAAAGTTTCGCCTAGTCCCGAGGGTGTCTATGTAACCCAGAACCACTGTCATTCCTACGTATAAAGCGTATGTACACGCTATGTTATTGCATAAATGAATATCAGTCTGTAATTGTGTCCTATCATTGCAGATGACAGGCGCCTTGACGGGCGCCCTCTACAAGTCCACAGGCGGCCTGCAGAAGTGCGGAATGGGCGCGGTCTTCGGGCTGGGTCTCGCCTCCGTATGGGCCTTCCTACTCAAGAGGGACGAGAGAGTGTCAAACTATGTGTGACTGCGATCATGCGATATGCTATGGACTGAAAGACAATTCACGTGGTCGCTCCGAGGCTGGCAGTGGTGAAACACTTGAGGATGAAACTAAAAGTTTCTTCCTGAACCTTTCGGAATAGTATCAGTGACGGAAAGTTGAGTGTCAGAGGCAGCGTTTGCTTCCAGTTTTCCGTAATAGTAGTGTTGATTTGGAGTCGGTGAGCCTCTTTAAAGTTTGTTTGGCGCAATCACGACCAATCCACTGTTTTAAGTGATAACAGCGAAGCGTTTGCATCTGTTCATGGCACTATAACTTCTACTGCACGCAGAAATATATATCCAATTGTCTTGTAACTGGGGTCGGGATTGAACAGGGTGGGGTCGAGAGATTCGCAATGTTGTTTTTCCACTTTTAAATTCAGTTGCGACTGTTCTCAGGGATCCATCCCAGCATACACATGTGGACAGAGGGCGGCTCCAGAAATTCTCAATGGGTTTCTTCCCGTTCACAATGCGTTTCAGATCCTCTTAGCTCACTCCGGATCACACGTAATCCTCGCCGATGATCACGTAACTTTAGAAGTTCGATGAGCCCGCTTCAAGGAGCAGCATTGCCACCGTGACCGAAAGCTTCAGCAACAGCGTATCTTGTCGTTACCTGCTTTCTCCGCGCAATGTTCGTCTTTGCATTCCATCTACCTGGTTTCTGCCCCGTGGTTGCGCGTGCATGCAAATCGCTATGAGTCACTTGTTCTTCCGACAAGCACAGGAGAGCAGCAGCTCTCTTCAGCTCTCAATCAGAGAACTGCCTGACAGAAGAGAAGAAGCTGGCGACACATCTAGCGCGGTCATGGCCAAGGAGTAAGCCAAAATGTACCCCCCCCCCTTTTATTGCCCCAATTGCTTATTGCGTGGTTTGCTTAGACCGGAGGTGTCTGTGGCGTCAAAGGTGGACCCCTTGTACATGTCCCTTCTGTACTTTCGCCACCACGACTTCGAGAAAAGCGCGGACGTATGCACGGCCATGCTGGAGAAAAATCCGTACGACGAGGCTGTGTGGTCGCTGAAAACCAGGGCTCTCACGGCGCAGGTGATATTGAGATTTGCACATCTTCACATTAAAAGAAATACTCGTACACTTTTAGCAAATAAGTAATGAACTTAATAATAGAATTGAAAAAGTTTGATTGGCTGTGACGAGCCAAGTCACACTCTAAGCATAAAAAATTGTTGGGCATATTGACCATTTCCTCCCTCCGGAAGGTCATGGTGGACGACATCGAGGGGGAAGAAGAAGGTATCGTGGACATGGTATTGGATGACAACGCAATCAGACAGGCTAGTTTTACACACGCATAAGTTACGTGGCATTAAGGACATCGTGACAACATGAGTCTGTATAGGTTCCCAGGCCGGGGACCTCGCTGAGAAGTGGGGTCAAGACGTCGGGTGGCACGAGCCAAGCCTACCGGCCGACCACGCAGTCAGGTACAGACCCGTCGAACATTAGTCAGATGATCAAGCTATAATGCCTACAGCAGGTGCTTTTTTTTTAAGGGCGACCTCTAACCGGGGTGGTTCGCCCGGGTTCTCAGGGCGGACGCCCAGGGACGATGGATGCCGCCTTGCGCACCCCGAGGACGGCCCGGACTGCGCGCCCAATATCCGCGTCCTCGGGCAGGCACGTTCGACTTGGGACGGCCAGTATGCTTTCGCAAAAAGTAAATGAATGTGCACCACCGATCGTCTCCCCATTGACCGGGTTAGCCGGGTGGTTACCCTTTCGCCCTCTTTTCACAGGATGGTCCATTCATCAACCTGGCTCGACTCAACGTGAGCAAGTACTCAGCCAGGGCGAACGTGGCGAAGGCCCTGTTCGAGTACATCTTCTATCACGAGAACAGCGTTAGGGAGGCGTTAGATCTGGCAGCTCAAGTACGTAATAAAGACTGCGGTGCAACTAAAGACTGATTTTTAAGTGTTATTTGATGTCAATATTACATCTCACTACATGAAATTTTGAATGACGTACAAAAATGCAATTCATCATTTTATGATATATGATGTCAAGAAAAAGCAACTACCGCTGATCCGGCGTAAAGTTTAACTATTCGATGCATATTCGTAGTTTTGTTTGAGAAAATATTTCGAGGCGCTGAGTTTATTACTAGAGTCCCGAAACTAATAATTCTCTGACTAAGGCCTCCTTACCAAAGTCAATGCTTTTGTCACCTAAAGACATATTTGTCACAAATGTACTCACCTGTGTAGGTTGATCACCAAACAAAGCAAGCCAAATCACCCAGCAATTCCTGCGTGTCATCTTTATTCAGATATAGCTTGTATTTAATGTATTTTAAGTAATTGCTCTCAAGGAAATCAGCCATCACGAATCAGGGCTGTTCGAGTCAGGCGCTCCCGACCATTGTGTTCCTGTCTGCCCAAGAGCGGAGCCTTAATCAGTGCTCGAGGCTCTTGAAGTTTTCCTTTGTTATCTATCCCAACAATATGCTGCAGAGCTGCTTCTCGGCAAGCACTGACCACATGCAGGTGGAGGCAATGAAGTCGGCCTTACCAACCCTACAGGGTTTGGAGATGCCATCCTCCCCTCTTCATGGCATGGGATATCAGGATGATCGGCATGACTGCCGGGCAGTTTGCCATATTGGATGATCAATTGAATTTTTGGGTGACGAAAACTATCCATGACAGAAATACTTTCCTTCGGCTTTAAAACTTTTTCTTGCTGCCTGAATGAACATTCGATGGGCCTATTTGCACTGACTTCGGTGATCTCTGAGATGACCCCCATTTTGTTTGCAGGCCCTGCAAGTCTGCAAGTACGAGGATTGGTACTGGAAGTTTGCTCTGGGTAAGTGCTACTTTCGCTTGGGCATGTTCAGGGACGCTGAGAAGATGTTCAAGTCCGCCCTGAAACAGCAAGAGATGATCGACGTCTTTCTGCACTTGGCCAGAGTAAGTAAAGGTTTGATTAAGAAGATGGTCCTTAGTTTATGCTGAAGTGGTCTTATACCTATGTTGAGGTAATAAGGCAAGCACGAGGCGTTCAGGAGTATTAAAAGTAGCTTAAACTCGTAATGCACACTATACAGTCCTTGCCGTAAGTAATTGCGTCGGTCATGACGGCACCTCCTACGCTGTACTGACTCGTGTTGAAGCAGAATTTTGACGCGGAACGTGTAGATGTGATCCTGGGACACAATGTTGAGTACACAGGGTCAATGTTGAGGCTGCCCATTTTGGTGCTAAAATGCTCAAAAGGAAGTCGCCTGGAGTGGGGGCCATGCCAAAGAAGAAGAGAAATTTGGTCTTTTCAGAGGGTAAAAGTGGATGAAATGGACTGAAATTTTTGGAGAAGAATCCTGACCCCCTGGCCCACCATTTCCTCCGGGATTCACTCCCCAGACTCTCCGGCGTTATGAGCAAGCATGCAAAAACCCCGTGTCCGGGTTTAGAGGTTGCTACATTCGGTGAAGGTGCAAAAAGAGAGCGACGGGGTGACACTTTGACAGGTAAACAAAACTCATTGACG
>JAAUXU010070867.1_pt1 | contig 24894 bp, 21 predicted proteins | sample 7278151 | NCBI WGS metagenome assembly JAAUXU01 (sample SAMN14350113, study PRJNA611818) | marine sediment metagenome | isolation source: surface marine sediment (1.8m) | place: French Polynesia: Moorea | collected 2018-08 | reverse complement strand
CCCCCCCCCCCCCCCCCCCCCCCCCCCCCCCCCCCCCCCCCCCCCCCCCCCCCCCCCCCCCCCCCCCCCCCCCCCCCCAATCGGTCTGTTGTACAGGGTGCGGCACTAAAAATGCCAATCGCCCACGTGAGGGAGGAACTCTGCTTGTCATGCAACCTGCACTTGGTTGGTGTCATTTCAAATCATATCAGCAGAGAGGGAGAGAGGGTTTCTTTTGGCACAAACAAAAATATTTATTCTTCTCGCAGTTCAAAGTGACTGTTTGGCAAGGCAAATTTTGTGATCTTTGGCAAAACATTTTGATAACTTGGTTGAAATTCGTGCTTCGAATGCCTGCCATGACCAGAGATGAATGACGTCCGATCCGTCACTTTAGCACATTTATTGCGTTGATCACTAAAAAAATCGTGTTTTAAGGCAACCTAAGACATCGAAATCATCGGGGTAATGAGAATGATCAACGTTGTAATTATTGATGTCATAATTGTCGGGATTATTAGAGATTATGAAGAGCCCTGTATAAGAGGGGCGTCCGAGCAAACACCGGACGACTCTTCGCATCAAGTTCTATGACGACCTGTTGAATAATCTTTAGACCTTTTCATCAAACTTCTATCCCGACGGCTGAGAATTCACCTGGCTTCAGTCGATCTGAGGTGGAAATTGAGTTATGACTTCTGCCGACCTGTAGAGGGTGTAAGAGAGAGCAATTTGGGTGGCGGCGTTCATGCATTTGATCCGGGAGGACGACAAAAACCAATTGGTTTAAACTTCTATTGCTACTTAATTTTAATTGTCAAGTTCTAAATTTAAGCCAAGCGAATTCTTGGCCGTCCATTTACCTCCTGTCAGCTTATTTCTTACAAGAGGCTAGGCGGACACTTCAAAAGAGAACCGGGCTCCTCCACTCTTATGCAGGAAAGGTTGAGTGCTTGGCAAACATGAAATCTTGATCAAGGAGAACATTTGACCTTGCAAGCAACATTGTCAGAGAGGACCAAGGCATCTCCATCAATGATTTGTGTGCGGTTTAGATTTAGTTTGTGCCACCAAGAAGCAGACTTCATCCTTTTTGAAGACCCAAGCGTCACTTAAAACTGCACTGCTTTAAGAGTGACTGTCTCTCAAAACATCTCCCTGTAATTGTTTGTAATTTGATTTGTCGTTAAAAACACCTGAGGAGGCAGTAGACAGAAGTTGTTTGGAAACGTCGAAAGGTTAAACTCACCGGCAAAAGCTTGTCATAGGACTTAATGTGAAGAGTATTCGAATTAACGCTTGAATATGAAATTATCTGCACAAAATCTAAAGGAGAAGGTCAAAAAATATGTTGGCATACAGTCCCGGCTGTAAGTAATTGCGTCGAGCATGATGGCACCTCCTACGCTGTACTGAAACGTGTTGAAGTGGAATTTTGATGTGGAACGTGTACATGTGATCCTGGGACACAACGTTCAGTACGCAGGGTCAATGTCGAGGCTGCCCATTTTGGTGCTAGAATGCTCAAAAGGGAGCCAACTGGAGGGGAGACCATGCCAAACAGAAGAGAAATTTGGCTTTTTCAGGGCATAAATGTGGATGAAATGGCTAAAATTCTCATAGGGAAAACACGGCCCACCATTTCCACCGGGAGTCACTCCCCAGGCCCTCCGGCGCCATGAGCAAGCATGCAAAAACCCCGTGTCCGGGTTGAGAGGTTGCTACGTTCGGTGAAGCAACAAAAAGAGAGCGATCAGGGCAGCCTTGACATTAAACTTTTGTACCCAACATTGTGTCCCAGCATCACATCTACACATTTCACATCAAAATTCCGCCTCAACACGTTTCAGTGCAGCGTCGGAGGTGCCGTCATGCTCGACGCAATTACTTACAGCCAGGACTGTTTTATCGAAAAAAAATTTTAAGTCATCCTAGGTAGCAGAGACTGGGATGTCCCCAATGTACTCGCTCGTTGCGTAGACGGCCTCAGGTGGCAGCAGCGGACTTCCTGACCTCATTGGGTTTGTTGTCTCAAATTCCCCTAACTCCGGGGTAAGAACGACTTGAACTCGAACAGAACTTCATAAGCTCGACTCCAGCTCGTACTAACTCTAACTCGTCTTACTTACAGATTCGAAGTAATGTAGTTGGTGCATTAGAATTCCAATTATATAAGTTCAGGTTCCACAGTTATCACTGAACTTCCTGTCCCGAAAATCGGATAGATTGTTGGTGATTCTTCTCAAAATATCACAAAACAAAGATTTTTTTTATATAAATGGTCGACTTCATTGGCCTTTCACAAAAAGCGTCACGTCTTATAGAGTCACACCCTGTACGTCTACATTGAGTTTTTGAATGTTCCACCAAATGACGAATCGAGTTTTCCTTCGTACAGACAATATGTCGCAATGCTCCATCACGTGGTCCGTAATAAATGCCTGATTTTTATCCACTTTTTTCAAGTTATAGCTAATGCAACCTTGGTCAGAATGACACATTTTATCGTTCTTGGCATCAGTAATGGCAGTAAGGTAAAATGGACTGGGCTTCTTCATGCCGAAAGTGACTGGAACGAACTTTCCCTGGGTGATGCCACACACCCTCCAGTGCTCCATTGGAAATCCGAAAGAGAATAGTTATACACAATGAGGTTGGCGAGTCCAACCATTGTTGAGACCCTCAGAGTGCACACAAAACACTGGCCATATCCAGAAGCTCTACGAGCAGACTGGTGGCAACACGAAAGGAAACAGGGTGGCAGACACAGGTCTGCTCGCACAGAGGACGTGGTGATGAAGGTCAAGGCTGACATTGCATCGAACCTCAATTATGACCACAATTCGAAACATTAGTAGGAAGAATACTCTTCCCCCGAAAACTGCCAGGAGGTTGGTCAAGGAGGAGTTAGGGCTGAGGGTGTTTGTGAGATTGAAGGCCTGGTTGATCACCAAGCCACATCTAGGTCCAGCATGGAGCATCTTTTGCTGTGTCTGTGAGGATTATGTGGGTGAGGGACTGTCAAGACCCCAATCACCAAGCCTGAACAGCCTTGATTCCAATGTGCGGGCCCAAATCGATTACAAGGCCACTCCCAAAAATTTTAATATCATGAAGTTAGCTATTGACAAAGCCATGATCGAGATGTCCGCTGACTACGTGTGAAAGACCTGTTCCAACTTCCCGGCCAGGTAACCCGCAGTAATCGAGAAGGAGGGTGGTGTATTCGAGAAAGAGAACAGATAAATGGGGGATGTCAAATTAATGCATCTCTTTTAGGCTAGGTCATTTTTTAACCTCTTGCGGTGTCCTAGATTTGTTGCAAGAATTCATTTTAAGATCTAACCAAATGGAATGAAAAAATAATGACATTTTAGGTCTCCCTCTGCCTTCAAAGTTTCTTTCGACTCAGCATGTAAGGATGTTAGGTCAATGTTGCAAATATGACTTTCTGGATGCAAAACTGCAGCACGGTAGTCAAATGAAACTAAAAGTAAAATGTTTTTTGCTTTGCCCCAGCACCTCAAAAATCTGAGCTCCTTGTTATGTACTGAACTTACGTAGTACAACCTTATTGTCAAAGAGGGAGGTTGATTTTTTTCTTTAAAACCATATGACTACATCTTCACCATTTGACATTAGGTAACAGACCTCAGTTGCACTCAGTCAAATCCCAAAATTTTCAATTTCTGACCTAGCAAAATCTCTTTATGTGCAGGGTGTCCCTAAAGTCAAGTCCAAACTTTTAATTGGTCTATCTCAAAAACTATTGCACCTAGAAACATACTTTTGGTCTCATTTGAAAGAGGACATTCATGAGATTCTTCTCATCGCTCATGCATTCATGAAATGCCAAATTAGGATGTCAGAGGCGCCAAAACTGTTTGCTACTTTGTTTTCCAACCACTATTTTTTCTTGTCACTTTTGTGTGGGAAATGGGTGACTTCTCTTGTCATGGCTGTGAAAAAAGAGAAACGCATCTTGCTGATGAAAAGCCTGATGCTACGCCTTGGTCAGTACTTTGTACTGTTCTCTGCCATCCTGCTTTGTGATTTTCATGAATGCAATGAGCTATTCCAAGAGTCATATGAAAGTCCTCTTTCAAGTGAGGTTTCAAATGGGGCCAATAGTACATTGCTAAGGGTCATAAATTCTGAGATATCTAATATGCAAACCGCGAGGGCCTATGTACGTTTGCGTGTGTGTGTGTGTGTGTGTGTGTGTGTGTGTGTGTGTGTGTGTGTGTGTGAGTGTGTGGGGGCGTCCGTCTGTCTGTCAGCGGCCGATTTCTAGTTTTTTCCGCGGCTGATTTCCAGCTTTTGCGCGACTGATTTAGCAGTAGGGTAAAGTTCGGACCTGACTTTAGGGACACCCTGTCACAAGCTCGAGGGTCCGTACGTACTCTGTCTGTCTGTCTGTCAGGTCATGGCCCCCAGCCGCTGCACCGATCTTCACTAAATTTGGTCAGCAGATGCTGCTTCTGCTGGCCACCCAAGCGCTTGCAGCAGTCCATTCCATGTCTTGCTGTTGTTGCTGGACAGTAGTTTCAGAGATCACAAATGAACGCTAAGACACTGACCCAATTTAACTGTGGTCCCAAAGATCCAAATGTACACGTTCAGGGTGTTTCTCATAGCTCAAAATCAGGCGTGCAGTATGAGGAACCAAGTAGTTTTAGAAAAAAATTCAAAAAAATCCCATTTGCACCCACCTGCCTGTCCGCTTTCCCTGATTCGTCTTCTGAGGCAGAGGGACACTTTCGACTTACACATTGAGAAATTGCTTTTTTAGCTCCAGCGGTTGGATTCTGTAGTGCTCACGCAAAATCAGGCCTTGTGTTGACACACACAACAGACACCACATAATAGCACACCGCTTAATTGCACACTCTGCATAAGAGCACACTTTTCAAGTTCCCGAATCTTGATGCTTTAGATTGCCTACCTTACTTGATCTCACACATCGCTGGATGGCACATTCTATTCTACTCCCAAAGGTGTGCCGTTAATATTCCCGAAGGTGTCTACTCCAGTGTAGGGTAAATACTCCTGTTGCAATAACTGAAATGCTTGTTCACACCACACGTCACTTCGCTGGACTAGACTTGAGTTGGTGTCCTCGGTGAAGTAAAGTCAATGAGGAGAAAGAGAGCGACACCGTTCAGGCCAGGCCAGTCATGCCAGAGGTGTCAGTGGCATCTCTGCCTGCTGGAAGGTAAACTATATGAAATAGTAGTAATATGTTGAATCATAGACGTTTACCTCACTTTAAGCTCATGGAAACAGCACCGGAGCAGTGGCAACAGTGCTGGAGCCAGCCATGGATGATGAAGATGATCAACTGACTGTTGGCTCCCACTGTGATGATTGCACCGGCAGTAAAGAGCGAGCACAAGGTCAGGTTAGGTTAAGTCATCCTAGAATTGTATCAGAGAATCCTTGTCTGTTTTCGTTTTCGTTTTAGCTTCTGTTCAAGGACAATATGCATGCATAAATTATGAACTTCAACAGTCGCATTATCAGGCTCCCGTAGTACCTCAAAGAAAGAAGATTTGGGGAAATCTCCAAAAATAATTTTTATTGGCGCATCCTAGTGTGCAACATTATTCAAAGTGGCCACCAGCAGCTAGCATGCGCTAGATGTGCAGGCAAAAGGACACATATGCCTTTGTGACGTTGTCTTCTGGTTATTCGGTTTAGGCAGCCTTGACTGCGGCCTTGAGGTCAGTGACGCTGCCATGGGGCATCACACGTACATCCCACCCACTCCATATTGTCCCAGGTCATGTCATCAAATGGTGACAGGTCAGGGGAGGAGGGCGGCCAGATTGATGCAGGCCAGAATTCAGCAAAATTTGCAGCACACATCTTCTGCACTTTCTTTGCCTTGTGTGCAAGGGCTGAGACCTGCTGGAATACATATTTGCCATTGGGGTACCTTGCCTTCACCCATGGCAACACATGTTTCCTCAGGATGTTCAGGTAAATCTTTGTGTTGATCTTCAGCCGCGCTGTGAACCAATACAGCAGGAGGTTTTGGCCATCAGAGCTGATGACGCCAAGCATTAGTGTGCTGCAGGATCCTCAGAGTACCAAATTGGCAGCACCACCTCTGGTGACCTTTCTAGGTACTGGTCATTGCAGCAGTTACTTGACTAGTTGACGGCCCATATCTTCTTGTCAGAGAAGATGCAGACAGTTGTGCTTAAGCTCTGTCAAAAACTTCTAACCACGCTTGACATGAGTCGTTTTCTTCTTCTCTATGAGAAGCTGCTGGTGCCTCCTGACGCATGAATGAGGCCAAAGTCGCAGACGCTGCAGTCAATGACATTGTGGTGCCTGCCTGCTTCAGCTGACAGTTTCCGAGTTGATTTCACAGGTCCAGTCTCAACCTCTGCTTTTATTGCAGTCATTAACTTTTGATGAGCGCACCCTCTTTGCGTCAATGACCAATCCTTCTTTTGCTTAAGTCCACCTCCCTGCCACTCTTGAGCCTTGTTTTGACACTGAACATGGTCACGTGGCTGCAGCTGATGATTAGTTGGATCTCTGCTGTCACAATGTGCGCCGATCAGTGATCCCCTGGCAGTTCCTTTCTTCCATTGTTCTTGCACCCAAGAACTCAAAAAAAGAGTATGCCAAATGTCCAGTTGATGTGCATACAAGATTTCAGTTCTCTACGTGCAGACTATCGCTTGGTAGGAATTTCAAATCAAATCTAAAGTTTTTGTTCACAAAGTGTGCATGGCAAACGTACAGCTGCATTTTTTCTCGTCCCACATAACTCACGAGCTCTAGTACCACACCAAGACAAGTGGTGTCATCTGAATCATCTGTCTTGTAGAGGTGCGGTTTGGCTGAAATTATTTTTGACGTCGAGTTAAGTTTGAGTTTGGCATGCATCAAATGAACTTGGCTCGAAACGATAAAATTTACTGCTTGAAAAAAGCTCCAAAGCTCGTGAAAGGCACTGGTAATTTGTGTTTTGAGATGAACCGAGGGTCAGACTGGTCCCACTGGATTCTCACTTTCCCGTAATTCGTTGGATTGCTGGCCTCTGTCAAAATGTATGCTTGTGCATTCCCTCCATCTATTGAAATGCGAATTGAATTGAGTTCAAGCCTAGAGGCGAAAACTCGAAACAAGGTCAAACTTTTCAAGCTCGGTGTGTTGTTGGTGTTCAAGAAAAGGCTTGAACTTGTCTCAAACTTCAAACTGTTCAAAACACGCCTAGCCAAGGATACAGAACAGTGCAAAATCAAAGTCAACTATAGTCCAATGAAAGTCAAGTCCATGTCCCGAGAAAGGAAGTCAGCTGATGTCAGCTGAACTATCTGTCTAGTCAAGGAAACATAACAGTGCCAGTGGAGTAAAAAGCCAAATCAACTGAGCAAGTTGAGTCAAGGAAGGTACTTATTGTGCACCAACATTTCAGACCTGCAGCCTTGGGCGGCTCTGATGAGCACAAATAGGTTGACACACTAGATTAATCTTGAACAAAGTTGCGCATTTGAGAGTGCGTATGTGAGTGAGTGGGGATTGGATCTTCAAAGCCCAACATGTAAAGCTAAAATTGCAAACTTTAGGTGAGAAAGGAGAGAGATATCCTAATCATATGATGAATGGTTGATCCAGCAGGGCCCACAACATGAATCACAGTTGGGCCTCAGTGGTAACAGGTCTACCAGGTGTGTTCAGGCGTAGTAGGCTTATCCCATAATGCTTGCGTTCCTTCCTTTCTCCGTTGTTGGCGTCCAACGAGTGATTCGCGTCCACCTGGCTCAGCACGCATTCACCCCACCGGTTGCGTAGATGCGTTAGTAACAATGTATGACTTTCCTACGAAAGTAGCTTTCACTAGCAACTTTTTGCATGGGGCTATTTGTTGTCTCCGGCCAAAAGCATGGTGACAGGTGTAGCAAGAGGGCTATTAATAGAAATGCTGAGATCTAGGCCCAAATTTTCCATTTCTCCCTTCTTCTGCCCTTAGGGGACCCAAACTTTCTGTATAATTTCTGTCTGTCCCTGTGTGGGCGGTAAAAGTCCTGATTCCAAATCAGAATCTTCTGTTCTTATCAGTTTAGCCAAATCAGCACAATTGTGTTGAAGAGAACTCGTCAAAGAGGGTAAAAGGGCCAATTATCTCTAGAAAGAAGTTCCGAATTTCAGGTAACAAAGGCTGCCTAGTTAGGCCTAAGGCATACAAAATGAGAGCTCAGCTCAAACAAATCATCAGCTGATTGCTTCACCGTCGACAAGTAGGAGTCGAGGTGACAAAAAATGTGAGCAGCACTGTTTTTTTTCTCTCTCTGTGCACCTCCAGGTCAAGAGATTTCATTTATGCATCAAAATACACTGAATAACATCCAAGTCGGTTGGAAAAAATATGCCAGTGGAAAAAGCCTTACGCTCCTGACACACGTGCGGGTTGTTTACCAATGACGATCTGCAATACCTCGAGGTAGAGGTAATTTTACCTATACATTTTCCACTCTACCGCTCTACAGTTACATACTAGTCCAGGGTTCCAGTAATAAAATTTACGTAACCCCCTTAAGTAAACATTACAGGTGTCACAAAGTGAACAACGGAAGACGTAATTGTTTTGTTTTAACTTTTTTGAAGCTACCCCTAGGTAGACCTAACTATGAAATGACCTGGCTCCTTTAAAGCCAGCTACTTTTTCAACCGTGCTGTTTTACCCGGGAGGTTTTGTGATTAAAGGTAAAAATACCTCCACCTATAAGTATTATGGATGGCCATTTGTAGAAAAAACGCACGTGTGACTGCAGCCTTAGCATCGGTCGACAGTAATGACATCTCTTTAGATGAAAATCTCTGGCAACAAGCCTGCAACTTCACGATTACTGGTATTGGTAGTGGCATTTTTTCGGTCAAGACCACCGCCGGGACTTCCCCTCCTTCTCCGCCTCGTGGTAGTGTTTGTCTATTGCCGCCATATCGGAGCCGCAGCAGTGGCAGTGACGAGTTTTCTTGCAAAAACTTTCTGACGCCCAATCGTGGGTAAACATGATGCATTAAGAGGGGGAAAAGACTTTTACGCCTTACGCCCGGTGGCAGCGGAATGGAGAGCCACTCCCCCCCTCCCCTCATCTACTTCCTAGGCCTGTCTGACTGCCTTCAGCGGCCTGACCAAAGCAGCGTCCATCACGGCGCATCCTTGAAAGTCGTCATCCACTAGGGAGAGGGAGAGAAAAAATTCAATACTGATTGGAAGCCTAAAGGGAATTCCCGTAAAAGATCTCTCAATACTAAGGGGATTTCTGTAATCTATTGAGGACGATAAAGGCCCTACATGACATGCACATCACATGACTGAAGCATGATCTAGTTGACTAGATCATGCTTCAGGCTGATCAATCAGGGCAATAATGCTACGCAGAAAATTCCAGTCACATAATACGCGTGCATCGCCATGCACAGTGGGATTTTTGTATCCTCCAACAAAGCTGAAAATTCGCGACGAAAATTAGTACCTCTGTGAGGCACCATAAAGCCAAATGCGCCTGCTCGCCCCTGGCTGTGTGTGCCTGTGTTGGGGGAAATTTATCGCCTATGAGATATGAGAAATGGGTGGCTGAAGGTTTCCGTTTTTGCTCTCAGTTTTGGGCATCTTATCATTCTCTCTTCTGCCCAAATTTCTGTCGATCTTTTCCCGATTACATCCAGATTTTTGGCAAAGAAAGAAAGAAAAGACTAAAAAGAGAGGTTGAGGGCGCGTCCACATTTGTCACACTCACGCATATTTCGCCACGGACGCGTTCTCCTCTCACCAGGTTTGTCAGGATCGTTTCCGGGCAGATTCTTTTTGCAATCAATTTGCGCAAAACTCCCGGAAAGTTTGCACTTTCGTGAGCTTTCTAAACCTGCCTGTCTCGACCAGGGCTAGAGCAGAGCGGCCAGGTGAAGTAAGTGTCACGTGTCTTAAGGACATAACGTCGAGGGTGCCTTTAAAACGCAACTTTTTCTCTCTTCCTTTTAGGCCGCTCTCCAACATGATTTCGGAAGACATATTTTAGCGTAGAAACATACATTTGCATGTAAAAACCCGCACATTCAACTACTACATGGACAAATTTTGCTTCCTGTGAGACCCCTGCTACTTTTAGAAAGTTTCCTTGTCCGCATCGTCACATCTGGAAGGATGCCAACATTTGTCAGCTTACTTTTTCCCTCCTTCCAACGTATTCCTTCCCAAGTTTTATTAAAAGTAGGGCAAAAATGGCTCTTCCTGGCCCTCTGCGAGGTCTGACCTCAGGCAGAGCAACGTGTCGCAGGATGAGCGGCTGTTGATTGCGTGAGGCAAGAACAGTACTCTGGAGAGTACTCAAATTTTTGTCTGGGATTCCCATTCATTACTTACTTGCCCGCTGCCACTTGAACAACCTCGTCCAGAAGTTTCTACAGTGTGCCCAGAAAAATCATCCTTAAAGGGACAATTTTCAAACAGAGAGTGAAGAAAATTGCATCTACAAAAGAAGAGGAGAGGAGATTTGCATTGTTGAAGAGTTAGGACGACTCCACCAGACCTGACTGTCAAGACCTGACTGTCTGAGGGTTTGGGCCACGCTCTACGTACTATCCACGACGACTACCAGCCTAGTTGGGGGTTGGGGTTGTGAGAGACTTCCCTGAAAGTGTCCCCTGCAAGTGCACACCTTCTTTGAACAGGTCTTGGTGCGCCAATGTTCTCACTTGCCTGGCGGAGCAGGAGGTTTGAGTGGCAGAGACTGTCACTTCACAGAGAAGAGACAAAAGGACGTTTGCCTTTGACAAACAAACTCTCTCAGACTGAAATAGACTCATCTTTCTCCTTCTCTCTCTCTCTCTCACACGCGCACACACAGGTCTTTTCTGCCAATTTCAACCACAGTCAAGAGACGTCACCAAAAAGACTAGGAAAAGCGAGGAAAATTGTGTTAGGGCACATTCACTCAGGCATTAAAAACAACCCAATATCGACGTTGCTGCACTATGACTGTTTTAGCGCATCTGAAGAAGTATTCATGACCCCTCAGGGGCAAAAATTTGTTGGTGTGGATGCGCCCTAACTTTGGAACTGACGGTGTGTTTTTCAATCTTCGGAGCATGACAGATAAACTGCCGACAAATTAGTGTCCTTTGGAGCCAGTTCACACGTTGCTGAAGGTCAGGTGCTTTCCAACTGCCAACCAGTTGAGAGAGAAAAGACGTGGTTACGTTGGCAAAAACCCGTGCACTTTGCCCAACAGAAAAATGGGCTTCAAGATCAAGGCCGGGATGGCCCTTGGCGGCATGGTCCTTTCCTGGGCGTTGGGCCTCAACTTCCTGAGCAGCGTCGCCTCGTACGTCGACAACACTGGCAACATCCTCGTCGACATCGCCGACGGAATAGGCCTGGTCTCTAAAGTAGGTCTAAATCTGCTCCGTCGACTCCTTTTAATCCAGTTTCACTTCGTGTCAAGGGAATCGAGGCCTTGGAGAACTACCTAGACCCTCCTAAAGTAGAGGAAGATGGAGACAGCAGCGGCGCCGGCGCCGGAGATCCTCTTAAGGCGGATTCCACAGCGTCAACCTCAGGTGGGCGTGCATGCATATGAGTGTCTGTGCTCGTGAGAGAGTTCAAACAGAACATTAAAACTTGAAAAGCTTTGCTATATCCCTTCTCACTCAAGTCAACTCTTTTGCTGATACAAGAAGCATCTGGATCAAAAAGTCCCTTTCCACACTTGAAGTTCATCCACTGTTTCATGACTCATGAGGACAGCAAAGTTTTGTTTTCACAATTACAGATTTCTTTTCGTTTGGGCTCATCTTAATTTTGTGCTTTCGTGAGTGCATCTTAAGCCCCCATGAGTGGGTGCCTGAGCGTTGCTCAGACTTTGAAATATTCATGCTGCATCTCTCACAAGTGGACAGGCTCTTGTGCTAGCAAGAAGTAGAATAAATTGAAAAGTCAGAATAGAAAAAATGTGTGCAATTTCTAGTCTCCAACTATCTAGTGGGCAGAAACTCACGCTGTTTTCGAATAATTTCCGTCCAAGTGTCGTGGCCCTGATCTTGAAGGATCTGACCCGCTGACAAAAGTACACCTACCAGGACCTTGTACAAAGGAAACGTGTGGATGCGCCCTCAGCTTCATCAAGGACACAAAAAGAGATGTCTAAAATGATTTAAGCTCGCTGAAAAAACTTTCTTTGCTGCTTCATTTTATCGTCCTGAACTAAGTCCTCAATTTCCCTAGCCCCCCACCCCATCCCAATATTTGCATATTCAATTGGCGAATTTTTGGTCCACACTTCTACAATCCTTCATTACTTTCTTTTATATCCCTCAGTGGCTCCTGATGCCTCATGCGACCAGACCCTTCTGCCGGCTGGTGCGCCACCAGCGGCGACGACATCTGCGCCACCAGCGCCGCCAGCGCCCTCGGTACAGCCAGTCATATGCAAGAAGGGCAGGTGCGCCCCTTATGACCCTTCTAAGGATAGGGTGAGCAAGAAATAAAGAATGAAAGAAAAGAAGTCAAACTAACCCAACCTAAGTTTTCCTCAAGTCATGCAATCTCGCGTGAAAACGACATTGATTTGGATTCAATTAACTCTCTGACAGGTTGTTTGAGAGTTTTACACTTCCTCTGATGAACTGTAACGTTCCAAACAATGTTTTACACACTCGAAAATAAACTTACAGTGTGAGTCAAGCTGGAGAAATGTTGCTGTCTTCTTTAAAGATCGCATAAGCTTCTCTTGAAAACCTCCTCCAGCAACTTCGTCTTGATCTCAATGGGGAAACTTTTTTGACTCGCCCTGTACATTGATGGAGTGAGATTGGCATTGCACCTTCAGCCTCAGTAGAACAATTTCTTCACCTTCAAGTCCGAGGCTTATATAAACCACTTTTTGACAGGCAACTCGTGCTCTTCGTCCTTGAACTTTTAGCATAGGTTCGGTTGTGAATAAGGCCAAACACCCTAGGCTGTTTAGAGCCAACGTGGCGAGGGTCGACTGACCTCTGTAAGGCCTATCCTCGTTCTGACATTTTGTTCGTGGAGCAGCTCAAGGAGGCTTGACGTAACACAACGAAAAAGACCCTTTCTCTTTGGTTTAACTTGAATATTTAAGAGTGAAGACGTCAAAGTTGTTTAAATTAACTTCTGCTTGACAAAAAAGAGGGTGAGAGGAAGAATTTCCCCCTCCCTTTTAAGGCATTTTTTTACGTTTGCTCCTCCAAGAAAATTCCTGTCACGTAGGTAAACATCTATTTCTCAGTCCAGACTTTTTAGGATGACATTTCCATCAAGAGCTAGGTCGTCCAAGACATATTTACCATGGGTGACGAAGACCTGTACAACATGCTGGAGGATCAGGAAAGTTCTATGCTCTTCATAAGCTTTACTTACGTACTCGCTCGGACTTCGCACACTTCCTCTTCCCCTCGCAAGTCCTGTACTCGTAAGACATCGATCTACAGGGTGCATGAAAGGTGCACTGTTCATGCGTCACACTACTCTTCCTGGGGAGAGGCTAGAGAACAGATTGCTGACGACTTCTACTGGAAAGTTGCATGCACCCGACAAGTTCTTGTCACAATTACGGAGGAAGCAAGTTTGACTGATTTCGTGAGCTCAAACTTAATCGGCGTTGGCTGTACTGTCTTTCTGTATTCACACATTTGTCTCTGGACGCATTTGTTTGGTGGAGCAGATTGTCCACACATTGTCTTCCCGAAGTATTATCCTATTCCTTTCTTTTAGGTCCTGCAGCAACAGCTGATCAAGGCCGAGCGCGAGAGGATATTGCAAAGAGTCCGAGAAGGGGAACTTTCGCCAGAGCAGGTCTTGTCACAGGTGACTCAGCCAGACAGTAGCATCGACATGAGTACTGCATTAGAAAAAAAAGTGCACGTCTTTTGCAGAGAATACGTTAACTCCTATTAGGAAAAGTGAGGGCACTTTGATGTGACGGAGTGATAAAGAGCTGGCACTGTTGTTGCCTCTGTACACATCTGACTGCCTCAACTTTTGAAGGGTTCTTTTTCGTAGATCGATTTTCAGTTTCGTGGGATTTGCCACATTTCTTGTATGACTTTCCATTCAGGGTCGAGTACGCTTCCGAGGAGGTGACGACGACGACGAGGAAGACGAGGACGGGCGGAGATTCGCGGCCCTCAAAAGTCAAAACAAGGTCGAAAATTGGCGTATAAAATAGCCCCTCTTTTTTTCTTTGGCAAGCAAAAAAGATTCATCGATCAGAGCAAAGTCTCAAAAAGGCAAGATTCTTTCCTCAAGTACTGCGAAGCAACGAGATTTCAAGGTTGCCGTCATAACGCCGATTTTCGCGAGAAACTAGTGAAAAGGCAGAAAGTTTTGACGCCGCCATCAAGCGCAACTCCAGAGGTGACGATTGACAAGGCCCAGGATGATCCAGGTGTGGATACCTCCAGCAGCACTGACAACGGTCCCAAGGAAGAACAACACGGTAACAGAAGTCGTTCTTGACAATTTTTTTGTTTTCTCTGGCTTTGTTCAGATTGGTGTACTGTAGAGCTCCTCTCCTCCCCAAAGTTGGGCCCATGAGATTTCCGCACAAGGCCTAGAGGCACTTCTCACCTCGAATTTTGTGTAGGCTCACTTAAAGCTCGGAGAAACTAAGCTCAACGGTTTTCCCCTCTGGTTCAGCCATTTCAGAAATTGAAAGTTAAAAGTGTTAACAACACAGAAAACACCTTAAAAGGTTCTGTCTGCCTGTTTCGCAGTGACTGCAGTGGCATCGTCTGACCGGCAGAAAGCACATGAACGGCGGAATCTGGACCGCCTGCTTGAAAGTGGAGGCCTTAAAAACCGCTGTTTTAGGCCCTTCTACGGCAAATGTCGACTTTCAGCCACCAAAACTCCTTTCATGAGAGGAGCAAAACTTTGCAGTGTCTCGAACGACCGCGGCACTGAGTGGCGCAAACGAGCAATGCTTTCTCCCCTTTCTTGACCCTTCTTTAAGTATATACAAGATGGATGAAAAGACACTTGATGTGTGAAGATCAACACTATACCTAAGGAAGGACAGGGAAGCGCAGACATAAGAATCACTAAAAGATTACTTTTTGAGAGCCAATACACTTTGACAGTATTTTAGTATTGACGAAGACAAGGATTTGAGCCTTGTCTGAGGCAGAAACCTAAGACCTAATTTCAGAAACTTAAGGGCCCCTTCGGGAGCTTGAACGAGGTGACAGAAATGCTTGATTCAAAATCATGAAACAAGAGCGCCGGCTTTGGAATTTTGAATGAAACGCTGGTGATAAGCAGAAAAAAAAAGCACAAAATGCAATTTTCATCACCTAAATTTCTAAAATTCTTCACCAATATTTCCGGGCTCTACTTAGAAGAATCAACTTCAACTCATTCCATGGTGATCCTTAGATCCAAGTTGCGTTGTGACGCATCATTAATAGAGGTAGATCATAAGTGAAAAACTTACAAATTAAATTTTCACTTAATGTGCCAATTCTCAGAAAAAAATCACTTAATCTCAATTTTTGCCCCTTCTCTACCAAAAAACTTTTTTGCCGTGTTTACTTTCACCCCTTTTCCTCGCACCACTTTTGGCGTCCCCTCACGGGATATTTTGGGCTCTTTTGGATCGTATAAGGAACACAAGTTCTGTGCGCAAGTACCTGTTGTATTTAATCTAGAAAATGGCTGATGTTGTTGCTTTTCCCTCAACTTCTTATATTTTTGAGTCGCAAGACATAAACAGCTTGAAAAAATGCTATAGGAATGTCATCCCTGACATACCACTCTCTGCTGCCACCGCATGAATCAGCCTTGAGCTGAGGTAAGTGCAGTAACGATGACCCAGCCATATTTGATCAGCCATATCTGTGACACAGTAGTGAAACTAAATCAGATTTCAGCCATTTGAGGACAATATTGCCACCCCACCTGAGGTGGCTGTAGCAGAATTACCCGCAGGAGGTGTTGACGGGGTGGCAGCAAGACAGAGATGGGAAGTAAAGAGGTGACTAGCTTGACGTGAAATTTTTTGATTGCACTAGGTTTTTTTTCTTAGTGCGCGAGGGAGATATCCTGGAGCCATATCAATTGGAATCATTAAGTATTCTGAGAAAACGGGATATATCTAAATATGCATGTAAAGCGTTTGTGAAGCACGAGGGCCGTATGTGGACATCTCCGTAAGCTCCGTATATAGCGTTCGGTGAAGCTGCAAAAAGAGAGCGACGGGGTGACAATTTGACATATAAACAAAACTCCTCGACGACAGTCGGGAAATCTAGATCTGAACACTGATCCGGCCTGCAAGATTTACCACTGCTGAGGCTGATCTCAGCTGCCGCATTCGCCACTGCTTAGGACAACAACCTGGACTGCCGCATTCGCTACTACTGAATCTGATCAGGTCCGCAAAGCTCCGGACTGCCTTTTCTCGCTGCTGCTGATGACGGCCATCTGGTCAACAAAGCTCTGGTCCCGACTGTCGTTGATGAGGTTTGTTTACTTGTCAAAAGTGTCACCCCGTCCCTCTCTTTTTGCAGCTTCACCGAACCTAGCAACCTCTCAAACCGGACACAGGGGTTTTGTGTGCTAGCGCATGGCGCCGGAGGACCGAGGGAATGAAACCCGGTGGAAATGATGGGCCTGGGGACTGGGATTGTCCCATGAAAATTTCAGTCCATTTCATCAGCGTTTACCCCCTGAAAAAGCCAAATTTCAAGCCCCTCTCCAGGTGTCTTCCTTTTGAGCACTCTGGCACAAAAAAATGGACTGCCTTGACATTGAACCTCTGTGCTCACCATTGTGCCCAAGTATTACATCTTCACATTTCACATCAAACTTTCACCTCAACGTGCTTCAGTACAGCGTATGCGGTGCCGTCATGCTCGGCGCAAATTACTTGCGGCCGGTATTGTATTGTATTTCCATTGCGGTGGTCTCTGGTGACCCACGCAGCTCTTGCCCGTGGCCTCGCAAACAATCCTACTGACACTCATATCTCAAACGAAACCAGTGATGACCTTTGTTGGATCATCTTCCCATGCAGCCAGAACTGAGGTTGGCTTGCTAACGTTACCTCCTGGTGTCTAAGACAAGTCCCCACCTTCTTTCAGTATGGAACAGTATGTGAACATCCAGCCTCTTGCTGATATCTGAACCAACACGGAGTGCTTGCAAGAGGGTAGCACTGCCTTCATGCGGGTGTTGCATTCTCAAAAAGTGTCGGGAAGAAAACTTTGTAAAACAACACTTCCTCCTATTTTTGGCTGCTTCTTTCCTTGGTGAATTTCTTCCTAGCCCGGAGAAGGTCTCTCAATCAGTCGTCAAAAGACTGTCGTATTTTGATTGTAGTGTTGGGCCAAACCCTACAGTTTCAAGGCCTCTGAGACGAGGTCCGGTGGCCACTCCTCACGTCGACCGTTGCCGTGAACTCGTCACTGAAGAACAAGGACCATGGCAACCACTCCTCACCCCGACTCTTTCTCACTCACCTGAAAAGGTGTGATATCTCACACCTCTTATCACAGTTTTCAGCAGATCATGTTATGAGATTGGAACCCAAAGGCTTCCAGCTTTTGAGCGTGAGCTCGCGCAATGCTCGACCTTGGCTCAACCGAACCCTAACAGGTTTGGTCATTTATCTATATGAGATGCGATGAAAGGGGCGCAAATTTGGTGTGAGGTGAGGAAATGTCGCCAGCGCTGTCGTACTGTAGTAAGGAAAGTCGCGGTGATATTGGTCGTTGGACCTTTGGATGTTAAAAGTGAAACAAACAAAACAGGGCTAAAATCTGGCCCTCAAAACACCATTTTAAGTGTGAAAAATTACCAAAGGGGGGGGGGGGGGCAGAAATGCCCCAAAGTGTTATTTTCACGTAGCTTTACGTTGCCTTTTCGTGAAGATAAAATGGCCGCATTAGATATACTTTAAGGCTTGGAGCATCAAATGAAGTTCGCATCCGTTACAGAGAAAGGCCTCATTCAACATCAGCAGTGCTCATAGAAGCGACTTTACAGTGGGCTGTCTTTCTAGGGGTCATCTCCAATGTCCAGCGCTGAGATGCCAGAAAAAGGGTGAAGCCCTAATTTAAGATAGATTTGACAAAATCAAAACTGAGTGGTTCACCTCAAAATTGACAAAGAAGTGTTGGTTTTGGGCCCAAACGGCCAAAATTGTAAGTTTTCTTCACGTGCCAAAAAAGCGCAAAAGCGATTTTGGTGGCCCTAGTCTTAAGCCTCTCCCGGCCTGACAACAAGTGATTTTTACAGCTTCTACCTCTTCTCCTCCTTCTTGCTATTCTTCCTGTACTGTTTCTCTGTCCTTTGCCCTTCTTCCCCTTGTCCTCTTACTCTTTCTTCTGCCTGAACTCCTCCTTGTTTTCCTCCTCCTCATTCTCTTCCTTGTTGTCCTCCTTGTTTTCCTTGGTCTTCTCCTCCTTGCTCTCCTGCTCCTTCCCCTTCTCCTCCTTGCTCTCCTTCTCCTTCCCCTTCTCCTCCTTGCTCTCCTTCTCCTTCCCCTTCTCCTCCGTTTTCGGCTGGTACTTCTTCCCCTTGTTTTTCTTTCTTCTCCATTCTTCGACTGCTTCTTCTCGTCAGGAAGATGGAGGACACAGCGCATGGACCACAACGAACAGAGCTAGAAATGGTGGAACAGAGAGATGGGACTGGAGTTGGCCGCAACAGCTGACTCTCCGCATGCAGCACTCAATGGTGGAGCACCAATTGGACACAGTGTCGTCCACTATGCCAATATAGAACGCACTGCATGTTGCTACATTGGTTGCTTCCTCTGGAGATGGTAGAAGAAGAGATGCCATGACAGCAGAGTGCAACAGCGGACACCCCCAGGCTGGAGACTGAAATGTTATCGATGCAAAAGGCTTTGGGGGTGCCTTCTCGCCACAATGACGAGGGGAGCCTCATCTCGAAATTTTACAAGTCCAAAATTGCATGCATATGACAAAAAAGACATAAAATCAGCGTGAGGCCATTCAGGAGAAAAGAGGAACGTGGCAGAAGGGGAAGTCAAAGCATGCAAATGAGAAAATCAGTTGAAGCTTACACAAAACTGCCTTTTTTTAAAGTAGCAAGGTATTTCTTTTCGCAATGTGCTTTTCGAAACTTGGTGTTTGAGGATTCCCTGGACATTGATGTTTGTTCAGGCAGGATGTTGGAATATTTGCTTCAATTCGTGCAACATCATGGGCAAACTGAATCTCTCTCCCTCTTTCTCCTTCTGTATATTAATTAGGCTACTGCAAAAATGAAAAATTTGGAACTTTGCTGAGTGCGTAATTAGGTTTGTTACCTGACAACAAATGATGAAGATGTCGTCAAATCTTTTCCTCCAACAAAATATCTCTAGTAGTACAGTTGTAGTACACAAATTCAGTGCACAAGAGGCATGGCTAGAAACACTTTCTTTTCAGTTTTATGCGACTACAGTGCTGCAGTGTAGCACGAAGAAAGTAGCTAGGAAGATTCATTTCAAATTTGTTATATGGACCTAGCATCCTCATGCCCTGTTGATAAAACTTCGAAGGCAAAGAGAGGACCCAACGAATGATTAGATCTTCATTCCATTTGAGTTAAAATTCTTCAAATGAAGTCTTGCACCAAATATACATCACGTAGAGAGACTTAAAACTTTTTGACAGACAGACAGATACATTTATAGACGTTAGTTTGGTCCAATGTCGGGCCGGACACCTCCGCTAGTCTATGTATATAGAGATCAGTGACTGCGACGACAATATAGCTGGATGCAGTGCCTTCTTTATGGATTAGCATGGGGAACTATATTCTGCACAAGAAGCACACTTTATCACACAGCTTTTGCTGTCGACTGTCGTCGCATCTCTCTCTTCCGCAATCTCCAAGCATAGCCAGGAAGATGGAGCTTAAGAGTGTAAGCAGCGTCAGCTGGGGCTCGGTGCATGGCAGTGTTGGGGCACAACATACTGACTCAAGGAAAATTAAACTTCTAAAACCAATGAGCTTTGTCTGAATCATTGAATAATAATGCGCCATGATGTTAAGGCACACGAAGTTTTTAGGTGGTGACAAAGGGTCATCCCACCCTGAGACTATTTGCCACCGTCGAAAACGCTCGGAAACCAATTTTGCCACTATTCTAAAATATTACCTCTGCAGAGCGGGCAAAGGTTACGGGGCAGAACAGAAGAGAACTCCATGAAAAACCAGTAACAGCACCTGTTTGGATTTGCTGCTGGTGTAGGTACTTGAACACATTTAAAGTTTTTTTTTTTTTTAGAAATGTTCCACTTTTTGAATTGGCTGCCGTGAGATGGCCACGTGAATCAGTTTTAAACTCTACAAGGTCATTGATTTTTAATAATTATGATGATCAAACCTTTTTTTCATGCAGGGTGGTCGACTTCTCAACGTCCAACAGCCCTGGTCAAAGCTCTAACATATGTTACAATATGGATCACACTAACCTTTAGCATGGATAATTTGTAACATAATAGTTTTTGTCCAAGGAAGTGAACTCAGAAAGTTCGAAATAATGAAAGAGGGTCACCCTCCTGGGTGTCATGAATGTCGTGCATAATCCACTCTCGTGGAGTTGTCTGTCAAGTCAAAGGCAGTGCGTGACCCCAGGTCATCTTCTTGTGTGATGATGAGGTATAAGCACGAGTGAGAAAGTATTTTCCTTATGTTTTATTGAAGCGCAAGCGCTCAAATCCTTCCACCTGAAGTTATTTTCAACGAGGTCTGTACAAAGCAAATAGTTGGATGCACAAATCTAGGCTTCTCAGCAGTCATGCAATGAAATGACAAATCGACCACCAGCTCAATTTTCAACACAAAACTCTGGACCCCTCCTGGGTTTTTTACATATCTAGCAAATTGATCCACATTATCCCTCGGATTCAAGTTATGCAATCTGACGATGCGTCTTTCTTAAAAAAGATATCTGGATTCTCAATGGAGTACAGGGTGTTTCTTGGCCCCTGTGGACAGCAGGGGCTTCAAATTTGTCGGGAAGTGTGTACTGAGTAGAGAAATGATAGTATGAACGGAAAGCGGACGCGCAATGCTGGTCCAGCCTGACATGGTCAGAGCTGCTGCACATAAGCTGTCCATGGCAGAGGCAAGCATTCCGTAAGGGTGACAGCAGCAAGCCGATCACTGCCGGATTCAGTTGCAGTTTTAGTCCGCCACCATCAGCCCGCGACATCTTGGTCGAGACGGAAAATGTCAATTTTTGAGGCCCAACGACCTCGGATGGAGGTCCGACCATGCCACAAGCACTCCCCGGCCCCTAACACGTCCCCCCTGCCAAGTCTGGCTGCGGTTGTAAGTACTAATAAGTGCGGTGCACTGAGCCTCTGAATCGCACTATCAACCTGTCATCTCCAACTTTACAATGACAAAACGACGCTCAGTGATAAAATCCAGAACCTTATAAAGTTGGAAAACTGGGGTGACAGCATGGAAAACCCATATTAAGGAGCACAAGGACAAAGCTCTGACCAAGGTGAGGGTTTATCAGCTCATAGAGGAGCACAAAAACAGTCGCCAGGATGTCGACGACCACTGGGGATGCACCTCTCATTGAACATCAACAGAGAACATTGTCACCTTCGAGGCACTTGTTGATGAGGACAGCTGATGCAAAGTGGACGAATTGACAGAGCTGACACGCCCCTCACAAGCACGATCTGCACAACCTCGAAGAAGGACCTGGACCTTGTGTGGGGCGTTCATCAGTTGGGCGCAAGACTTCACATTTGCAAACGGCGAAGTACTTCATCAAGCGCCACAACCAATGTGGAGTCGCTCCTCCATCACCTTGGACGAGATGTGGGCGTGTCGCTACAGGGTGACCGCATATCCGGGGTACACATTTTGGAGCGAAGGACTATCGTCGGGACAGCTGACTTTATAGAGTCACCTACCCTGGCTTGCTTTAAGCGTGGACAGTCTACGTCTTAACATAACAATCGCCTTGAAACTGTATTAAGCGCAGGGCTTTTTTTTAAGGAATAACACACACTACTTCAAATCAAATTTTTATGCAGCGAGATGAAACATTTCTTGTCACACTTTTCTTTCAATCATTTCAAACTGGCCGTCATCTGCAGTCATGTAGGCACTCAGTCTGGCCCTGAAGGTTGGGCTTGCAAAGCCTTCTCAGCGCTATCATTTAATTCTTTTTAACCGTCCATGACTTGCGTGCAGTGAAACGCGGTGACCAAGAATCAATAGCGCAATGATTTTCCTAGCCGTGATCCACGTCATCATGCAGGCATCTCTAAGCCTGAAAAACAACAGAGACATCAGACACATTCTTTATCGACGGTCAGCCAGTTCTCCTGACCAACAACCGTGAATAATCTCAAACGTCGGTGTCACTGTCTTAATCACCATAGGCCCAAAATGGGAAGAGGGGACCCAAGGACAGAAATGCAAGCTCCGTGGGGAGTTGATCCACATTGCATACGAGTGATGTCACTCGCACTGGAATGTTTCATTTCAGGGTCTCAAGATTTTATGCGATCCCCTGGTTCTCGTCAAGAGTGTGGGCTGTAATGATGAGGCCATGAGTCTGATTGGATAGAATAAAATGTTTGATTGCCATCAGCAGGAGAAAGGAAAAGACTCGCTCAGGGTTACTCCCGTCCTGCGTCCTCCTCATTTGGCACCCCTCACAAACAACGCGCACCTGGGACATGAGGTCACCCTGTACAGACCCTAGACAAAGAAAGAGTCAAAAGCAGTGGAGGCCGCAGCTCCTTGCGAGGACATGCAACAGTGGGAAAGGACCCCAATGGTCCGGTGCACCAGCACTACGGTGCCCCAGATCAAAACCATCAATAGTAACTATCGCTGCAGCATCCTCGAGAAGTCCCTGCACCGTCTGCTTAGAAACGGCTTCACCTGCACAAAGGAGACAAGTAGCTATTGCGTAAGGACAAAGGCACAAACACATTGAATTACTGCCCAATTTACCCTATCCACTGGACCTGGCACTTGGCGACTTCTACGCGTTGGCTGGGGTGAATATCTGCCTTCCTAGTGTAAAGTGAATCACCAATCAGGTGCTCAAGACTCTTGTGGAGGGTTTTTTGACTAGTCAAGGCTCAAAGGACAGCCTGCATCATGTCCTCAAGACGTAGCTGCAGAGAATGGATCCCGTCAAGTAGGAGGGGGACAATGTTGGGAAAGAGCAATAATAACGAATTGTCGTTCGTCAACAAAGAATGCGCTTAATATCCCAAGTAAAATTCTTCTTTGACCGCTCTTCGTCGTCATTCCATAAAGATCCGACGACTCAATTCCTCCGGAGGAGTGTAAAGACTCCGAAGTTGCAAAAGGGTTCTTCCAACTATTCTTTTCCATTGGCGCAATAATTCCTGAATGGTTAAATTATGCCTGCTTAAAGCAAATGTTAATAGTACTAAATTAAAATGCATCACCTTTGTCACGGCAAGAGCATTTTTCCAGGAGGCTTTTGGTACGTACAGCTAAGCCCCAAATCATTCGTGACCACCCAAATTTTCTCATTTTACAGTACGTCAAGAAATTGATGCTACCCTTGTTGCTTTGGTAAAAATGCAAAGTGTGCATGGTCAAAGATTTCTCTCGATACATCGGACAATTTGATCGCTTGTATCCGTGAAAGGATTGAAAAGTGCATAAAACTTAAAGGAAGTAAAGAATTGTTTTTGGCAATCAGTCATCAATTTGTCGATCATTTAAACAAGATAGCATCAATTTCTTGATATACTGCACGCGTTTGGTCTTGACGGCTGATCGATTTCTTCGACCACAGCAGCACCAAAACAGACAAGAAATGACACACACGTGATAATAACTGGATGTTTGAGTGTCACGTGGAGAAATGGTCAAACCGAGATGACCAAATTATTCATGACCGAGCACAAACTGTGCCAGAAAAGATAGCAAAGTTCTGATGTCTTAATCACAGCCAATCACCGAACATTAAGAACTTTGCTATCGATCCGTGGGATATCCTGTCATCCTGGGACCAAGAGTGCCGTGGATCCTCGGATACTTTTTTAAGCAGTTGTAGTCACCTCATCGTTGTGAATGTCCTGACCAAACCCTTCTCTCTTGGACGCTCAGCTTTCATCCACTGCACTTCTTGCCTCCCGTGCTGCACTGCAAGTCGAGCGAGACGAAGATGGAGGAACTCCGCGAAAAAAAATGTCAAGCGCTCTCTTCGGGTCAGCGCACCTTGAGCACTCTAGCATCAAAATTGGCTGTCACCAAGTTGATCACACTCCTGGATCTTATGTCTCGGTTTCAGGCACTGATTCCCCAGTCAAAGCTGCCATTCAGCGCCCTTTTTTTTCAATAGCGTCCGAGGATTAACGGGACACCCGGTACAATTTACAATAAAAATGTGTGTGTATGCGTATAGTTGTGTGTGTATATCTTTTCAGAGCAACGACGACAGAGAAATATCAGTGTGAAGCAATCTCTATTTTTTTTGTTCGGCGAGAAGGACTTATTTTCTTTTCATTTCTCTTCTCCTCAGGGACCTCAACTGCACCTGAGCCAAAGACGTGGAAGTCCGGCTTGAAGCGCGTGTTGGGCAAGACTTCCTCGCTCTTCAAGCGTCTCAGCGCCCTCCTACTCAAGGTGGTCAAGACCGTCTTCCCCTGGAACCGCAGGGCCCACCACAGACTCACAAATATCGAGCACGACGAACTGTGAATAAACTGATAATGGGTGTCAGAACTCACTTTTTTAAAACAAACTTGCTTTGTTTTTCTTTGCTGGTTCTAATGCTTCGAAGAGAAAAGCAGAAAAAATACGAGACAAGAAAAAAGACGCCTTCGGGCCTTTGTTTAGGCGTTTAAGGCCGATTTTCTGTGTGAAAAGAATCCAAGACAGTGCGTGACTGTGAT
>JAAUXU010079780.1_pt1 | contig 24909 bp, 25 predicted proteins | sample 7278151 | NCBI WGS metagenome assembly JAAUXU01 (sample SAMN14350113, study PRJNA611818) | marine sediment metagenome | isolation source: surface marine sediment (1.8m) | place: French Polynesia: Moorea | collected 2018-08 | reverse complement strand
TTGGCTGCTACCCCGAGGGGTAAAACTGATCAGTTTTACCCCTGAAATTAGAAGTCTTCTCTACTTTTCACCCCAGTGGATGAAACCTAGGAGGTTTTGTGACTTGGGGTAAAAAAAAAACCGCACAGGGGTTTTACCCCGTTTTTATCCCCTCTCCAAGCGACGTGTGACCGGAGTTTTACAGCCCGGCTGAAACAGGTCCAATTTTCAAGATTCCAAAATGAGCAAGAACTTGATAGTTCTTGTCATTCCAAGGCCTTTGGAGCGTCCTGAGTGCCGAAAAATTTATGTTTGTAGAGTATCAGTTGTGTACTACGGGACTTCAAACTAAACATAGAACCCTTCAACCATGGTAGCTTTGCCTCTAACAGAGAACGGTTCCAGGTTCAAGATGACTAAGAGGGTCTGAGTGGAATTCTTTTAAGACTACTCAATGACTTGAGACCAAAAAAGAGGTTTTAGTAGAAAAACAATACTTTATTCTTCTACCTGGAAGGGACTTACACAAAATATCTTAGCAATGACAAAGGAGTTAGAACAACAGAGCTTGTACCTAGCCTTCTACCCTGATTGGTCACGACAGGTGATCTTCCCTTTTCCTCTTCCTCTCACAAAAAGTCATAATTGTCTGGCCAGTTCAGAGCCACCCACTGTGCATCATCACTATTTCTTCCCACGTGGTACAGTTAGCTACGGAAAATCCTATGCTGTCCTCTGAAATAATGGTATCTCCAGGCCATAGAATCCAAGACCAGGCGTCGTAGCAGGCCAAAGTAAGAGCAAGGCAGGTTTGGGAATAGGCATCCTTTGAAAGCAGACATGTTGCTCTTCTGTAGAGTAAAAGAGGTGCGAAAAAAGCCCCACTATGTTCAAATGTGCCTCAAGGAGGTCCAGACACCCAAATCTGCCGATGCCTCGAATTCCTCCAAGGCCTCAGTCATCCACGTAGTGTCAAAAGGACAACATCTGGAGAAGTGGCCCCTACACTGGCATGTGCAGCACAATGCATGTAAAGTTGGGCACACCTGAGTTGTGCGTGACATCTTCCTGGTACAAGGGGCCGTAAGTGGACAGAGGTCCGCTACTATTCTTCAGGACTGGGCATATGATGCCGTGGCCATGAAAGCGGTATGCATGGCCTGTATTGCTGCATGCACTGCATTACTTCCCCCATTCAGGGTACACCATGGTGGCATTTTCCTCAGCCATGGCGAGGACCCACCTGCATGCCATCCTACATCACAGGTTGCACCGATGCCTCTTGGGGGCAGAACCGTCCTCTGAAGGTTCTTCATCCAGACCCAGAAGATCCTCTTCATGAATGTTGAGGTCAGGGACATCTGGGTCAGCCTCTTCAGGGACGAGGGAGACCTGGGGACCATGTGGGGAGCCTACCCTGAAGATCAGGTGGACAGGGGCCTTGTCCAATCATGGAGCAGGTGATAAAGATGAAGTAGCACGAGGAGCAGCTACCAATGCAGCACGAGGAGTGGATGCCGAAGCGGCAAGAGGAGCAGCTACTGATGTAGCGCTAGAAGTGGCTGCCGAAGCAGCATGAGGAGCTTGAGGCACAGAGTGCGAGGTTATGGCTGGTAGAACGGAAGGTTGTTGCTCAGCGACAGATGAAGCCGTGGAGAAGACATTGCAGGACGCAGACTCCAGCCTTGCCCTGAGAATAAGTGGGCAGAGTAGTCAGGTCATGGCATCTCCCAAACTCTCACCTGACTGAGGACACCCATCGAGGGGGTCATGCTTGAGCAAGACCAGAAGGAATGCTAGAGGCATCCAGACATCCTGCTCCATGTTCCAGGTATTCAGGGCCTGACTGCAAGACCAGGTATATAGATGGCCCTGATCTCTCCAGCCTGGCCAACCTCCCTCTGGATGGGACTTGACCCCCATCCATTCAGCAAGAAGAGACTGTGACACATGAGCTGTTTGGGCCAACTGTGGCTTGTGCACATAATATATTGGCGCCCATGCCTATGACAGCCAGACCTTTCTTAGCACAGACCGAGGTGCAAACATCATTCAGCTGAACTGCTTGGCAATAAACCTCCTGAATGTCAACCATGTGTGGGAGTTGGCCAAATGTGGCTTCCTCTTGCATGCCTCCTGTATCAATCTTGAAAACATCATTCTGGCCCAAAACCTCAAAACGAAGAACAGGAGGAGGAGTGTCCATCACCTGTTCAGACAGAGCACCCTCAACACCAGACTGGAGGCGCTCATGTGGTAACTGATGCAGGTGAAAGATCACCACATGGCAGTTGTGGCCGAATGTCACCTGGACAAAGTTCCCCTGAAGGGTAGTGGATTCCTCCGACTCAGCCAGCAACAGGGCAGGAAGAAAGAGTTCAGACAGAAAAGGAGAGCCTGAAGAGTGGCTTGGCAGGCCTTGACCATGATCCAGATAGTCAGGAGGGCAGCTGGTCCAGCAGCAGAGTCCAGGGGAAGGGTCCAGAGAGGGAGAAAGAGAGTGTGTTCTAACAGCTTGAAGGGAGCAGCCCTTCCAAAACTGTATGATGACTGAGGATTTTGCAGCAAATTTCCCTCCTTTTATACCCCATCCCTACTAAAAAAGGTTGTGACCAGCCAGGTTGACCATCATGCAGCTCAAGCTACCCCTTCTTCCTAATGTCCTTCCCTACTGCAAAGCAGCTGCAAGCGTCCTCACTCCTCCTGAAGATTTCCTTCCACAACAAAGCCTCATAAAGGGACAACAAAAGACACAGGAAGGACACAGGGAAGAAGGCAAAAGGGGAGACAAAAAAAGCAGCAGACAGACGATTCACCACATGGTGAGTCAAATCTGAACCGCATCAGTCCTCTCAGGAATGCGCTATACATTTTTAGTGTGACACTACCTTTATAAAGTATATTTTGTATTTGTGAAAGCCGTGCCGCAGCGATATCAAACTTGGCGACATTTTGAAAAGTGTCGACTATTGCAATACCTAAGGAGTATCGCGATATCATACGATGCTTTTTTCAGTCAGGGCCCGAGGGAGGCGTCAAATACTGCTGGGCAAGCCAGGCGTTCATGAGCCAATGAGGTCATGGATATCTATGGAATACTGCGACCAATTTGGACTGTAGCACAGTCTACAGCCCAAATTTCATGCTCTTTCAGTAGGGTAGTTTCACAAGTCGGGCAGATTGCTATTGTAGGAGTAACTACTTCAGTCTATATGATTATGACTCGGACTGGCGACCTTGTTGGTCCAAGGAAAAACCGGCCTTTTTTCGTCAGGATCCTCTGAAAGCTCACTAGCATCATTCCAATAAAAGAGAGTCGTTATTAAATGCTGAACAAGTGACTCATGGTGACTTCTACGACATTGAGAAATTGCCATGCCAGTATGTTACGCATGCTCCTCGTTCTCCGCCCCGTCGTTCTCCGCCCCGTCGTTCTCCGCCCCGTCGTTCTCCGCCCCGTCGTTTTGCCGATGTTGGTGACGCGGAGCAACCATGCAATCAGCCGCACGTTCGAGAGAATTCTGCTCTACATTCATCTTCGATACCTCCAAACATCCGGTCTTCAAGGTCAAGAAGAAGTGGAGGGACGGAGCTGCCGTCCTCGCGCGAGCCTCACTACCCCTGCCGACCACGCAATGAGGTTTTCCAACCCTCCAAGATCAGCGCTTGTAGCTCGGTGCATGAGCTTGGCGCAGGTGGCCCCCACGGTAGCGTTTACAGTGCAAGGATGCAAGTAGCTGCTGGCTTAAGGCCGACTTTATAGGACAATTCTTTTGGCAGAAAAATTGTCACACCACCGTTCATTACCGAAAGCTTTGTAGTAGAGCATGTGGTGCTCGCGTGAGTGTGAGTAAGGCGCGCGCACCTGCGTGGAGTGCGCTCCGAGTCTTGATCTAGGGAGATCTCTTGCTCCTAGTATATAAAGGTCTTGCTGCAAGGCCTCGTCGGGGCCTTTGACCATGCTCGAGGAGGAGAAAAGGAGGACTTTGTGTGTTAGCCCCTCCTCTGTCAGTTTGATTTTGATGCTTCTTGCGTCGTCGTCGTCGTCGGTGTCCGGAAGGAGGATCACGCCGTCGCCGTCGGGCACAGCAGCGGCAGTGGTCCCGTCTGCCAGCGCCCTCTTGAACCCCCTCATCCGACAGGTCGAAGAGAGGGAACGAATCAAGGTCGAGGTCGAAAAGAAGGTAGAAAAGAGTGGCAAGATGTGGCCTTTTGTCTGTCAAACCTAACCTAGATTTCCTATGAGCTTCACAATATTTTATGATGCTGCAGCAAACACCTCTGTTACGCAATGAACGAGAAAAGCCACGACCTTCTTATCGTAAGTAATGCTGGTATGTCACATCTGGCGAGCAGGAGGCACCAGCGTTGCCTAGGGTAAATCATTCACAATATACAGTCCTTGGCGTAAGTATTTTCCATGGGCACGACTTCACCGCATGCGCAGTCCTGGACCTTTCTGAGGTGAAGTCATGCTATGAAATACGTAGATGTGATACTTGGGCACAATGTTCAATACCCAGACTGCCCATTTTGGTGCTGCAGTACTCAAGTTAAAGCCACCTGGACAGGGAGGGCATGCCAAAGAGGCTTGAAATTTGGCTTTTTCAGGGGGTTGATGAAATTGCCTCAACTTGTCGTGGAACAATCCCACCCCCCAAGCCTTCCTCCTCCCTGTGCCCCCCTCGCGCCGCATGCAAGCACGCAAATCCCATGCGTTTGGGGTAGCTTGGTTCTGTGAAGTCACACGAAGACTGGATTGCAGAACAAAAATGTAAGCCTATATTTTCCTAATTTTCAAATCTTTGGGATTAGGCCATTTGACCTGCGAGAGGTCCTTTTGTAGGGAGACAGGACCTCGGAAATATGAGGTTATAATACAGTAAAGGATCTCGGACGGCTCAAACGGCCGAGTTTGACTCAACTGATCTTTTTTCAAATTTTTTCAAAAAAAAACTTTTTCAAAAAAAAGTAACAAAAATAATGTCTCTTTTTCAACTCCACTACAAAGTACTTAGGGCAGAAGTACAGCCCTAAAAGGCACCACACTGAAAAAATGGTAAACGTGACACTTCATGCTATGAAATCCTTATATATATAAAAGGACAGGCCCGTATGTACGTGCGTGTGTCTGTCCGCGGCTGGTTTCAGCCATCTCGCGGCCGATTTTTGTCATTTTTGCAGCGTTTTTTTGTTCGCGGCCGATTTTTCTGACAGGCCCTCACTGCTGAAGGGCCCTTTGCGCGGCCGATTTTTGTTCACGCGCGGCCGATTTTTGTCATGCGCGGAGCGCGTGTTGAGTACGAAGCGCGTGGCAGACAAACAGACGGACAGACAGACACTTGCACAGCGCTTTATATTTTTTTTATCCCTAACAAAGTGGGGAGCGGGTAAGTGCTAGTTAAATATAATGCTGCCAACGTGTGCAACATTTGGTTTCATATTTTCCACCTGGTCAAAGCAGCGGAAGAAGTAAAGAAAAAAGGAACTTGAAATGTATGATCACCTTTCCATAGAGTAATGTCAGTTAAAGTTAAAGCACCGGTAATATATGCCGGCATATGGTGCAACTGTTGCAGACTGACTGATATCTACTGCGCTAAGATGTTGTGCTGGGTGACCCCAACGCAGAGTCTCTGCATGTATATGAAGGCATTAACACAGACGCCCTTCATACACCCAATGAGGTCGACCCTGTTGCACACTTGGGTCTTGCGCGATGCCTCCCCCCGCTTGGGGGAGTGGTGCAATCTGTCAAAGAGGTTGGGGGTGTCTCCTTCGTCATAACTGAGGGGTCGCACAGTGTGAATAAAGCTGGTGGAGGTACTCAGTGACTTAAGGCACCTTTTTACGCCCATATTAGATAGGTGTGTTGGCAATGCCGATACGCATAAGTCATGATGTCATCGAAAAGTGAGTCAAACTTGACATTTGCTTTTCTTTCGATGCACAAAACCCGATCCAGACGGTTTAGACTTTCATTTGAAATCTCAGCTTCTTCACCAAAACTACTTAGTTTTCCTCCAATCCAATCTGCACTTTCAGGACCAAAAAAATAAGTCTACTTTGGAGGAGACCTACAGGGTGGGCCAAAACACCTTACGAAATGTCCCAACCGTGACGCGTGTCCTATTCAGTCAGGCATGTGGAACGCCATGACTTTGGGCATGGCTACAACATTGTCCAAAAATGACACTGATTATTTTTTAAGGCGAGGGATGCAGTGTTTGGGTCCAACTCGCGTGACACATGAATTGGCAAGTTGAAAGAGTTCCCTAGGTCAGTTGCGTCACCTCTGGAGGAGGTGCCAATCCTGCATTTAGAGATTTTCACTCGTGAATCATTTCCCAGATTAGAAAAGTACTCAGATTCTAATCCAAGGAATCCCTCAGGTGCAGAACAACGATTGCAAAACGTCTGAAGTGAATTAGTTGTCAGAGACACTGTCAAGGATTGCCACAGGCTTATTGAAACTACTTTTGTTTTGCCTCAGACAAATTGGATTTTTGATGAAATGACTACTTTTGATGTAAATGATGACATTACGATTCTGACAGTCTTTGTGATGACTCGAATTCTTCAGCATCGAATCCACCCAAAATTGAGTCAAACAAATCGAATCTCAAGAGTTCAAAGCTGGAGAATCCTGTCCTCCTTAGTCGTGATAGGATAAATGAGCGGTTGAGTAATGCAGTGCGCTCACTTCCAGATGGCGGAGTACCTGTTCAACTTTTTCCGGTCAGGCGCACGCCTGACCCGGGCGTCACCGATCGGCACCGGCGGCAGCGAGTTCACGGCCGATTCGACCGCGTCGCCCACGTCGTCACCTTGGCGGATCTCCTCCGATAAGATCTACATGAAGAAGTCGGCGGGCCACAACAGTGAAGGCGTCTCGGGTCACAGCGGCGACAAGCAATTCATCATTCTCCCGTGCTACTTCAATGCTGTCTCTTGCTTCTAAGATTGGCCCAGACCCCCCTCCCCCTCCCCTTCACCAACCCCTGTTGTTAGCGATGAAGATCAATGCGCCTGTGTCCACACATCGGTGATCAGTTCAGTGCAATTTTCATTGAAATAATTTCTTCATACTTTACTGTACTGTGCGGTACTTCTACTAAATCAGGTGTGTCGTATACCTCATTCCCATGGCATTGAAGCTCTGTGTGTACCAGTAGGGTTACGAGTGTGACTGCGACCAGTTGCACTGCGACACGACGGAGTGCGGCTTCTGTCACAGGATCCCCTGCCTCACGATGTCCGTCACCGTCGTGGTCGAGAAAAGCAAGTTATCGTTCAGAGGGATGGTGCTTTCATCCTATGTATGTGTTGCACAATAACGGGTGCAACTACTTGGAAAGCCACAGTTTCATGTACAATTATTCCTCGTCCCGTGCGCACGCATATACACACATATATATATGTATGTATGAAGTATATACATATACATGTAAAAGAAATATATCGCAGTTGAACATGCTGCAAATATTCTGTGCCCACTCACAACTTTTCCATATGTCATAACTTTCAGTGGCTTTTATGTTACACCGTTTCTAGGTCACTGTTCAAAAGCTTGGCCTGAAGTCTTCGCTTTGAGTGAAAAAAAATATCTGTGGAGAAAGTACTACTCGACACGGACATGTAGGAAAGTATGTTATTGGAGTAGCATCACGCGGGTCGATGCAATTCTAACTGCCTTGAGGTCAAGTCACTCATATCCGCTTTATGATGCTGTCTAGTCTGATCGTGAGTCAAGATTTTGACTCAGGAAAGTCAAATCGAAGACTGACTAAAAATTTAATGTCGGTGAAATGACTTAAAGGAGAATCAACTTATATGGAATCTTCTTATCGACTCACCAAACCAGCACCACAACTGAGAGCGAGCTAGTGTGGGACTCGCCCGTGGTGAGTGGCAGCGCGACCCTGCGATCCCCGGATGGCGTGATAAGACTGCTATATTTAACCCTATTCGTTTCTAAAAATATTCCAATGCACATGAGGGAAGTTTACAAGTCTAAAACATAACATTTCTTCCAAACAGTGGGACACAAACATAGACAAGGCTGGCAACTGTTTGCAAGACTCAAAGAGCTATCCGACACTCACGATGTGAGCGTCGTATCTAAACATCTAGATTACACATTTCACATCAAATCCCACCTCAACACGTTCCAGTACAGCTTTTGCAGCAAAGTTCTACCCACCGATATTAACTAAGTTTAGTTCAAGTCTCCTGGGTTGACCTTAATCCGGACGTCTGATGACTGTTTCCCCCAGGAGAGCCATCAAGAGCATGAGTGAGATGGTCCAGATATGAAGGAGATTGACGAAGGAGATGGCGGCAGAGGCTTGGAGTGACTTGTATCGGGAGGCTGGCGAGGGAGGACCTCGGCATGTGCCCCTTGCGCCTCCAAAAGAAGCACCAGCTTCTCAGTGATGCCAGTAAGGACCAGAGATTCAAGGATAGTGCTGACGAGTGTTTTGAAAAGAAGAACACTAAAGCCACGCCCGAGGATGAAAGATCCATGTTCTGGCACCAAAAGCTGTGGCGTCGGCTGAAGTCAGCTCTTGCGGGCAAAAGTCATAGTCATCGGGATAAATCAGAATGTTAATCTGGAGATGTTGGACTGCAGTGGCTTTAGTCAGCGCATGGAGCCCCCGTTCAGCCAGATGGAGTTCCACACACGCAGGTAAGTCAGTTCAGTCGCGGAGACAGAAAAGTTTCCAAGAGTTCTGGTTCAAGGACATGTGTCCATCTTCCTCTTCATAATTCAATCTCATTAATTTTGCAGTAGAGCGAACTCTTGGAGGAAGGGAGATCAGGACTAAATCTAACAAAAATGTGGACAGCCTCAAGGAGGCCTTAAAGGTCACACATGGGCAGTCTGGATGGGGAAGTAATGTGTGCCAGCTGCGACCCTGTGAATGTTGACCTGTGGCTGTTGTGTCAGCCAAAGGCGGTCATTTTCGGTGAAAGTTGATGACTTTAAATGCGGTCAAAATTCAACTTTTTTGCATAAAATGAAACTTCAGCAAGACTTGCCGCAAAGGAGTTTTACATTACAACTGTATTTGTCATATCGAGAATTCTGAAATAGCCTGTTGTGCACATACAAGGGCGCAACATCAAATTTGACACTGCAAAGTGTGGATATCTGGCCCATGTTGTGTAGTGGCTTTGGAAGCCTTAGAGTTGTGCGATCCCCAGTTGAAGCTTTTGGCTGGGGATTCTTTTTATTCGAACCATGGTCAGATCGGTTAGATTTTGGTGCTCTGTTTCCCAAACAGATGATAAACCTGTGTCGGCAGGAATTAGGCTTCACTTGCGGGCTGAATTGGCTGATAAGTCCAACTCCAATAACCTTTTCGACGCTGCTTTGTTTTCTCATACTCCAGTTAGCAGCGTAAAAAGTAGCATAATTGGCTGCACCTCACTTTATACGCTGCAAATGTGTTTTGATATGCTGCAAATACTTTGAAAGTACACGCGCCGTATGCGTGAAGTATGTACCTGTGTTATACAGTTAAATTTTTCTCATACTCTAACTAGCTTCCTTAAAAAACAACTCATTCTTATTCATGACACCTGGGTCTGACCACAACGTTATTTGCAGCATCATCTTGATTAACATGGGGAGAAAAAAGTCACATGCTACTTCTCACTATCATTATATTTCTTTCTTTCTTTACTACGTACTAAAGTAACAAAACCATCAAACCCGTGTTTTGTACGTCAGCATTTGTATAAATATATCTCATTCTATTCCTACTTGAGTAATGTCGGACTAGAAAAAATTATGCCTAGATATTGCAACATCAGAGCAGGAGTCAACAATGAACGACCCAGCTGCCGTTTAACAAACGTGTGTCTAAAAAAGAACGAATCACACTTATTGTGAGTGATAGTAAAGACACAATAATAGTACAACGTCGTTGAACAGTAGTGTGCTAACATCACTAAGTCCAATTTGGCAAGGGCAGGTCCTCCTGGAAGGGCTGAGGCGGCGGAGGCTGTTGGGGCTGCATGGTCATGCCCACCATGTTTCCGGTGACCGCATCCAGGCTGTGGTCCTCCAGCAACATCCTTTCGTACGGGGTTGGTCCGTTGGCGGCAGCGCCGTTGTTGTTGCCGGTTCGCACCACCGGAACCGGCAGCTTGCGCACGCCTCTGCCGGCCTCCAGCACCGTCTCCAGCTTGCCGTTGCCCACATTTTGCTGGTGGTCGAGGGAGCGGCTGAGGAGACCGCTGTGATCGGGAAGCCGCCGTCGTGGAGGAGGAGGAGCAGCCGCCGTCGTTGAGCCGGCTGCTGCTGCTGCTGCAGCTGCGGCCGCTGCCGTCGTAGGCACTTGGGGCAACTTGGCGCCGCGGCCTGGGCGACGTTGCTGCTGTTGTTGCTGCTGCTGCTGCCGTTGGGGCACGGTGTTGTTAAAGGACTGAGAGCTCTTTAAAGGAGGAGCGGTGGGAAAGTGTTGGGTCAAACGTCCAAAAAAGCCAGGCTGCTGCTGCTGCTGTTGTGGTTGTTGTCCATGGAAAACTGTTTGTTGTTGTTGCTGCTGCTGTGGTGGTGGAGGTTGCAATTGGTGCTGTTGCTGCTGTCGTCCGACGCTCCAATTATGCGGCGGGTGAGGTTGGGATGGCGTCGTAATGGCCGTTGCTGCATGGCCGATCTTCTTGGCGAAGCCGAAGAACGAGTTAGTGATCGTGTTGAGTTCCCCGGCGCCGGCAGATGCCGCCTGCGCAGCCGATGTGGGAATCTGAGGCAGGCGCCGATTCCTCGTCGACAGTCGCTCGATTCGCTGGTTCGACGGCAGTGGCGAGTGCGGTGCAGACATGAACACTGCCTTCTGAGCCTCTGGCGGCGGTTGAGGCAACCGTCGCCCGGCCGCAGCCGGTAGACCCGCTGCCTCGCGTAGGGCTTTCACGTCGTTGGACACCCGCCCGTTGGGGATCGCAACTGCCGCCGCCGTTGCCGGGTGCGTCTTCTGCTGCTGCGCTTGCGGTTGTGGCTGCGGCTGCGGCTGCGACTGCAACGGGGCAATCCGATTGTGGTCGTATCGGCGATAGAAGTCGTCGTGTTCTTCCTCCTCCTGCAGCCTCCTCTGATGGAAGAGTCCTCCGACTCCACGATCGAGCGATCTGTTCTGGTACGCCATCATGTCCCTGTTGGTCCACCTCGGCCGCTCTGGACTGGGACTCCGCAGTCGAGTGATGTACCTGTCGTCGGTCTCCCTGTGGTACTGATAGCCGCGCTGCTTGTCCCGCTGAAGCTCCTCCTGCCTCTGGCGGTCGAACTGCCACTGCTCTTGCCTGTTGAACCAGTCGTCACGGTACCAGTTGTCTCGGGGGGGTCCGCCGTTGGGCACCAGCCCGTTGCGAGTAAGCTTGTGCGTGTCCTCTCGCCAACCGTCGTCTTCGTATTCCATGGTGCTGAGCATGGAGAGTAATAGTTATAAGTGCATCATACGAGAGGAAGTACTGAACGTTAATACATCGGGTAAGAGGACTTTGACCGGACTTAAGTCTTTGTCGAGGTCTTGTCTAGCACCACGAGTAACCGCAGTGGACAAGAGCAAGAAAGATGAAATTTTGAGTCGTAGTGCGCTGAATCGGTTGCCGAGACAAATCCATCGGGTACTTCTTGGTTGAGGCAGCTGAGACAGCAATAGCACAGGCAGAAAGCCTGACTGACACCGGATCAAGAGACAAGAATTTGTAAAGTCTTTTGAAATAATGTGGACGGCGACCTCAGCTTTAGCTGTTTGACAGCCGTTGATGACCAGCCGCAATGATCTTTGCGTTGGCATTCCAGATTGAGCTTACGTTTTGCTGAACTTGACCTTCTGGTCAGTTGGACTGGGAGTCCTGCTGTCCCAGCGACCGAAGTACTCGTTTGCATCTGGGGAGTGGATCGGAGTATCGTTGTAGGAAGATCGAGCGGACAGGTTGTCCAGCATCACCTTGGCCGCCTGGTCAGGAAATTGGGAGCCCTGGAAAAAGTTGGCGCAAAGATGAATCCAACGTCTGCAAGAGGTTTTTGTTGCCTTTTTATTTCAACTTGTGTGATTTGCTTATGGGCGTACTACAGGAGTAGTCACGAGGAAGGCATGCAAATTGCGTAGGTGCGCTTAGACCGATGTTTAGACTTACATAGCAGTGATTTCAACTTTTAGCAACAAGATAGCGTCGGCAATGAAAGTGATTTCAATTTGCGACAAGAAGGGAGCGTAGCAGCCATCTCAGCTTATAAGGTACTGGTTTCTGCTCTCTTTCGCTGGGTTGTTGCTTTCACTACGAAGAGTATTTTCTTCTTTCCTATGTGCATGCACGGAAGATTCATTTGTGTTTATGTGCGCTTTGGTGTGTGTGTGAGAGAGGGAGAGATATACTGTGCATGTAAAGATATGTTAACATAAAACGCAAGAGTTAAAAAAGGGTTCAGTACTATGTCATTTCTACTATACTGAACATGTTGTTCACTGTACGTGGAGCAGGAGAGTGTCATGTCATAGCTGGTCTTCCACTATTCTCATGCCTTTGTTGTTTACTGATCTGGTGTAGAACATACAGGGCTACGGGGCAAGTTATTGACATTCATGGAGGGGAAATTTTAAACCGCAATCTTTAAATTTAGTAGCAACTCGTCAGTGGACCATATTCTTTTGAGCGTTGAAAAATGGCACATTTCGTCGAAGATGGATAAAACGCATGGGATTGATGGTTAGCGAAAGGTTAACTGACGTCCCCGACTGCTTCACGCAGCACTAGTCCAACGTCAACTTCATTTTGAACCTTTCACATAACAAAAGGCATGTGACAAAGAATATCTTAGGCGTCATAAAAGACTCTTACTGTCGCTACAGAGTTGCCAATAAGTTCTGTTACTTGATGCGTTTTCACGAACGAAATACTTGAAGCCCGAGACGCCCTTGGAAGGCCGTTTCCACCACATCACCAAAGAGGACAACACGGCCTCCCAGGTGGGGCGTGCCCTTGCGCAGGCTCAAGATGGACTCTTCCATGACACCGGGGCTGGTGACGTCAATCCGATAATAATTTCATATTGCGTAACTGAACTCTACTTGGCCATCCTGAGGTCTGCCCGGCGACCATGCATGTTCTCACATTCACTTGGCACAGAAAACAAATGAACCATGCTTGACACAAAATATAATATCGTATCAAGACTGGCGTCCTCACCTTTTTGCGACCATTTTCAAAGGTCATATGGTCGTCTTTGACATGCGGAATACTGAGACCCATAATACGTTGAAGTAGCGACCCTTTCTATAGGAGAGGTGAGTAGTAGTAGTGCGTTATGGTACATAGCACTAGGCTGCTGCTGTAGTACCGTGGTCACGTTTGTAGTGTTCTTGGCATTGATAATGCCTTTCCATTGATGCAAAATTTGTACAACTGACCTAAGCTGTCTCAGTGGTGGAGAAATAAGTGCTATTCACAAGGACTCTACTTGTAGGCAGGAGTGTCCTAAAGATATTGTAGAGTAAGTGCGGTAGGAAATGCCTATTGCATTTGGACTAGAAAAGACGCTGGAATAAGTGATATGCAATGGAAAAGATAATACAGGGTGGATTGGGGAGATTTGCAACTCATTTTGAAGGTGGAGCACAATGTTGCGAATCTCCTTGGACCACCTTGTAGAGTAGAGATGTAAGGTATATACAGCCCTGAGGGGAACGATTCTCTGTCGTATGAATGTTTTGATACGTACGTAGTAATGCTCAAGTCTGACTGAACTGAATGGAGCAGCAATCGTATGTGTGCTGCGCTCACCTGGGCCTCCGACATGGGCACTTTGCCAAACTTAGTCGCTTTCCAGTTCTCCAAGATGAGGAGGCCGCCGTAGATCTTGCCGACTGTGAGGCGGCCCTTGCCGATTTCTAAGACAGTGTCGGGATGAATGTACGCTGCGTCGTACAGTACGACTGACTACTCACCTTCCCGGGGCGGCACCAGGAGGTCGATCTTCTCCTTGCCCTCGTACGGCCACACCTTGATGATGGTCTGCCTCAGTTCGTAGTCGGCCTGGTCCATCTCCTCAGCGGCGCGCATCTTGATACTCAAGTTCTCCCTGATGAGCGCAAACAGCGTCGTGGTGAAGTGCACCATGCCCTCGTCGTCTATGGGTTGGTTCATCCGGATCAACTTCTTGAAGGCCAGGCGGTCGGGGCACTTCGAGCCAAACCCCAAGGGCGGGTCCATGTTTTTCAACATATCGTACATCTCGGTGTAGTAAATTCGGCCACTGCAATACAAAAGTTACAAGTTCGCTAATATTGCATAAGGCTTGCACTTTTGTCTAGGACACTTTACGCCAAGCGCTATTGCTCCACAATGCCATGCACCAGCTGCGTCAAACTTGGTATGAACTTTGAACTAGCTTTTACGCAGTACTCGAACTTGCGCCACTGACACAACAGCATTGGCACAAAAATACTCAGCATCAAATTTTGATGAAGGTACATAAGAGTGGTGCCAGTTCAGGGCGCGGTAACGCCATCAATCTGAAACTTTGGCACGAGGCACTCCTGGGATACGTCGGGCAAATGCAGGACTACGATATCAAAAAAGGAAACAAAACTTCATTCTAATTTTAAAGTTTAGATAAAACAGCGCATGTCACTAGAGACAAAGGTATCATAAGATGTCATAAACCTTCCATGCCATGAAGCATCAGGAAATCTCTTTGTGCTATTTACCATACCATAGGGTGCCCCATTCAAAAGCTCCGCGCGATGTCACAATGCTCTACCCCACCCTGAAGCTGTTCAACAACCAATTGAGCTTAGAGATGTCATCTTGGTGGGCCATCCAAGAGCTTATGCTATTCTTTGGCTGGTCAGTGAGGTTCCTGGACGTCTAAAGATTGCTTCTTGAAAGTTTCACGACGCCAAATATAAAAGCGTGGTGCAATAAAAAAGTGTCCGAGACATTATGGTGAATACCGCATACAGTGGAAGCCGCTTAAATGCCCTCCCTCAGGGAAACAGGGTGACCGAATACAGCGAAAGATTAACCAGAGTGTACAAAGGCTTTTTGCATAATAAATATGCATTGTTGCGCACTATTGTGTTCTGTCATTATGATGGTTAATCTTCTCCTTCTCCACTTGATCCTAATTTCATCGCTCAAGCCCTGACAAGAGCTCCTCATCAAGAAGGGCCTCCTCATCCATGTAGAACCTGTGGTATAAGTACGAGACTTTCTCCATGTTGAAACATCTGGGGTTTGACCTCCATCCAGTTGAAAATGGCCTCTTCTCTCTCTCTTTCTCTCTCTCTCCTTACAGTGAAATGAAAACTAAGTCATAGCACAATCCCTTAGAATCTTCTGCCAGCTTTTTTTTTGTATGTTTCAGTGCCAAGGTGGTGGTCGTCAGCGCCCTTCAGTTGATGCCGATGTTCCAAATCTGGCCATTGTAGGTTTAGGCCATTTGGCCTCAGTTGATTCTGGTGTCAACGTCGGCACCCCCGGTGGCAGTCCTGTCGACTACCTCAAAGCAATGCTCAATCACTGTAGCCATCGTTGACTCAGAAGTTGGACAAAAGCACGGGCATGATTGACTTCCAGGAATCCACTAAACCCGATTCCGTTCACAAACTCGTCAAATTTAGAGATTGTTGGTGTCATTATAGGGCTAATCCCGCAGGAGGATCTGGTTTGGGCAATTGACCATTGGGAAGTTAAGTATGCTCCACTGTACACAATTATTGTAAATTCCACTAAATAAGCTTTCTATATGAAGCTGAAACTCACTCTGCGCTTGGGTCATATTCTGCCCAGATCCGGATGAACTCGTCCAGGTGGTGCGCGCCCAAAATGGACGAGTCCCTCGTCAGGTAGTCGAAATTGTCCATGATAACAGCGACGAATAAGTTGAGCATGAGGAAGGAGCAGAAGAAGATGAACGAGACGAAATACATGTACGACATGCTGGAGCCGCAAGTCTTCTCCGGATCGAGGACCTTGCCCGTGATGGCATCGTACTTGTGCACCAGCGGGTCGCACATGCGACCGTCCTCGCAGGCCAGCATGATGCTAGGCCAAGCCTCTCCAGTGGCGCATCTGGAGAAGAATTTCAACATTTCGAACCACGTACACGAGCAGATTTTTCTCATGCTGATCCCACCTGAAGAGCACCATGATGCCGGCTCCAAACGTTTGGAAATTGACATGCCTGTTGTACTGTGTGTTGGGGTCGAACCCGATGTTGCCGAAGATCTGCATACCGATGATGGCGTAGATGAAGAACAGCATTGCAATGAGCAGGATGACGTAGGGGAGGGCCTTGAAGGACTGCACGAACGTCCACAGAAGGATGCGGATGGTGTAACCCTGGCGAAGCAGTTTCACCAGGCGGGCGGCGCGAAACAAGCGGAGGAACCCGACATTGATGAAGTTTTTCTGCGCAAAGATGAATGGCACGAGTTAAGAAGTAGGGTAATTGTAAGCAAAAAAACCTAAAACTTACGGCAAACTCGACCATAAGAGCGTCCACGATGCTGCCCACGACCGTGACGAAGTCAAAGGTATTCCAGCTGTCCTTGAAGTAGCTCTAAGCGTACAAATAGAAACTGTCATAATGACATCGTAGGCCTTTCCATGGTGGTGTCTTTACCCCTGGTCCATAAGATATGAGCTTGAGGATGCACTCGACCGTAAAGCACATGGTGAAGGTGAGGTTCATGTAGCTCAGGATATCTCTCAGCAGATATGGTGCTCCGTGATACTGCATGAGTGAAGACAAGTGCATGTGCAAGGTTACAACTGTGAGGAAGACGACGAATTATTGGGTGCTACATTTACATATGTGAGGAGTGCTGGTGCTTAAGAGTTGATGCCATGACATCGTTTACCCTGATCCCACAGGCAAAGAGCTTTAGAAAACACTCCAGCGTGAAAAAGCCCGTGAAGACAGTGTTCATGTAATGAATGATGAGCCCCAACTCCGTCGGCTGCTGGTAGTACTGAACAGCGCAACAGAAAAGAAAAACCGTCGACATCATCCCGTTCACCCAATGCTTCTTCCCCAACTCCCTCTTGTCCTACCTTCATCATCAACAAGATTGTGTTGAGCACGATGAGCGTCATAATGAAGTACTCGAACGGCGTGGACTCCACGATGCGCCAGAGACGGTACTTGAAGCCTACACGCTCTTCTGGCATGTAACGCTCCAGAGGAGTGGCATGGATTGCGAAATCGATGCAAGATTTCTGAAAAATGTAGACATGAATTATTGATTATAGTGACTTGAGGTCATGAAGTCCTCCAGCACCTGATTCTTGTCAATCTCGGCTTCCTCCAACTCAGACTCTCCCTGCTCTTGGAAGGTGATGATAATGAGAGCCACGAAGATGTTGACGAAGAAGAAGGGGAACACGATGAAGTAGACAATATAGAAGATTGACATCTCCACCCTGAACAGAGGGATCGGAGCCTGATCTTCAAACGTGGCGGCCATCGATTGTTGAAGGACGCTGAAAAAAATCTTCTTTATGTAGACAACCATGACTTTGCTGACGACAACGAAACTTACGCCGGCCACCCCTCGGTCGTCTGCACCGCGAACAAGGTCAACATAGCCGTGGGAACCTTCAAGAACAGGGGAAAAAATCAGAGCTGCTTCATGTGAAGAACAAAAAGGTGTTGATCTTGAAGCTCACGTTGTCGTAGTGGAACTTTTGCCGGTCCCAGATCCTCGGAGCTACTGTTGGGGGCAAGTCCTCTTCACCGTCCTTGTACGAGAAAAACTCTCCTCTGCGAAAGACAAATATGTTGCATAATATATCGTCATCATCATCTTGGTCAGTCACACTCACTGGCACTCGCTGGCGTCCTCTTTGCTCTCATCGGTGCAGAAAAAGAACTTTCCATTGAATAGCTGCACTGCTATCACAGCGAAAATGAAGTGGAAGAGCAGGTACACGACCAGGATGTTGAACACATTCTTGAGCGAGTTGATGACACAGTCAAAGACCGCCTTCAGCTTGGGCACCCGCTTGATCGTCTTCAGAGGCCTCAACACCCTCAAGACTCGGAGGGACTTCATGGTGCCCAAGTTCTCTCCGCCAGAACTTCCACTAATAGAACAGAGTCACACCAGTTATGCCAGTCACACCGTCAATGAAAGAGTACTTACAGCATGTCCATGGCGAAGGAGGTGATGGCGCATGAGACCACCAGCATGTCCATCACATTCCAGAGTTCCCTGAGGTATGAACCAGGATGAAGGATGACCCCGTAGTCAATGATCTATGCGCCAGAGAGAGGAGAATGTTAAATGTTTTAACATGCACAGTCACTCCAACAATCACGCACCAACGAGAAATCGGTTTGCTGCCAAGAGTTCTGCCTCAGTCGTGTTGGTTTAATCTTAGATGAGTTTTGTTTACAGTTTAGTTGATGCATAAGAAGATGTTTGGAGCTGACATATTAGATGTTGTCCTCCTGTTCCAAGGAGTTCCATATTTAGCATGCATAGAAATGTGAATTCATCTTAAAGAGTTCTCTACTCATAAGGTCTTTCTTTGAATCGATCCTCTATCTGGTGTTGAGAGCAAAACAGATTATTCTAGACATATCCTGCTAGAAGCAGTTGAAGTAGAGCCCGTCGTGAGGAAGCTGAACAGGGGACACCTTGAACGTGCCGTACTCCATGTGCAATGTATTGTTCGTGCAGTTTGTGCTGACCTTGAGGAGCACCTCGATGCCGAAGACGCAGGTGAATCCGTAGTCGAAGTAGGTCAGCTTTTGGTTCCACTGGCTTTGTGAATCCACAGGATCCTCGGCCGCCAGCGCCACCGAGGACATGATGATCACGATCATGATGAAGACATCGAAGAGCGGAAAGGTGACGACTGCGTGAATGGCACAGCGAAACGAGTTGGTCGAGGAGAAGAGGAACATGGACGAGTAGGGCAACACTGGGGGCGGCGCGTTGGCCAACTCCTCTTCCTCCTCGGCCGTCAAGGCAGCTTTGGCGGCCGCCTCCTCCGCTTTCCGCCGCTCCTCCTCCTCGCGCCTGCAGCACACACACACAGTGATCGGTTACAAGGGCAGAATATATCACTGCACAAGAGATCTTCGAAGTCTGCAAATACTCCGAAGGTACATAAAAAAAATAAAAAAATAATTTGCACGTTATTTACATTATGAGTGTTCATGCCTACTGTTACAGGCTAAGATTATGAAAGGTACACAGTCGAGCGCAACTTTCCAGTCTCAATGCGGTGGCTGAAAGGTCATCTTAATGAAGATCGCAAGTACTTAAGCTACCCTTGCACTGGCGAACTTTCGTCATGGAACGTAAGAGAAATCCGCCGGTGTAAGAGCACCTTGTAATGCGTAACGGTATAATAATATATATATATATATATATATATAATAGTGCGCATTACGTACATACAGGTCTGTATAGTAGAAGCTCGATGTTAAGATACTACATGGTACAGTTGGACACAAACACCAAAACCGCTGACAACTCCCAAATCCTGTCGATGCGATATCCCTGGATGCTTGAGTAACGTTTCACGGGGTGCTATTTATCATATGATACACTTTTCTGCTCTAACAGTTTTAGGCAGCGTCACCTAAGGTGAGGGATTTAGCGTTTGTGCCCACCCTGTATTCTAGCAATGCCCGTCTCACGAATTGCTGGCCCGTAAGTCTTTTTACTACTCTTAGTTATTCATTCATGCTTACTCAATGGCGTCTTGGACGCAAAACAAAGTTTCTCTTATGAGATATGAGTACATACTGTATACTGTGCCTACGGAAGAGTGAGAGAGGAAGAGAGAGGAAAAGAGAATCCTTGATCAGTGACATATGAATAGACACTGTAAATACCGCACTGTCGTTCGCTGCTCTACAATAGACTAACATACAGTAGAACCCCATTCATGGACTCGAGTTCGTCACTTTTTGCGTCCTTTTTCATTGTCATGAAGCAAGAGCCTGCTCAACTTGGGTAGTCCAACGACACCTTGACTGGTCTTGCACGGTAATCTTGTCCATCAACTTGAACAAGCCGTGCGAATGACGTCATCGAAAAGCCAAAGGACGTGGACTGGAAGGAGGTCGATGGAGGCTCCTGTCGGCAATCGAGCCTCTGTCACTCTTACTTCCGGATCGTGTACTCAAGTTGATTTGGCTCATGAGCAAGAACATCAATGGGGTTCCATTGTACTCGTTATACGTATTGTTCTCTAGTACTCGTTCTATGACTCATTTACGTTGCCATGGCTGCATTGTATAGTATGTACAGCATTGCACATGGAGACATGTTTTGTACATGTTGCACTAGTTATACGTACGTACGTACAATATGACAGTTGGAGTACTGAAACAATGGTTATTTTTTTTTATTGATATGAGGACTTGTTGGTCGTTCCATGTGTCCAAATTACCCTCTACATTAAATCGTATGTACACTATGAGTACTTTGAAGTGGCTGCATTTGGACCACAATTGTCGCGTGGTAGGGCTGGAACGGTTTTCGGCTTTGGGGCACCCTGTTTGTTTGTCTGTTGGTAGGGATGGTGGTGTCAGGGTTTGTATTGAGGTGAAGATCACTGAATTGCACACAGGATCCCTGCGTGGCCTCTGTCATTCCCTGGGTGCAGACTAGTGATGGGTCCGAGTTGGAATCGGCGTCATCTAACTCGAGTCGACTCACATTTCACACGTAACAAGAGTTCTTCATTCTATTTCTACCCATCCTGGCAGGGATGTCTTGGTATTGCTCAAGTTTGATTCATCAGCAAGCATAATTTGTTCCCATTGTACGTATTGGGGTTTTTTTAGACTCTAGTCTAATGACTCTAGTCTGTCTGAACTTGCAGGCAAATTTGTCAACTCGAACCCACCAATAATTCGGAGCCCGAACCAAAAAAATGTCAGTGACGAATATCAAAACATCTTCCTCGTCTCCATTCGTCATTTCCTAAGTTGCTCAGTTGAAAACACGAAAACCGATGCAAGAAATGTTTTTTTCCATTTCCCACATTAATTTTTAACCTCTCTTTTCTCCCGGTCGTCGGTTTAACCGTTTCAGCCCTAGACTATGATGATTCCAGTTGAGTTTGAGCCAGAACGAAATCGTCTGAAAAAAACACCCAACGCAACAACAACAAAAAGTAACTGACTCTTGTTACTTCTAAGGTCTCTCTTTTCTTTGCAGTCATATTCACAGCGAGCACCCTTTGTATTTTAGGTCCTATGTAGTAGAAAATCAGTACTCTAAAATACACTTAGTTTAGTCTGAAGATGCTACTATTAAACCGATATGATCGTCCTATGCTGATAAGTACGCTTATGTACATGGCAATCATTGACTACACTATCGGCTGTCCCCTTTTTTATAACCTACGGGGTGACTCACAATTGCCTGAGTCTAGCCTCTTCCCTCTCGGCGGCCTCGCTCTCTGTTTCTTCGCCTCTGCAAGAAATCTCGTCCATTTTCGTCCTTCCCCGATAAATTTTGTCTCCACATTTTTTACTCGTACAATTAAAAAAAATTAAAGAAAGGTTTGGGGGGGGGGGGGAGGGGGAGAAGCCAAGAGTTTCAACTTACTCCTTAGTCCTTGGTCCAGGCGGCACTGGGCCGTAGGCTGCTCTGAGGGCTGCCTCCTTGGCCTCGTCGTCTTCCTTCTCCTTCTCCTGCAGGGCAGTCATCTCCTGGGCCTGGCCCAAGCTGTCGACGGCGATGGCCAAGAACACGTTGAGCAGGGTGTAGTTGCCGAACATGGTCAAGAAGATGAAGTATAGAGAGTAGATGAGGCCTTTCTGCGCACCGCCTTGGGACTCGATGCCGTAGTACATCACCTCGTTCCAGTCCTCGCCAGTCAAGATCTAAACGGTCGATAAGTTTTCATTGTTTTCTGCCCTTAAAGAGTGAATGTTGAAGATGTTAGTAGCGGACTCACTTGGAAGACAGTAAGCATGGCTATGGAAAATGAGTTGAAGTTTGATGCTGGGGTCCCGCCAGGAAAGTTGAAAGTTCCCCCAAAAAGTTGCATCCCCAACAGCGCGAAGATCAGCGTGAAGAGGAAGAGGAGCAACAGCAACGAGATGATGGACTTCATGGAGCTCAGCAGGGACACCACGAGGTTGCGCAGCGAGGACCAGTACCTGCGCAGAGGTCATCATACGGTATAGCAGAAATCTGACTCTGACTGTTGTGGGGGGGTGTAAAAAATAAGTTTTGCCCATGAATCACGTTTCTTAAAGAAATAGTTATTTTGGCAAAATTAGCATAACTCCACATATTTTCCAGAAATGAATCGAATGCACAAGAAATGACGTTTTTTTGCCCTCCCTAACTCGCTTGAAAGTCATTGGAACATTTTACTCCTGCAAGCATCTCTGTATATCCCACTATTGAATCATGTATTGCTTATAATAATAATAGCTGGTTGCTCACACTGTCACTTTGAATATTCTGAGTAGCCTGAGCGCTCTGAGCACGGACAGCCCGAAGGATCCAGCCTTGGGCTTGAAGTGCGTCCACACGACCTCGAAGACGCTGCCAGAGATGACGAGGCAGTCAAAGCGGTTGAAGGAGGACTCGAAGTAGATGCGCGGGCCCAAGGCCCACATGCGGAGGAACATCTCGAAGATGAACAAGCCGAGAAACACGAACTCGGCATGATCTAGAAGGGGGCACAGATCAAGGTTGTTGCCAAGTCATTTCTGTTTTTGCACACTCTGCATTGGACCTAGAAGTTTCGCCACATTAATTCAGCTAAGTCATATTTTAACCCAGCACCCAGGTTGTCATTCAGGTTGGCGCCTCAGCAGTGTGCTAAAAATACAAAAAGTAGGCTAATCCATCAGCTACCGATGCTCATACGTGTACGAGGCAAAGTTTTTGGAAGATTTCTTTCGCCAGACACATCTGGTTTTGTTCAAAAAAACAGTTTTTCGACTGTTGCCCTGTTTTTAATATACTGCACTATTTCCTATATCTTGCTCGCCCGCTTGTTGTGATATGCCAGGATGCACGATAACACTGAATATCAATGCACTGTGGACCACTGTGCACTGATATTACACAGCTGATAAATATATATGGTTTGTCTCAGCTGAATTCTCTGATAATATCAATGATGTTCTCCCATGCATGTTTTTCACATGCTGAATTTCTTAAAACATGGGACCCAACTTGACCAGCGTTTCTTTGTCCATCTCCTCCCCCCCCTCAAGTCTGCCCTCGGGTTGACCCTGAGTGGGCTAACCTCAGGCATGCTAGGTCTACTTCTAATCCACCTACTTCTTCATCATTGGCGTATGCAAAGTAGCTGTGTAAAGAGAAAGTTTCATCAAAAGCTCTCCATGTAGACCCTATCTGCATTCGTGCTAGGTTCAGCTCAATCACTGTGACGTCAAGGACTTAATAAAGGACTTTATGAAGGACTTTATGGGAGACTCAATAAAGGACTTCATAGACGACTTGATACGAAACTTCATAAGAGACTTCATAAAGGTCTTAGTGAGAAGAGAAATTTCCCCTCTACCAAGCAGAATTTCTTTCTCCTACACTTGGGGAGGCATCTCCACCAGAGCGGCTAAGACACCACCTTGGAAGCTTCGCATCTGACATCATATTGATCCAATGTTTGTGTCCCAGGAACCCCTTCGCAAAAAAAAGAAAAAGCAAAAAAAAAAAAAAGTCTCCAGGACGTTGGTGTCATCGGCCATGTTACGTACGTAGAAACTCAGTCAGCCAGTTGGGTTGGTCGTAGTGCTCCACGGCGACTGAGCACGTGTTGAGGAACACGAGGACGATGACGAACCAGTAGAACCACTGCTTCTTGACGGTCTTGCGGATCCAAAAACGAATCTTCTTCTCGTACACCCAGAAGTCGGAGTTTTTCTTGAACTTTTTCTTTAGAGCCAAGCCTGGAGCCTTCTTTTTCTTCAGCAGTTCTAAAATTGAAAGAGACAAGAGATAAGTAACGAAGAGCGACATTAGTTAGCAAAGTGACATCACAAAGAACCTTTTTGACACTTTAAGGCTGGTGTAAACGCAACATATATATACATTTGTACTTGTATATTGGGCTAGACCATGTTTTCTTGACCTCTTGCGGCCTGCATTTGTTGCCAGACTTCATTTGAGTTCACTCCAGTGAAATGGAATGAATCACTCATCAGTTTTGGGGTCCTCTCTCTGCCCTCAAAATTTTATTGACACAGTGCATAAGGATGTTAAGTCGACATTTCAAATTTGAAGTGGACCTGCTTAGTTACTTTCCAGACGCTAAACTACTGCACAGCAGTGAAAGGAATTAAAAAAGAGAGTGTGCTTAACTTTGCCTTCCAAATCTGAACACTTTCTTATGTTCTGAAACTTATGCAGAGCAAACATCATTATAAGAGAGGGGGAGGCAAAAAACTTAATTTTTGAAAATCATTTGACTGAATCTTCACATGTGGGCATCAGGCGACAGAACTAAGCTGCACTCAGACATTTTCGTGCTTTGGTCTAGCATAACATGTATATCCTACGGGCAAAGTTATGTTTGGTCAACACATGTGAAGCAAACATCGTTATGTAATGTGAATACAGAACTTTGAAGACCGAGACGGCCCCCAAAACTAATTAGTTCTTCATTCGATTTGACTAGAATGGATTTAAATGAAGTCTGGCAACAAAAAATGGCCTAAAACCTAATATAGACGTGTTGAAAGTTCCGCCACCATTTCGTCAAACCATGGAAGGGGCATCTGACTCAACTGAACACGGTGAAGCATAGGAAGTAGTACATATTAGGCTAGGTTGAAAAGGGGTCAATTTTGGAAATTCACTGACTGGGGTTTGTTACATGGGGTCAAAAGATGAAGTTGTCGTCAAATACTTTGGAAAACACATTGTGTTTACCTATGCCCAAATTGATTTGAAATTGATGTAC
>JAAUXU010066930.1_pt1 | contig 24911 bp, 18 predicted proteins | sample 7278151 | NCBI WGS metagenome assembly JAAUXU01 (sample SAMN14350113, study PRJNA611818) | marine sediment metagenome | isolation source: surface marine sediment (1.8m) | place: French Polynesia: Moorea | collected 2018-08 | reverse complement strand
TTGGGAAAGTGGCGCTTCTTCGTCACTACGCTTTGCTCGAGTCAGCGTGGAAGTAGTTGACAATCATGAAGTTGTCATAGTCGTTCTAGTGTTGGCTTTTCAAATTTGACTGTTCATGCCCGTTTTAAAAGCTTGAATTCATGCCCCCCTGTCTCTTTTTTCAGAAACGTTGAGCAGCACACTTGGAAAAACATTCAAGAATCGGACTCAAGGTGTATTTTGCCACCACTCTTCTGTACTCATACGAACGTGTAGGACGGAAATCTCGAAATGGCAACTTGGTTTGATCAGCAGCAATCATCTCACTATCCCGAGACGTCGTCATTTTCATTTAGTCGGCGTATTCGAAAATGTTATTTCGTGATTCACTCGTGCATGCACAACGCTTACACGCACTCGTGCATGTAGCTCAAGTGTAGAAGTAACTTACCCCTTCTCTGAGCCATGCCAACAACCTGTGGCGGCATTGGAATGGCACGAGTCCCTTGTCCATACATGCGCACGTACATGTGGGTAGGGCATAACGGTTGGTGCGAGTGAAAAAGCAAATCGCCCATATGCACTCAAAGGGGGGAGGGAGGGCGCGTTACAGGGGTCATGGCTCTTTTCAGTGCGCGCTCATCTCAGGGCCAAGTTCGTGTGTATTGGGGGGGGAGGTAGAGGTCTCACGGGAAGACTTGTGGTTGTCTTCAAGACTGATGCACTTGAGGGCGACGACGGACACCAACCAAATGCACAACCGTATATGCAACTAGTTGTGTGGATATCTAAAGAGATACAAAGTCACACACACAACTGTTTAAGGAGTCTATGTAGGCAATTTGCCTCCAGGATGAAATCTCCTCCTCCGGCAGGTACATCATCACGAAGAAGAGCGAGATCAAGCTAAAAAATCTTGCGTAAGTCTTTCCATGAAGTGAACTCTGTGAAGTGTTGAGAGATCTTCTTCTGTGAGTCATTATTGCGTTACACTGAGCGCAAGGTCATTCACACAATGCGACCCTTGTGTACATGCGTTTCATACTATTATGCATGTTGAAGACTCCGCATATAGTGACACCTCGAAGCTCGACTTCAACTTGGGGGTGCCACTATGTGCGCAAATCTTGTAATTTATGTAAACCGTCTCTCTATGTGAATTGTCCCGATGTGCTTAGTGTCACTATAGGCAGAGTGTCACTAAATGCAGAGTTCACTGTAGTAATTATATACTCTGAACATGTTTCTAGCAAAATCTGTGGCTATAAACGGAGTGTCGCTATATCTGGCGTCAGGGTAAGAGGAGTCCACTGTACTTTTATACAGTGTCTATAGAAAGAGAGAATTGTGTGCATGTGAGCGTGTTAAAGACGTTAAGATCCCGTGTCACGATAACAATAGTGACTCTTTTGGCACATGAAAGCGCGTTGGCATAATCAAAATGGCAGATTTTCCCTCTCTTGCACGCAGGAGCGTTGAGCGTTGTCGTTATTAACTGCTCAAGGTCGTCGCTGCTGGAAAAGGCCATTTGCAATGTTGCGCCTTACGGTCAACTATTTAGAGAGGTCATGGGGGGTCCTTGATAGAAGGGAGCACCAGAAGAACGCTCAAAAAAAGGATGGGGACCCTCAGTAGACTCGTATTTCACATGGTGCGCTCAAAGTTTGCGTTTCTGCGACGAGGACAGAACAGTTAAGTTGTGAAAAAGCAGCTCCTTCGCACCCTTGGATGGCTGCAAACAACTGCTCGACGACGAAGAGGTTACAACTGGGCAATGCGGAAAAGAGGCTTCAACGAAGTTGTTCAGGGAACGCTTCTACTGGAGTGTTCGAGTAAGACATTACGTGCAACAGCATTGAAGGACAGTCGATTTCGTGCTGTTTTTGGTCAGTTGGGATGTTATGGCGAGAAAAATGTTATAGATTTCTTATAAAGTGGAGCAGTCGGTCAGCAGTGAAAAAGACACTTCAGCGAGAGCAAATGTCGAGAATCGACTGTAACACATGACAAATTTCGTGACAGTGAAGTGATATCGTCTATAGAAGGCTGTATCGATTGCGGCGTGCTATGTTTGATGCAAGACTCTATTTGAAGAGATTCTAACCAAATCAAACAATAACGTGCTTTTGGATCCCCTCTCTGGCTTCAACGTTACATAAGGACGCTAGGCCAACATTACCAATTTGATGTGCACCTGCTTAGTTACTTTGTAGATGCTAAACAGCAGCAGTCGTCAAATGAAACTGCAAACAAAGTGTGTGTGTTGTTTAGCTTTAACTCATAGCCTCTAAAATATGAACACCTTGTTATGTGCTGAATTTACGTATTAAAACTTTTTTTTAAAAGAGGGGGGTGTCAAAAACCATTTGATTACATGAGCACCATCAACCCCAGGCAACAAACCTAAGATGCATTGAGCAAAATTCCAAAATTATCATCCATCGATCTGGCCTAATATATAACATTTATTCAAAATCAAGACATGGCAATGCCTCCTGGAGTGAGCATGAGCTATTGCTCTTTACCTTTTGCAAATGCATGCCCAAGATAAACAACCCAATTGCAATTGTTGTTCATTGTCTGTATTCATAGGGTTGAATCAGACTTGACTCAGACAAATTTGAACATTCAAAGCGCTCTGACTCGACTCAATTAAGGTCTGCCTTCTTTGAGGCAGCGTTGCCATATGGCAGATTGGCCCGCCAGGCCTCGCCATTTCTGGCACTATCTTGACCCATTTGGCGCTGTTAGAGTGTTTGGCAGTCTCACTACTTTTCTCAGCACTGAACATGCTATACATTGCTACTTTTCCTACAAAAGCACAAAAAACAGTGCTCAGCGAGTATAAGATCTTCGAATAATAGTACGAACAGCTTAAGAAACATTTTCATCAAGTCCTTTTTAGAGCAGATCCCACTGAAGTAGATTTTCACTGCTCATTGGAACAAAAACACCGCTTAATGTCTCAAGGTCAACTCGCTCATCTACAGTATTTGAAGGATATCGGATAACAATGGCTGCAATTTCCGTAGTAAATGTTTACCTAGAGCCCAGGTGCGTTGTTTTGTGTGTTCCAAGTCATTGTTTTGTGTCATCCCCCGAGGAGACTTCTTTAGTTTAAGGTTTTCCACTCATCATAAGTTCATTGGTTCATAAAACAACTTTGCTGGTCGACATTCTCAGTTAACATTTTTACTCAATGGACCACGAAAACTGGACCACGAAGCGGATAAATTTGTTTAGGCTTCAACTAAGCTGATTGGGTTCTTATGGATTTGTGTTTGAGTAATGTTATGATGCCTGAGATCTTATGATGGCAAGAAGGGACTCTTGCAATGACAAGATCTATTAGAATCAGCAATACTATGATATCTCTCCTCAGCATCCCTCGCTGTCTGATTAATGTAACCGGTTATCACTGCGTGATAGGAGGACTAGAAGAATACACAAACACATGTACTACAAAAGGACCATACAAAATGGACTGCTGGACTTAAAGTGACACCGCAAATATTTATGACAGACCAAGAACATCTTCACTGCGACCGCGCAAAATGAAGATTTTGCGTTGGCTGCAGGTTGTGCAAGTTGTCTTTCTCTTTCCGCCTGCAACGACGTCGACGTTGTTCTGCCTGTCCATCCTGTGCTGGTCTTGGTATTTCTCATGTGACAGACTGCTTAACAGCCCCCTGGTCCTAGCAGTGTCCCAAAAAGCGGCGATCACTGTGGTACAGTTTAAAAGGTGTCTCAAATATCCTGCAGTTGGACGGTTCGTTGAGACCTTCTTTCCTGGCTTCTGCCAGGGTCCGACACGTGTACGTAAGGGAAAGGATTCTGTTACAGGTTGACAAATACCGCATCAACTGTGGCGCTTCCTTCACAGGATGACGGTTTTGGCGACATCACCTTGAACAAGGAGGAGAAGGCGAAGAAGCCACGCTCGATGGATGTGGTGGCTTCGCCCATCTTTGACACTATCTAAAGTACTCGACAAAGGGGCTTAAAACGGTTTGAAGGAATTACGAGGACCAGGCTGGATTCGTCTGCCACGAATGCTTCAGGTAGTTTGAAAGAAAGGCTCTTTCAGTTTGTTGACATTTGCTCTATCCATGGATGTACCGTATGTGTACAGCACAGTACGTTGGAGTAGCGATCGCGTCCATTGTGCGCACGAAGGCACGCACTGTTCTACACTCTGCTCCGCGGTGTGAGGGGGGAAATGCTTGGAGTTGGAGGCGGACTCGTTGAGTTCAGGCTGTGACCGAGACTCTAATAAAGACTTTGTACTAAATACACTTTCTTGTGAGTCTCCCAGATTTGACCGGATTCATCTCGGTAACAGGACAGGGTGACCCCGCCATGATCTCCGTATGTCGTCTCAAGAGCATACGGGGTGTCTCCAAACACCCCCTGCGCGCACGAGGGCCTTTTGGAGGTTTGGGAGTCCAACTGCACTGCACAGGGTGGCTCCGGAGCCCCTAGCACTACTGCAGTCGGAAATCTTTGTGTGTAGAGCGTTTACAGTCACCCCGTATGCCCACTATAGTACGCTTGGCCGATGCGAAGAAGAAGGTCGAAATCAGCGCTTTTGCACACACAGACGTTTCTCATGACGGCATCTGCTGCACCAAGTCCTGAAATGAACGCACGTGGGAGAGGAGGAACGAAACGAATCGATCGGTGGACGATGGACGAGAAATCGATTTTGCGCGCAGTCTTTTTTGCCGAATTCAATCAGGTTGGAGGAGGATGACATGGCTCTCATGGCTCTTCGGTCAGGGTAGGGGAAAAAACGTTCTGCCTTGCAAATGTGAGCTTTGAACTCTTGCCAATTCACACGCGAGCGCGTGCGAGCGCACGCGCCGCGCCAAAAAGAGCGGATCCATTTTCGTTACGTCGAACATTTTCACATGGATTTACCGTGTTTTGAGGACTTCTTGATGGCGAAAGCGATCTCTTCTGTCTGCTCCAGCACGTCCAAGTCGGACTGAACCCGCGACGGTGACGCTATTCAAGAGTCTCATTCATCCCAGCAGCTGCCAGATTCGCATCTCTCGTCCTCCACGTCACACCACTTGCAGACGTTTAAGCCTGCATCCTCCAGGTTCGAGGTCCAGCTCCTCCTCAGGGCAGACTGATGAAAATGGCGGTGAGCTCTCACGAGCCGTCCACAGAATCTTCAAGGGAATCCTCTTTTTGGATTGCTATTTCTCTGAAGGCTCTAGAGGCTGACCTCTGGAGAAGAGAAGATGAGGAGTAGCTGGTACACGGCTTGGCCGAGTCGTCCATGACTGAGCATTCGAGTGCTCCGGTGCTGACCTCGAGTCCACCGTGGTCTCCACGTTGCACTCAAGTGGCGAGGACCTCTGAGATGGTGCGAGGCTGGACGGCTGGCTGGGCCTTGCTTGGCCTAGTCAATCGGCGACTGCTAGCGCTACTGACGATGTCATTGAGAGATGCAGCTTGTTTGGCAGCCCTCGAGTCAGCGCATGGAGTTCAGCTCAGGATTTTGCTTGGTTGGCTGCGGCTAATATCCTGTCCGGATTAAGAATTGCAGGACATGGCGGCTGAGCTGATCTCTTTTCTGCTAACCCCTTTTTCCACAGTCTTCTCTCGCCCCATTGAAGAGGCCTCCCCTCGCAGGCACTTCCGCCCCTCCTCGTCTTCGTTGCTCCCGTCCCCCTCAGCATCGCCTTCATGGGCGTCAGAATTGTAGTTGCCGCCTTCAGCTAGGCTGCCTGGTGGTTCTTGCTGTGCTGAACTGTCTGAATGGGCACTTAAAAGGGTGCTGACTGATAATGCTGACTGATACTGTCTGTTTGGCCTTTGAACGTTATTGATTGTGCCACCAGCAAAATTACTGCCTTCTGATAGCGAATGGCGTGACGCTGAGCACTTTGCCGACGCTAAGGAAGGCATTTAACTCATCTGAGGTCATGCACATCTCGTCGTGGTGCCCAAGTGGGGCACGGAAACCAACTGGGACCCCCTGTTACATGGGGAAGAACATCTGCCAGAATGACTTTGTGCGCACTTGCACGCTCAACCTGGGTCTCTCCAGGGTGGCCCGGGCGACGTTTGAGACGCCGACGTCTTAGGCTTCAGGAGACGAGGAGGCAGAACTCAAAGGCGGCCACGATTTCGCTGCTGCCAACGGAGTGGTTCGCAGTTTGTGCACGCACGAATGTAGTCAGGATCAAATTGTTGCAGGCATCTGACGAACTGTGTCAATTGCCTGACACCCTTAGCGCTACTTCTACACTGTGGCCTTACACAACTGAACAGATACCCTTTTGTTAACGCTAGGATTAATGTCACTTTTTTGTTCTGGGCTATTCCTGATCATCAAATGCCAGGAGACGAATAGGCGGTAATCATTCATTCTTGATATTGAACAGTTAGGTCAAAACCTGCCAACGATCGTGCTGTAAGGTTATTTTTTTTTCTTCCTACGATAAGAGCCATGTTAATCGGAAGGGGCTGATGCATCAGCAAACGGAAATTGAACTTTGGGAGCAACGGGAAGATCAAGAAACGAAAGATGCGACGAGATCAGCTCAGTCGACTCAACATGAGCTCTTGCTACCGCTTCCCTGGCAAACTGGGACACCGGGTGGGTTAGGTGAGTCCGGGTTGGGTCAGCTCCGGGTGGGCTCGGCTGGGCCAGCCGACTCCTAAGTGTCCCCCCGGTTGTCAGGCATGGGACCAGTACCTTAGTTGTAGGTGCTGCAGACCAGATCAGCGATTCTTCGTCGCAACTGCGCGTCTTTTTTCTGGTCCCAACGAGTCTTTTGTGGCGGGTTGGTGGTTGCTGCATTTTCTCACACCCTGACAAGATGACGAGAAAATTTTTGACAGTGGTTTCAGCAATGAGTCTCTTTTTTTTGCAATGAAGAGTCGTTTGCACAGCCTGCGTCGGTGCACTTGCTTGTCCTGCATGCACGCAGACACACAAAGACTTCATTCCTCGATCTACGACGTCCATGCTGCGGTTGCACCCGTCCAGAAAAAAGCCCGTGTATAAACGTACCCTAAGTGCACTAGATGTGGACATGAAAATTGTTGGATCAACTTTCAAGGACCTTCATTTTTTTTTCCTGTCAAAAGTGCTGCTGTCATCGTCGTCGTCACCTTTGAAGAAGAAAAGAGAGATTGTTTCCAATCACACTGCTGTTCACACAGCCTTGATGACCAACTCTTGTGGCAAGTTTCTACCTAAAAGTTGACCAAGCCACTGGAGCAGTGTCAACGTTGTCCCGGGTGGATCTGACTTGACGCAGCGAGTCTGGAATGACCAGACTCCTGCACCGGTCGACTAATTCTGACGAGATCCTCAAGTCAGACAGCGCAGGATGTGACCAATACTTAGTCCTTACTCGACAGCTACACCCTGGGCCTTAACAGCTCTCAAAGGATGAGTTGATCATCTGGGAATTCCAGGTATCTTTTGGCTTCCATCTCGAGAACTACGCATCTGGTGACAGTAACGAATAAGCTGAATCTTTTTCATCTTGAAGAGCCGGACCAGTCTTATTTTATCGCAAAACGTCTGATTTTGCAAAAAAAAAAAAAAAAATGTGCGCGTCCACCACTTGGAGTGATTTCGTCAGCCCAACTTTCTGCTTTCACGTTGATTCACAGGTTTCCTCCGTGTGTTAAACGCAGCTTACCTTGTGATCCTTGCGTTGTTCCCCCCTCCCAGCGGGGCAGACGTGGAATCAGAGTTGCTCCTCCATTGCGTGGTTTCACAATCCTTCAAGTAGCGATTAATTCCTCATGGTGGACGTCGAAAAATAGGGGAAAAAAAAGGCTCCGTCAAAGTGACTTTGACTCGTCGCAAAAAGCAGAATTCGTCGCGTCACTCAATTTGATGGGTGTTGACCCTGAGTTCTTCTTTTCTTGACGAAAAAGTCCTGCGGGAAATAAAATTAAGTCATGCTGATTATGTGAGCACTAATCTTTGGTAGAGGGTGCATGACTGACGTGACCTTGCCTCTGTGTTGACTTTGCCTTTGTGTCACTCATCAGTGTAATCTCGATAAATGGATAAATCATCACCAGAGCAGACGACTTTTGCCAAGACCTCACCAGTGATGAGCATTTTGAGTTCCCTGTTTTCTCCTGGTGTGATGTTCTTGATGCACGAGTTCTGGCACTGCAGTGCAGTCTGATGCGTCGTCGGCGCCACCTTCAGGTATGCGTGCACTGTCGGTCAGGTCCCTCCTGCCTTAGTACGTTTATCGCTCTGGGTTCACTGACAATTGCCAAAATGCGACCGACGCAGGCGGCTGACGGCACGCAACTGTGCGTCAGGGGAGGCCCGCAAGGGCCTGAGCAGCGTGCGTGCGTACGCAAGCGTGCGTACGTACGCAAATTCTTTTGGCGAGAGGCGGCGTCGCGACGGCGTCGCGGCGGCGTCGCCGGCGTTACCGTAGGGAGAAGAAGACTTTGACTACTACGGACGCACCATGCGGAGGCTGCACTTGTGGCAGATGTAGTAGTATTGTTCGCAGCACGACGTTCTCATCATCGGCGAAGGCAAATTGTTTGCTTGTCTGACGATTGAGCGGGCCAGCGAGGGCGAGGGTGCCATGGAAATGCGTGCGATAGAGAATTGGCCGGACAGGCACGGAATTGGGTAGTTTTCTCATCAAGTTGTGGTGTTTTTTTAAGCAAATGTGGAGACTCTCTAATCAAATTTGGCGATGTTTTTCCCCCATTCAAATTTGCTGATTTTCCCTTAAAATTTTAAGACTTTCACGTCCAGTCTGTTGACCTTTTTCGAACGAATTTGGTGACTTTCTCGTCAAGTCTGTTGACCTTTTTCGAACGAATTTGGTGACTTTCTCGTCAAGTCTGTTGACTTGGCTGGTGGACACAACGAGCATGGAGCTCCACCGTAGAGTGAGCTCACCCAGACGTCGCACGCACGAGATGTCCGCGCACGCGCAGATCAGTCTGTGACTTATCAGGTCATCTATTCCGCGTAACTGGCAACCTCACGACATGAGACACAAGAGAAATGGGCTTATTTCGCCCCTGGCATTGAAATCACCGCTTGTATACAGCTACTTGCGCGCGTACTCGAGAAAAGCAGAGGAGTACAGAGAGGCTTAACCTTCACATTTGTGCCTCATGTAGGTGGGGGAATGAGAAAATTGAGGCATCTGGGTGAAGCAGCAGCATGACACAGAAGTCGAATTTTCTTGTTTTCAACCCCCCCCCTCCTGTGCGCATACTACACGTACGCAGACAGACGAAAACACGCAACAACAGGGACGTGAAGGCCTTCTCGTTCACGACCCAAGAAATTTCGTACCACTTGTCGGCAAATATAGGTACTGCATGCTAATAAAGAAACTCTCGTTAGGCCTGCACGGCCCTGAATGCCACACTGATAAGAAAGGCATAAATGGGTCACGTACGTAAGTCCAATAACTAATAAGACATTTCTGGGCTGATAACTGCTCACGTTCATCCTTGATGTTTCACCTCAGATTGCCTAGTTTAGAATACTTGGAAGTATACCTGCAGTACCCAGAGCTGTCGGTGAGAGGGGCGAGCAGTGATTGAGATCACGCACCTGAAGTCACGGATCTCTTTGACCCTTTCAAGTCATTATCTCATCTGACATCAAAGCTGGCGGTAACTTTACCAAAACATTTCTCGTGATGCCGCAGCAGGCTGGCAAAAAAATGCCCCTGCTAGAAGCTCTACTCCCCCTTGTCCTTCATGGTGGGCCCTGCTACCATCTACGGATCGGTCACACGCGCGCAGCCCCGTGTGTGCGTATGAAGGAGCAATATCATTCTTTTGTAGAGCAATCGCGGGCGTATCCCTTATCTATGTACGTACAGGGATTTCGGAAGAGCCACGGCTAAGGCCGAGCTGATGCCTAAAAGCGGGTGAAAATTCCACAACGTGTGCACGTTCATGCCTCACGCGCGCACTTGAACAGACAAAGGGCTGCAGTTTTGGGCGTCGCCGCCACCCCACAGTATCATCGTCATCGTCACTCAGGGCTTCCTTAAGGCTCAGTCACACCGGCCAACTGTGGGCCACAATGTGCTTGCAAACAGGAGCACGGAGCAGGTGAGTTATGCCCGTGGACTGCTTGTTGGTGCGGGAGGACGCAGCAAAGAGCATCCAATGCTGCTGGCTTCTGTGAGTGGAAAAGCAGCCTCAACACCTCTACACATAGCCTACCTAACCTAGCCTCTGCAGTCAACTGACAACTCACCCAGAACATTTCATTACGATTCTGCAACATCTGAGTTTTCCTTCTCGAATAACAAAAAGCACCATTTTGAGTCATCATCAAGGTCAATACTTCCATCACCTAGTAAATAATAGTCCCATCACAGTTTCAAGCCGAACCCAAGCTCGGCTGACCTTAAGTTTAGCCATTAGTTTGGTGACCAGAGTATTAAACTTGGTGACTCGAAACTATTTCGAAACAAAATCTGCATCATATTTTGCCGAAAAATCTGACTCTGGCCAAGAACAGGATGAGGCTGAACAGATATGGATGACTCTGTCGGACACTGGCGTCATTTTCTTCAACGGGAGTTCTACATAGCCAGTGGATTCTCAGTCTGTAGATATCTGAAGAGAATGGTTGAGAGAGTGCCACAAATTGCATCTGTTGGGAACAACTCGTACTCACAAGAGTCCAGCAGAGAGTCAGCGCCAGATATGTATCTCATGACGCAGTCGAGCTTTTCGAGGGATCGCCAAGACAAATCCTTTTCGTACATCCCACACTCGAACGGGGGAATGAATTGCTTCTCGTCGCTAAAAAAAAGGCATTGTTTAAACACTCACACACAACTTAAGTCTTTGTGCTCATGAAACATTTGAATACCAGACGTCTTTGAAGAAGAATTGGATCCCACGGATCCTGTCGTGCAAGCCCCGGCCTTGTTTGTAGTGTATGACTACTCTGTTGATCCTGTGGTCGGATGGGACGCGGTATATCGACAGGTACGAACCGGGGGTGACGTTGCTGCCATACAGTTCGCCGTAAATGGAACGGCCATAGGTGAGCTGGAGTCTGCAAAGAGCGCTATGGACAACTTTGCCCGGGGAATCTCAACCAGGATATGTCACGTCCTGTTCGTACACACAGTGGGGGAGACACTTAGAGTCACGTTCGGAAAGTGCTGGACTTGCATTTCCGATAGCAGCAGGCACGCCTGAACTGCCAAGAAATAGACGCCAATGGTGGAGGAATTGTGAAATGTGATCTATGCCATTCTGCCTATGGATTCCCATGGACGAACACACGACACACAAACAAGCACGCGCTGCAGTAGTGCAGGGTGGGCAAAATTTAGAGGCTGGTTGACTTCAACATGGAAGCTGCACCGGGCGCAGTAGGGACAGGCTCAACATCATCAAGAACCACGGAGGCAACGAGCTGACGGCTCTGGGGCGCGGAGGATCTCGATGATGTTATCGTGAAAGTGGCCATTTCTGGTCTCGAACCTCACATTCAGCTTACAAGGCATGAGTGTCATTGTCGCTGATGATTTTGAGGCTGTCCTATTGATTTCGTGATGGTTCTCTGCAAATTTGACTGTTCAAGCATGTTTCAGAGAGTTGATTCCCGGCCCCAACCGTCTTTTTTTGTTAGGAATTTGGAGGACACTTAGAATAGCATTGAAAGATCGACCGGACTCTAAATTTTGCCACCAAAGGTGTGCCAGATGACACGCGTAAACATCCGATATTATTCTCTTAAGTTATGTTGCAGCTGATCTCGCTGGAATACTTGAACTGCATCAAATTTCTCGATGGCGCATGCCTAAATCGTCAGCTGTCGACTGCATAGCAGGCGTCCTTTAGGTGTTATTCGAGCTCCCTCGATTGAGTACTTGGTGGCACCAAACTCGAGGGTATCTAAAACTGCAGTTTCTCTGGGGTCACCCTGTACGCACCCGGTCATGGGCCCGTTTTTCAACATGTAGCACCGGATTCCTGAGATAGGTTTGTCAGGTGAAACGTCTCTTTGGTAAACGCCCTCATGAAAGTTTCCAACCGTCTCCGATTCTACATTGCGTGACAAAGAAGACCAAGCAAGTTGCATGTCATGGCGATATCGTGTCAAACCCACTCAGTTGCTTACCAGTCTCGTAGTAACCCTGCGCTCTAACGGACACAAAACCACAGGACAAAACGGTCAGCAAGGCTACATGAAGACGAGCACATGGAGGCAGCAACATATTCATTGGCACCGCCATCCTGCAAAGAGTCTTCTGGAGTCCAGGTCAAAGGTAGTGCCCGTTCAGTCTGGATTGATCATGCTGGGTACCAAGAGTCGTGTAGGGTGCCACTGACTACGGAGCTATGCTTGCTACTCTATGGACTCCAGGGCAGAGTTAATTCCATCCTTCAGGTTCACAATTCCCTCAATATGACGGGCAAGACTTTTGACCAGGACTGTGTAGGAGAACTGATTTCATACTGCCACCACGACACATAGAGCAATGAAGGATCGGACAAAAGTTGAAATGTGATCCGGTTTGAAGTCCCGGAGGGCGCATATACAGTGCACTCCGCTTCATTGGACCTCCTTGAACCGGGCACAATCTGACCAAGTAAACAAACCCGAGGGAGGGCAAGCTATCCGAATGAGTACCCACCTACAGTCCCTAACACGCCCAGGATGAATCTGCACAAGCAACTAGAGTTTGGTTCTTCTCGCCCTCATTCCTATGCATTCACGTCCGGATGAGGGCGTAAGTTCGGAGCTCAGAGGTCCAGGCTCTGAGTTATGTGATGAATCATACTGGTCCCTGGCCAGGGGTGGGTCAATTAACCTGAGATCGGGCTGAATAACCGGGACATTCTGCTGCATAAAATTCTATCCACTGCTCATTTGGGCATATTCGCCGGCTGCACCAATAATCAGTAGACATGAGCGATGCGCATATTTTGATATCCGATAGCGATATTTTTTGAAAAGCATTGCGATAGCAATAGCGATATTAAAGGAAAATGGACGAGCAGAGAAAACTCAGCTGTAATCAGTATGTTGTAAGCTTTTTGGGTCACTCACAGTAGCATATACTGTTACTTACTGAGAACAGACATGTTCTTGTTCAAAAATACCTGCATCGACAGTGTGTCAGTGTTCAAATTGTCCTGTTTGAACTCGGTCTCACCCAATTACAAAAATTCCGTCCAATTTTACTTAGGAGGATTTTTCCTGTCCTGTTTTCAGGCTGAAAAATCTGCAGTACTTTGTATAAGTACGACTTTGTTTGACTATTTCTTAGCTGATAATTTGTCGCGTGAGTGCAATGGATGAGTTCAACCTGGTCCAAGTACATACCAACCGTCTTGTGTTATCATTGATCAGGCGCACGTCAAGTTTGATCATACCTACAATCGGCTTAGCCAAAGTCTTAAGCAAACTTTCGTCTGACCGATTTAGTGCACTGTACGCACCTCTATCACCAATTAGATTTTGCCACTCCCGCTCAAAGATAACAGATATGTTCGTAAGAATGTCAGTACAAGAGAGGACCTCTCGCAACGATGGCTGTGTATAAAGTCCATCTGTTGGCACTGTTCGTTGTACTTTCTACTTCCAGTAAGAACTGTCTGGCGTCTCCCTGGGTTTGGGCTTGCGATGAGCAGACTCAGACCTGCTCAAGGGTGCTGCGGTCACAGGTGAAGGAGGAGCGAGAGTCCCTTTTCATGCAGAATCTTGCCAAGATAATTTACCACGATTTCTCCCCACAAGGTGACCTCGGGAGGCCTCGACCTGATGGCTTGCAAGATGACTTGCTCTGACCAGGGCCTCCTGTGGCCTTTGCCCGCTGGCGAGTTTCACTTGTCCAAGACTTTGGTGCCTGTGGCTACCGAAAACAGCGTGCAGTTGGCAGCCGTCGACGCTGCGGATCAGCAATCAGAGGACCTCGTAACGAGATTCTACAACGAGGTGTGTTTCCCTTGGTCTCATCTTGCGAGACTCCATACGCAATGGCCTCTGATCCGTTGTACACCAGACTTTAGTCTCACACTTTTGCAATGTCCTGAATTTTGAAGTCGTATATTTGCCTGCTTGATTGTGGACAACTCTGCTTCAATGCACTTTGCACAGGTCCGACGCCTCTTACACTATTTACCTCATGTACAAAAATCACTGGGAGCGGTCGACAGATTCTTCAGCAAAAGTGAGTTGAGGCTCCAGATTTGCATCAGTGGTTCCCTTTATTGTATTCCTCAGCAAGCTTTTCCCCAAATGTTGCTTCTGAAGCTCCTGAAAAGGTCACCGTTGACAGATTTGTGACTGAAGCCCCGGTTTGTTCCACACTGTGCTGAATGGCACGTGACCTCTGCCGCGTGCATTGAAGAAGAGACCGGTAATTTGACACAAATAGGTTATAGCTATTGACGCAGCTTCTTAACTTTACACACCTGTTTTGTGTACTACCAGCGGGTCGAATTGTAGCGATTTACGTCACGCTAAACACACCGGGCTGCCTGGCTGAAATGGCACTTTACTTTACAATTTAGGGCATGCTCTAAGGCCTAAGGCATGATTAAATGGGAGGTTTTGCTGAACTTCATAAACTTAAGAAGCTGCGTCCAACTACGATCGTCCTTCTCATGAAGAAGAGCGTTACACGCTCTTTTGGATGTTGCAGGTCTCGGGGGTAAATTGCGTCTGTATGATGGATGTAATTAATACGGGCCATAACGACCCTTGAGCTGCAATATCCAAGAGATTGAGTCAAGCGCTACTTGCCCCATTTGTACCGTCATTTCGGACATGAGCTTACACTGATCTAACTACTCATTTCACTGCCAATTTGGATGCCAGAGCGCTCAAAGTGCGCCAACCCCTCGAGGACTCCTCGCCAAAATGCATCTTTTTCACCGTTTTTGTTTTAATGAAATCAGCTGAAACTTCTTATGGAGGTGCCGTCGTCTCCAGCTCCCCCTCCACCATCCCAGAGGGGACAACCCCTGGCATGCCACATGCCCAAAACCTCACATTCACTTCATCACTGTTCATTCCTCCTTAGTTTTCCCATTCTGACTTCATTCTAGGGATGAAATGAGTCAGGCTTGAAGGTTGAAGCTCGGAGCTGAAAGGCCTTAAGTCATTGCGGGTAAGATCGAAGCTTAATTCCACCACTTCTTCAATCTCAAACAACTTATAGATTCCAATCATCTCGGACCCAAACGTGAGGTTTGGGGCATGTAGCGTTACCACTACAGGGTCGGGGGAGTGCCCTTTTATAAATGGGAGGGGGGCTTGAGAGGGGGGGGGACAGCCCCCGATTAAGTTTTAGCCGATTTGAGAAAGAAAAACCACAAAAAGGTGAAAAGTGATTCATTTTGGCGCGGCTGAATTGATGAAAGTGCTGTTTAAGGTGTTCTTCAATTATTTGACGGATCTGAGGAAAGTCCATGGATCCGTGTCCACTGCTGCTGACAACGTTGACGTCACCGAAGAAGATGACAAGCAAGGCGATGACGTTGTGGTCCTCATCAGCGTCGAAATATCCCAGAGATTTGAGCATTTGAACCTGGAGACAGACGAGAGCTATAGCGTGGTTGTAGGCCCTCCAGGAGGAGGCGTCGTCTTGGTAGCGGTCAGTGCGGCCTCATTTTACGGTGCCCGTCATGGACTCGAGGCCGTGTCACAGCTGATATCATGGAATGACATGGAGCAACGGTTCCAGATTCACTCGGAGGCCAGCATTCTGGACGACAGTCCTGCCTATCCTCACCGCGGCTTTAGCATCGATACCTCGAGGAACTTCCTGCCGGTGCCAGTGCTCAAGAAGATGATCGACGGGATGGCCATGAACAAGCTGAACACGTTTCACTGGCACATCAGTGATGATCACAGCTTTCCTCTGTCCTTGCCCTCCTTGCCTCAGTTGGCGGAGTTCGGTGCCTACCACGACAGCCTAGTGTACACGCCCGAGGACGCCTCTGATCTGATCGACTACGCCATGGTGAGAGGTGTGAGGATAGTTCCAGAGATCGACATGCCTGCCCACACGGGGTCCGGTTGGCTATTCGGAGCCGAAGAAGGACTTGGAAACCTGGTGCTCTGTTCGGAAGAGCTACATTATGGTGGTCCGAACGCCGTCCTCAACCCGGTCAATGATAACCTCTATGACGCCATCGAGACCATGTTCGTCGACTTGGCAAGCCTCTTCCCGTCGGACACTGTACACTTGGGCGGGGACGAAGTCAACTTCGGGTGCTGGAGTCGGAGCGAAGAGATCGTAGAGTACTTTGACGAACAGGGCCTTGATGGCAACGATGAGGACATGTTTGCCCTCTGGGCCAACTTCCAGGAAGAAGTGGCAGCCAGACTAGTCTCCGCCACAGGCCCTAATCAGCCCAAGAGAAAGATCATCTGGACCAGTGCCCTGACGGATGACGGTGTCACGGCCCAACAGGTGGTGCCATCTGACGAGTACATTATCCAGATTTGGAGTGAAAGCACGTCGTCGACCATCCCCGACTTGTTATCCCGAGGCTACAAGGTGGTCATGAGTCATTGGGATCAACATTATTTGGACTGTGGCGTTGGCTACTGGGGAGACAACACCGAATTCTACTGCCATCCGTACAAGCAGTGGAGAGCCATCTACGACTTCGACCTCAGAGAAAACTACTTGCAAATGACGCCAGGTGATGTCATATTCAATCACGTGTACTACAGGGTGTAAAAATATTGATTCCCCCTTCTGGAATCAGGTCCCATTTGCTCACACAGAATGTGCTTCTCATTGGCTCCGCTTATGTGTCTCACAAGTCAGGTTTGCCAAAATGTTTTGATCATTTCGGGTGCCTCACTAAGAAGAGTTGTCATATGGTATGATGATAAGTAAGTGATTATTAGCTCGTCTGCAAGGCACAAGTGACCTTACAAAATCAGGACTCGCCACAAACTGAAGGATAGACAAAGACACCACTTTAAGCAATAAAACTGTGTGGTCTTTTGTGTTTATTAACTGCACACAACGGAAAAGTTTCTCTAGTTTCACTGTTCTATTTATTTCTCTGTTTTTTCCTTTCGAACTCTTCTTCGAAACCCTCACACTCAAGGCACATGAAAAGAAAGTGTTGAGGACTTTCAGCATTAATGCTGATGTTGTTGGCTCGACAGTGCCAATGGCCAACTACGATGCATCAAGCATTGAGAGTCTCTCACATCAATTGTTTTTAAGAATTACCGGGTTGTCATCCAATTCTCAGAGATGAAGTCAATCAAAATTGAGACCAGTCCATGTAGCCTTCACAAAAGCGCAGGGTTTTGTGCAATGCAACATTTGTGAGCAGGAAAAAGTATACAAAATCGCAATTTTTTGGGTAATAAGTGGAGTTCAACTAACAAAACAGCTTATGACACAGATAGGGAAAACGTGAAGAACCCCATTCCCCTCCCTGGCATCTTGAGCCAAAAATCAATTTTGTACATCCGTCGTAGGTGCTGACGAAAACCTGGCAGCCAACATCTTGGGCGGCGAAGCCGCCATTTGGTCTGAGCTGAACTCTGGGGACGCATTGAACATCCGACTGTGGCCGAGAGGTTGCGCACTGGCCGAGCGTCTATGGACAAGACCAATGTCCGCACTGATGTCGGGGGAGGACACGTGGGTGGCTGCCGAGAAGAGATTCCTTCACCAACGGGAAAGGATGGTTCAACGAGGAGTTGCGGCGGACCAGGTCCAGATGCAATGGTGCCACCAGAACGAAGGAGTGTGCAATGTTAGATGCCAGACCCTTCCCTGTTAGTTATTGGTTGTCGAGAAGTGGTGCATTAACAAAGAAAGAAAGAAGAAGCAAATACTGCACAGGGTGTTTCAGATATACTAGGACTCATTGCTTGTAACTTAGTAAGTAGAAGGTTGGAAGAGTGATTTCAAGAACAAAAACAGGGAACCCGGGTCACTTTTCAAAGTGTCCACCTTCGCCCTTGACCTGGACACCTGGGAGCGGCAGGCGCCACGGAAACCCTTATTGAGGCTGACGCTGTCATCAGAGGGGTCCCGAGGACTTGCGGTTTGGCCACCCTTCCTCTTCACAATGGTGCTCATCCCTCAAGAGGGCGCAGTCTCACGAGCGCACTTACAGAAGTGCATCCACAGGAGCATTTGTGGTGTCTAACCTAAGCCAAGCTAATCAAGTACTCTGTGCTCTGTCTTGAAAACGCAAAAGTCAAGAAAACATCTTTACATTGAGAATCATCGTTAATTTGGTCCTCCACTCCAGGTCCGCTGTCATGATGTGCGCTCTCCTGGCCGCGCTCTGGTGTACGTCGCTCTGACCGGACTCGATCTAACTCATCCTACTCACTCGTAGCACCAGTGTTGGTTAGCCACACTATCCAAACTCATAGTAGTGGGTGCAAAGGCGGAAGAAATGCAGGGAGCAGAATTCCTGCCCATCTATGTCTGCATTGTACAGAGCTGTGCAGCATCCGAGTTTTACACTATCTATAGCATCGGCAGTGACAACAGTGGCATGAAGTGGCAGTTTGTACCGTAGCGGCTGCTAATTTTCGTGACTTGTACGTACGACTTGATTGGAATCTTCTGGACTGCCCTCCTGCAGGAAAGTGTTGAGCAGAGGTCAAATCGAACAATCTATGGAAATTTGGATTGACGTCAGGCTGCCACCAAGCATGCCTGGGCTGGGATCCCTAATAAATTGCGTCATCAATGCCTTCAGGTCCTTCTGCTCAAGCATTGAGTCCTGCACTGTTGCCGGGTGCAAAAGCTTTTAACTGAGGGCGCGCACGTGACTCAAATGCAAATGTTGCTTATCAATTTTCATTCTAGATGGATCGTTATGTCCAACTTGAAATCATCATGAATGGTTGTTTTATTAAGTCCCCTTGTCTCGTCTCAACGAGATGACGTCAGTGCCCCGCCATCTTCATGCCAACGGCTGAAATCACAGGCAGTGATTTCCAGTGATTCCATGCACTTGCCTCCAGTTTCAATACCAATTTTCGAATGCAGCTGTAACGAGAACACCTCTTGCGTAAGATACGTATGGACGTGGCAAGCCTGTGCGAAATGTCGTATCGACATCAAATGTGTCCATGTCTCACACGTCACGATATTTGGTACCGATCCAAGGAATATGACGTCATTTGGTCTCAGTCTATCGAATATTTATTCATCAATGAATTTACCACATCGCACATTCTCCGTACGCAATGCCTTCGTTTTGATAAGATAGGCAGAGCAGTTTTCTCCTTATCAGACCAGATCCCGACGCTCCTTCCTCAGTGAATGATATCAACGTTCAGCTGCTTTGAACTCTTCTTTCACTTATGTTGGCGCCTTGACCAGGGCTGACGCAGTTCCAATGATTCTCCATACCTTGTTCTACGTGTCGCTGATGGGGTTGACGGAGGCTGCCAACCCGAACGAGCTGTTGTGGCGCTTGAACGGTGCCATTGACGACTCAAGCACACGTGACGACGCACCTCAATCGTCTCTTGACCGACGGTTGACGCAACGCGGCCTCGACATCCTGCTCTCGTGCACCTTCTTCGTTCTTCTGGCTGGGCCGACGGCGGTGGCGTGCAACCACCTCACGGCCGCGTGGATGACGCCCACTCAGCCGGCGCGCAGAAGCCTTGTAATCCTTCTGGGAGGCGCCCTCGCTCTTGGTGCTGCAGGCGCAGCCTCACTCGCCGTCCTAACTCTCCTGAGGGACAGCATGCACTTTGCCTTGAGAGATCTGGTAAGTACACAGACGTGGCGAGTCAGAGTCCAAGGGTGCTCGACATTCCTGTCCAAAGGGGCGTTGGGGGCAAGAATTCAATCTTTTTGCACAAATAGACAAATTTACAAAATGGAACCAGTGCAACACCCTAGAGATTCATCAACCTCAACTGCGTTCATGCAATGCAAACCAAATCTAGTAAACCTTTCGGGGGGGCAACGTACTGACACATCTTCAAGGTCCTCCCTATCCCAAAGCCCACAGCTCCTTGCCCATGTTGTTCTTGCTGAGGATGAACCTGTTTCTACATGACCAGGTACAATTACCTGAGGTGCCAGTACGTGTTGAGATCAATCGGACTCTAAATATGCAGCCATTGCACTTGAATAGAACGATTCGCACTGTACGTACATGACAGAGTCACTGTTTCTAGTTACTGCGTACATGTATGCTCATTCCAGATGATTGGCGCCTGTGTGGCCTGCATGGCGTTGGTCGTCTACGCCAGCTGCCACGTGCCCGCGTACTTCCGGCTCCTGCACCAGCAGCAGAGCTTGATGTTACCTCGAGAGGCATCGACGCCAACGATCGTTGTAACTGTGAGCGGATCAACCTCAGCTACTGCGATCAGTTGGCCCACGGCGTCTGGAAGTCGACGCAACCGGGCGACCGACGGCATCGACGTGGACGAGTTCCCCAAGGAGCTGCCGTTGCCGTCATACGAAGAATTTGTGTGGATGGAACGACAGAAGAAGCTTGAAGCGAACGAGAAGAAGGAAAGAAAACAAAGAGAGACTTGAAGTTGCTCAATAACAACGCTCGTTGTCACAAGGCTCAGTCTGTGTTCAATTCTGTGAATGTCAATTGTGCTACGTATAGTTCTTAAGTATTAAGCCTAGAACAGCATTTTTGTATCGTTATTCCTCACTGCCTCCCTGTCCGTACAAGCTGTTCCAGTGAAGTTACAGGCTTTTCGTAAACCTGAAGTGAAGTTATTAAAGATCTATCTACCCAGTAGCCCATGTTCACTTGGCTCCACATGATTGGAAAGTAGAATGATATAGAAGTACGCAAACGAACAGAAGAAGAAATGATTTCTTGACGAAGTTATGTTTTATACGGTGAGTGAAGGCTGAAGGAAGGCTTCTGGCACCTATTCTTTAGTATTTTTAAAGGGTTCCGTTATAGTCATCCCCAAGGTCAATGCTTTGATCAACACTGCGAATAGTCCCATTACCAAAGCCTTCAAATTCTAAGCCAACTAAACGAGCTAACACAATTATTCAACTTCTTGCCTAGCCTGAGCTATGAGTTCAGTGACCGAAGAATAGTGTCTCGGTGATTTGATAAATTCAGTGCTTTCTTATGCGTAGTAAACATGCATCACTCATTGATTTGAAAATACTCGGCAACTTTATGTAAGTGAAAGCTCTTGTGGTGAGCTGGATGACTCAAAATATTTTTTTCATTTTTAAGTATTCATGCACGAGGATGGCAGTGGGACCATGCTGAAAGATGATCGCACAACTACGCTACATGTTGGCTGTTCTGCCTATGTCTACGTTAGGGCTGCTCAAGAGATCTAAAATGGGTGGCCATCCATTGCTGTGACGTCGTCACTAAACTGGTACTTCGGGCAGTTGTGCTACTTGCGCTAGTTTGTTAGTTTATTCAGTCACGAGGCCAGTCGCTTCAGTCAGGTTAGAAACTTCAGTTAGGATAGTTGACTTGAGCCCGTCAGGTCATGCTAGAATTTAAGTAGTCTCTGGTGAAGGGACTGCTTTCACTGGCCAACGAAGGCTGAAATGACACCCCTGATTTCATCGGTGCCGAGAGCATCATTTTGCCTTCCAACCACTTTTGCAGGGGTCCATGATCTGCCCACTCATTTGATTCGGCCTCGGCGGCGAATACAAGCCCGTCCTTGTCCTTTGGCACTGCTGGCACGATCGTTTCTGCATTTCTGCACCATCGATCGTGTCTTTTGGCCTTTCTACAGCCAAGTCCATTACGGGGTCGCCGCGTAACCAGAGCCCAAACAGAGCCCGGCGACCGCTCCTGGACCTGGGCCTGGGCCCACTGCAGCCATGACTACGGGTGTCAAAGCCACGGGATTGAGCCTAGTAACTCATGCATACAAAGTGTATGCAGCCACTCATTTAGTACAGTAGAGGCCACTTTTGCTCGGAAAGTAGACACAAGCCTGATCTGAGGTCAGATGTTTTCTCGAACTTGAGGAAGATGAGAAGGATCCCAACGTCCTGGGTGAGGAGATTTGCTCTTTCTACAGACAAATTCAGCTATTAGTACTGTGCAAATTTGCTCATGAACAGTGTATGCTGGCAAATTTGCTCATGAACTCTGTAACATACTGGAGACCATGATATTCTTGTCTTTGCCAGATCTTATTGCTCTTGGCGTCGCCAAAGGTCTCGGGAGACTTCGATGACGGCGACTGCGTCAGGGAGACGTACCCGACGTTCGTGTTCCAGGTCACTGGCGGATACGACCCCAGGTATTGTATTTTTGTTAAATCTCCCATTCCTTTACTTAGTCATGTTGTCGGCTGGCAGGAACACGAACGCCGATTCATGCAAGGCCGCGTGCGCCAACCTCGAAGACACCACGATCACCTCGGCCGGCATCACCAACGGAAACGTCTGCCTATGCGGGAGAGACACCAGCGGTAACGCAATTTGGTCTCGAAACTTCTACCTACACACGAACAATTGACAGCTACACCCTCCTAGAGGCTGTCCCTCAAATCTGTTGTTTTTTATTTTAAAAGACTTTTGCCACATAACATTTAAAGTTAATACAGTCCTTTGATATGACAGCATTTCGAAGAAAGTATTCGTGAAACAGCAACTTGAATCTTTTGTAAAGTGACTTTTAAAAGATGCAAGAGTGTGTATTGCTAGTAAGATATTTGTTGTAAGAAAAGGGGTGAGCGAGGTCTCAATTCAGCTTCACCACGTGTTTTTAAACGCATGCAAGAAAAGACAGCTTTAATTGAGTTTCGCCACAGAACTTCCTATATAAAGGTATACGAAAAGCCTGTACTTGCTGCCGAAGTTGATCTCGATGCATTCGCGCACTCGTGGTCCAAGCCAGAAGCAGCTGAATTCGATGGCAAACTTACGCGGGCCACCCTGTCTGTACTTGCACACGCAGGTCTGTTGGTTGTGGACGCCGAAGATTGCGATAGTCAGTGTTCAGACACGACCATCCCGGTCGAGGCGTATCAATGCGGCGGCCGCAACGGCCACTTCACCGTCTACAACACGGGCTCCCTCGCCCCCAAGAACCTGGAGTTCAATATCGAAGAGGTGCGGACACTCCCTACTGTCCCGTTGCGCAATGCGTGCACGTGCACGCACGACGAAATCAACAATTCTCTGGCTGCTGCTTTCAGAGCAATGGCGACATCCGGTTCAAAGACATTTCATTCGGTCAAGGCACCGAAGCCTTGGAGGCGCACTTGTTCTTCAAGTTTGGCCCCGACAGCATGCTCGCCCCTTTCCAGGAGACCCTCCCGGCCCTGAACGCATCAACGTGGGGCGGAGAACAGGGTGCCTGGTATTGGACAATCTCATTTATCTCGGGGAAGAATGTTGCAATAGGTGAGTAATAACTATGTAAAAGCTTGAATAGCTTTACATTGACTGACAGTATCGTGGCACCATATTTCCCGGCGGGATATAAACCAACCCTCGTGCAGTCAAAGTCGGGTACATATAGTACTACGATACGTCAATAACATATATTGGGCTGGGTCAAAGAGGGGTCAACTTTGGAAATTCACTGACATGATCTGGGGTTTGTTACATGGGGTCAAAAGATGAAGATGTAGTCAAATACTTTTGAAAAAAATTGTATTTACCTATGCCCAACTTGATTTGAAATTAATGTGGTAAGCTGCTGTGGTAAATTTGCGGTGAAAGTAGATTTAAGCTCTGGTGGCTGACAGAAGCTGACAAACTGGGTGAAAATCACTAACCAAAATCGTGACCTGCTCCAGTGTGTCAGAAAAATATTTTACAGCAAGTCCTGAAGAAAAAAAATTACAACTTACATTACAATATTATGCAACATTAAATGTATTGGGGCATAACTAAAACTCCTTTTTTTCACTTGCATTTGACTACAAAGTCTTCAAATGGTAGGGGGTTACAAAGTTTGGGCACCCATGGGGAATTCCATTTTTTGACCTGGTTTAATATATATATAACAAAAATGCTGAATTTGTTTGTTTGTTTGTTGAGAGGGTCGCAGTCAGGATTGAGGCCTGGCAGAGAGGAGTAACCCTGGGTTGGGTCTTTTCCTGCCCTGATGTAATGGCAAACATCTAAGCACTTGATGAAGATGTTCAACCTACAGTTCTGTTCAGAGAAGTTACCTGCTATATGATGATGATAGTTTAGGTAGTTATGGCCAGTAAGGGCCTGCAAAACAGTACTGAGAGTGAGACAATCCAGGCGGGCCGTGGCATCACCTAAGCTGCCTGGGTCATCTATCCAGTATTTTTTTTGACAACAGGTATTAAGGTGCTCCCAGCATTCCCTCCACTTTTCATGGAAGAGGTCCTGGATAGCCCTCTTATTTGAATTTACGCAGTCCCCCATGTCCACCCGATTCAGAAGCTGATTGCTCCAGAAGAGGTGGCCCCTAAGGCAGCCGCGCCCAATGCCATCCCATCTGTCCTGGTTCTGACCCCGGATCCTGTATGCCGCCTGAGCCGCCACACACTGTGTGTGCAGGTCAAGAGGCACGACACCCAGGATCGCCTCCAGACCAGCAGTGGGAGTGGAGCATTGTACATGGGCCATGGCCAGGAAGCCCAGCCTTTGCACTCTATCAAGATGTTTTTTACAGTTTGCTGCCTTGCCTGCCCAGACCATGGCCCCATACGTGATTTTAGGAAGGACTATACCTGTGAGAACCCATCTCGTAAGATACGGGCTGGGGCCCCACAGCTGCCCCACTGAGGTTTTTAAGCAATATAAAAGTCTGGTCGCTTTTTTCACTTTTTCTCTGATGTGTTACAGTCAACCTTCGATTTTGGAAAGTCATCAGGAAGCAGGACAAAGTTGACAAAATCAAAGTTTTTCCAAAAGTGAAGGTTATATTTTAGACCACTTTAAAGCCTTTTAAATCACTTTTTCGACTAGAAATGGTTACTTTTGAAAGAAATTGGTGATCCTGCTCTGCCT
>JAAUXU010161759.1_pt1 | contig 24912 bp, 30 predicted proteins | sample 7278151 | NCBI WGS metagenome assembly JAAUXU01 (sample SAMN14350113, study PRJNA611818) | marine sediment metagenome | isolation source: surface marine sediment (1.8m) | place: French Polynesia: Moorea | collected 2018-08 | reverse complement strand
GTACATAAAAGACATGTTGTCTCTGAGTTATCCCTCTGAGGGAAGGGGGCGCTGTAACTCGCTGAAGGGAAGGAGGGGAAGGGCCACTCTAGGTATAGTTACTCTGTGGTAATGTTCTGAAAGAACGTGTATGCAGACGTTCTCGCTACTCCTATGAGGAACGATCCAGGCAAGCTGATTCTTCTGGGGTCGATTGCAGCGCTCCAAGCGGTGAGGAGGAAAAAGACAGATACTCCAGCTGGACAGGGTAGAAATTTGCCAACTTTGAGGACCTCCCAGGTCCCACAGAGGAGGTCTATGTTTACATGTTGTATCTCTTCGAGGAGGTTCTTAGCTCATCTATACGGAATAGTAGTGGCGATTTCCATAAAAATGGTTCATTTTCAAGATATTTCGCTTTGAAAGTTAGATATTTTCATGATCAGGGCGAGCTATATATATGGTTACTCTTTTGCATCAGCTGTTCCTTCGTGACGTGCCGACCCGGGTAACTGCGTCCGTTTCACTCTCTTCTCTTGTTCAAGGTTCCCACAAGTTGCCCGTCATAACTTCGTCAAGCGTCAGCTCATTGGTCATCATGGCATTCATTCACTTGGGCATTAAGACTAATAACTGTCAGTACTGCTTTCAAATTTTTAGGCATATCTCCAGCATGAACATCCACAAGCGCAAGGGAAGGATAATAACACGCAATGCTATATTGTACCCGAAGATGTTACACATTCATGTATGAGCATTTGACGTGATCTAATAAAAATATATGAAATGAAGAGGTTGTTTTGGTAAATGATCAGCTTCCTTCTTGTCCGCATGGGAGACATAGAAACGTGATAAGACAGATCCTTCTGGCGGTTGAACAACTGAACATATGAGGTCACTTACAGGAGATCACGGAAGGTGCGAAGTTTAACTATTGTAGTACAGTAGCTCGTATTACATTGTTGTAAAAAGTCGAATGAGCACTTTATTTCGTGAAAGGATACTGACGCACAGCCAGAAATAGACTAGCTGAAAAGCATGAAAAAGTCTGGCTAATACGTCGGCGTGGAAGGAGGGGGTCAGCAATCAAATCGTGTTGAGTGTTTATTCTCAAACGCTGGATATTTGCGAATTGATACTCATATTGAACATCGCTCATGTGTGTCATGGATATTATTGCCAGTAGCATGCAGTTGCAATCACACTCGCCCAGGCTCATCGTCGTGATTTTCTTCCGTGGAACTTGAGTTGGGCTGACTCTTGATGAATAGCGTTTGAGCTCTTCCTGTATTCTCACTGGGCAAATTATTGGGAGTGACTTTTAAGTAGTTTCCAAGGATCACAGGAGGCGATATCTTCTCTGAAGTTCTCAAAGTGCCAAAGGATACTAGAGCAACAAGAGGGGTTACTGCGAAAGAGGTGACGAAGAGAACTTTGATAAAAAACGTCAGCATTGCTATTGACTTACCTAACCTAACCTTTTCTTCTACCACTCTTTTTTTCTTATGTGTGTCACCCCCGCTTGCTACTCTAGTATCGGCGAAAGGAACCCCAACTTTGTAACTGACATTAGTAGCAATGGCACATATATCAGCATCTGCAGACACTGTGAATTATGAGATAGCCCAACTCAAGAACTCACGATATGGTCTCTAGACAGGATGATTGTCGAGCCGCTCTACAAAAGTATGTGAAGTTTGTTCAATTGACCCGTAATCCATTCACTGATCAACAGAAGCACTCATCATTTCGTCCAGTGAATTCCCCAACATCTCCGCGGTGCCTCCAGCAATGATGCAATGATACAGTCAATGCAACTCTCCGTGACACCCGGGCGGTGTCTTGAAGGGTGCCCTGAAGAGGTCGAGTAAGTCTCAGGTACTTTGTAAAGGACTGCAACAGCTGGCGTTTCTCGTGAAACTGTAAGGGAAGACAAGACGAAACAATATCAGTGATCTGGGGGAAGCTGAAAATTTGAGAAATCTGCAGTATCGCAGCATTTGACTTGGACCATGACTAAGAGGAGGCGCGCGAGGCTACAGTGCTCGTTCGCAACTACGAGCATGCAACTGTTGGAGCTCAGCTAAGCTGAATGCTAGCGACGTGAGTGATCTGGTTGGATGTCGTGGCCTTACAGAACTTGTACTTGCTGTACATGTCCCGCCGTCCCTAAACAGGAGTCCCTTGGATCTGACAGGAGACGTGATGGGCTGTGAGGGCAACCAGTGATCACACAACCTCGTTTCTCCCCTTTGCGTCTGGCCCTCCGCAGAGTGGCTGCAGTAGCCAGCCACGCAGGTGGCGACGCTGAGAGCTACTACGGAGAAGATGGCTGACCGGAACTGAGAGGGAGAGAGGGAGCGCTGATTGAGGCGAAGTAAGTCAAGCATTAGAGGCAGAGCAATCGCTGTCTGCTTGCCCTGGACCGCTTCTACAACAGCTAGCGCCAGAACCACCACGTTGTGTCGGTCTCTGCGCCGGCCTCGTCCTGGGCACTCAAACTCCTCTGCCTCTCCCGGAGACGAGCGGACGGGGTTCTCCCCGGGATAGGGCCGAGCTGCCATGGCTTCGGTGGAGTCCCTGACCCAGAGTGGATGGCGGCTGTCCGCTGAGGCTTTTACGCCGCCCGGGCCGAACCCCTCGCACAAGGAGTTGCTCCATCACGCCCTCAATGCTGACCTGAAAGACGTGGGAAAGGCTTGCGTAGCCGACCTGCTTGCGACCGTGGACGCCAACTCAGTCCTCTCTGTCCCGTCGGAGGGCCTCGTACTTCAGATTGGAAAGCTTCGAAATGTGGCCGCCCCAAAAGCCAACGAAGAGTCCTCGGCGGCGCCACGGATGCTCCGTCTGTCTCTCACCGACGGTCACGCCTGGTTGCATTGCGTGGAGGTATCGCGTCTTGAACGCATCGGTTTCAACACGCCTCCGGGCACCAAGGTGCGGCTGACCCCGAACGCAGAGATACCTTACGCCGGTGGCTTCCTGCAGGTAGGCCCATCACACCTGGAGATGCTTGGCGGCCGCGTGGAGACGCTGGCCGAGCGTTGGGAAATCGGTCGAAAGATGGCACAGTTCACTCGAGCAAAACCGAGCGGCGGCTCGGGTCCACCGCCATGGATACCTTTCGGGAAAAAACTTTCTCAAATGCAGGCATCGGCAGATAAGGACTTTAAGGCGCTGGGCGGCGACGTCACGGGGAAGAAGGAAAAAGGACCCACGAAAGAAACTGCCGAATTTGATTCACAGCGCCAGGGCGCCATTGAGGAGGCCGCTAAGCAAGGGACCAAGAAGACTTTTGGCGGCGGAAAGGCAGAGATCAGAGAGATGAACACCCGGCGACAACGTCGCGACCGCGGTAAGGACAAAGATGTCACAGAGGGTAGCGGTCGCGACGGTGTCAGCCATGTCGCCCCGGCCGACGAGGAAGAAGGAAGTCGCGGCGGTCGCAAGAAGGGGCGCCGAGGCGCTCGAGAAGATGAATACGAGGCTAAGCCCACGTCTGGTGTCTCGCTCTACGACTTCTTGGAGAAAGACTTTCCAGGTGCTCACGACATTGATGAGCCTCCAAAGAGCTCTGGGAGGCATGAGAGGTCAGAACAGCGTCAGCAAGATAGAGGATCTGAAAGCCGACGGGAAGACTTTCATCGCAATCGTGATGGTGGCGGTGGCGGCGGGCGAGGAAACCGGGGAGGTCGTCGACAAGTTGACGGAGGTCGTGGCGGTCGTGATGGAGGTGGTGGACAACGTAATGGAGGCGACCACCGACAGCAGCGATACCAAAACAGGACCGACGGTGGTCCTCCTCCGAGGCAGCAGAAAGAAAATCCTCGTGGACCCAGAGCTCAAAATCAGCAAATGTATTCAGACAGAAGTGGTGGCTACCAGGAACGGAGAGGCGATCGTGGCGGGGACCGTGGCGGGGGAGGGCGCAATCGTTCTGATGGAGGCGGTGGCGGTGGCAGGCAGCCAAAGGTGTCTAGTGATCGCGACTTCGGCGAGTGGAGCAACAGCACATACCACGACTCTGCCGCGGCCAGAAAAGTCGGAGGAGGCAAAAGAGACCTAGCCGGGAGCATGGATACAATGCGACTGGACGACGATGTCGATCGAAACCTGCCTGACAGCTACCCAAGAGGAAATAGACAACAGTCTCAGAGGGTGAACGGTTCCATACACGACGACTATGGCGGATTCCAACACCAATTGCCTGTAGGAAATCGAAGACAGCAGCAACAGCCTTTCTCCGGAAGGCAGCAGTCCTCTCGCTGCTGGGCCGAGGGCGAACATTGTATGTCCAAGTACTGGGAGGACGGCCAGTTCTATCCTGCTGTCGTGACTGCTCTTACCAAGACGACGGCCGTGGTCTTCTTCAAGGAATACGGCAACTACGAGGAGGTCATGCTGACTGATCTGAGGCCAGCAGTTTCAGGAGGCGGTGGCAATAACAATAGCTTCATTCCTGCCACGCCTGGGCTCCCTCCAGCTTTCCCGCAGTTATGATCATGTCTGCACCAGGTTGCCCGCCAGCATTGTTGTTACCTTGCAGGTTCAAGTTGAAGAAAGACGACGTGTACACGTGCGAGTACTTTGCGTACCACCCATTCATTCGTGCTCTCTCACTTTTGTTCTCTTTACCATGAATGTTTATTAAATCGCTACTCGAAAATCTCCTGGCGAATCCTTTGCCACTGACAAGACGTTGAGGCACAGACGCAAGTCTCAGTTGCGTCAGTACAAAGTCAACCAGGAAGGAGCCAACATCAAAACTCTTCGTGACTTTCAGACTCTGGAGATATTAGAATCTTCGCAAGATTGATTAGAAACAATTACGCTGTACCTTGGTAGGTCCTGGTCTGCCCGAGTAGATGCTTTTCATCGTCTACTGCAGGACAATGGCAGGCAAGCCAGTGGCAAATCAGAGTTGGATTAAAATCCTTGAACATCTGTGTGAGGCAAAGAAGAAGTAAGGTTAACCAAACAGCATTCCGACATTTTTCTTTCTCATAAATTATTAAGTTCAAGCAAAATTAAAAAAAAGGATAGAGAAGTCTTTTCTCGTCGTTTTCAAACCACTGCTATTCACTTTTGGGAACATCTTCACTTTGAACTTCTAATTCTTATTAATCTTCATTTAATCAAGGAAAAACTTGATTCCTGAAAGCTTATCCAACTCTTGATTGATCTCTAAGCATATGCACTATGCACAGCTTTGCGTAAAATGCCTAATTTATGCGTCAATAACCAGATCCAAAAAGTAGTTTTGTGAGTCGGATCCGTCCAGCGGATAACTGGTGTACAAGGTTGGGGTAATGATTTACCAATTTTAATTAATTACACCAATTACGTAATTGTAATTGGATTCATCTTGTCCCCCCTTTCATTGTCACTGCATTTAATTACTTTTTGGGTCATGGTTGTAACAAGAGACATTTCTCAGCAGAAGTGTGATTACTCCTGGTCAATTACATTAAGTTGGTGTTTTGGAAAGCCAACGCAGACGAGACAGTGTGTAAGGCCAAAAAGTTCTCAGAATTCGAGAAATTCGGAATCAAGGAATAATTTTGGAAGTGATTTCAAAATCGGATGGCTGAATCACGGAAGTGAACCACAGCTGACTCCAGCAGCTGGCCCAGCTGGACTTACTGCTAGCAACATTCATTGATTTTATGAAAATTTCCGAAAATTCCGATTCCGATTCAGCATATCCGCAAGCGCAGTAGCTCACGTGTTTTTTTTTTTAGAAAAGCACTGTTTTTGTACAGAAGAATAGAAATGCAAAAAGTAATCCCAAGTTCGTTTTCAACGTCAGGGTTACCACAGGTAACTGCATCCAAAGCCAGGCAATTAAAATGCGACGTGTAGTTGTGTAATTGACTACAAGGCCAATTATCCATCTCTGCTGGTCCAGTACCTGGGTCGATGGACACACACAGCACCCACCGATGTTCTGCGCCATACGTAGGACTCAATCCTGTTTTAAAGACCAATCCCATGAAAAGTCACTGACAGGACATGCATGACTTGACAACCAGTAATTGTCAGAGGAAGAAGAATTGAAGCAGTGACAGTGACACTGCATGTCAGACATTCGTCGAAACTGACGAAACCAAACATAGTGGTCATAGTCATGGACTTTTTGGTTCACTTGTCTGCTTTTGAGGAGCTGACCATAAGAACTGCGAGTACTGAAAAAAAAATACGGAAAGTACTCTGTTCGTGGTGATCTGGTCTACCTTGTACCAGTCCCTGCTAGTGATGTGACACCATATGCACTTACGTATATGAGCACTTGAGTAGCTTTCTCTCTGCATGTCTCTTTCTCTCTCCACGTTGTCATCAGCAGAGCATGTAGGTCCAGACGTCATCGTGTCAGATGATTTAGATCGCCAGTGCTCGGATCCCAAGGCTATTCTGAGCGGTGCTGCGGGATTGGACCCGACTCTGGGTCTGATACGCACATGCCCAGCTACTTACGCTACGAAGTGTGTGGAGTGCGTAGACTTCTCACTGCCACACGACACTCCGGAGAGGCACGCACGACCGCACTTCTCGAGCTCAGAGCACTAAATCCGCCATAGACAGTGAAGAGCTTCGTCGTCATTCGAACAAGACCAACCGCTGCATTCAATGGATCGCCTGTCTACTCAGACCAAAGAGGTGACGCAGAAACCACGTCCAAAAGTGTTAAAAAAAAAAGCTTCGTAACAGGCGCCTCTATTACTCTACAAGCGGCTTTTTGCTTCGGCACTCGCCGTTGAGGTTGAATATTGTGTTACATCGAGCGAGCGGGTTTTTTCCCATCACAGTGCTATACTGTATAAGGCGGAGATGGAAGAAGAGAGCAAGGCACGGAGAGAGAGGAAGGCACAGTTATGCGCCAGTTGAGCGGCGGACATGGGGTCGCTCACGTGCTCTGCGCCAGTGTTGGCGAGTTTGGTACTGCTCCGCGGACTTGGCTGTTGGCTTCCCGTTCAGTGCTCGCCGTCTGTCCGCCGCAGTAACGACATCTACTCCGCGCTGTACGACGAAGGCATTGGCTTCGACGACGAGGAGTTCTACAACGAGAGCTACGCTGTCTACTACGAGGAAGAGGCCCCAGAGGCCGTCCTCACTTGCAGATGTGGAGACAGGAAAGTGACTTCCTCGCAATGTACGATTGGATTATTGGTGGTGATGGTGACACAGCAACAAGTGTGATGAACCAGCGCGGCCCTGTTATGAGATATGGTTTCTACCCGCACAGGTGCGTCTTCAAGCTGCCCGAGAAGCCCCGCAAACCGAACTACGCGGCGTTGAGCAACTTCTTGGGAGAGAAAGCCTTGCAGTCGACCCAGGAGAGACTGAGTCAAGCGGTGTTGGCCGGAGAGATAAGAAACAAAGAAAAATCTCACGATACCATCAAGTTTGGCTTCTTAGTTGAGATGATGAGTCCCTCCAGTTTGGGTGCAGTGTCTTTGGCAGTGGACTCAGTGAATGCCGACGAAGAACTTCTACCTAACGTGAAGTTGGAGTTCTCTTTTGAAAGAATACATAGTAAGTGGAATATTTCAGTTCATGTACGTAGCTAAAGAGGGGCAGGTTAAACTAAGCCTAAATGAGCCACTGTTTCGAGCTAAGGTGCCCAACAAATTTTTGAACGTCGTTTCAACAATTGCCGAGAAAAATGTTCGTCATTCGAAATTTCTGTTCTTCGAACAAACGTTTAACGCCAGTTTTGGCCTCTGCGCACAGAAAAAATGTCAAACTGGTCAATTTGCTTGATAGTTTGCAGAATTTTACCAACATCCATGCCCTTTTATGTACTGTACATAGTCAGTTAGCATTTAACGGCAACATATTTTGAAGACTTACTATTGTCTTCTTTGCCTGTGGTACACATTTGGACACATCGAGTTTTATAGAGGAAAAGTCATTCCAAAAGTGAACCCCAACTGTTCGTGTTCGGAAGAACTGAACTTTCGAATAACATGGACGCCTTATTTCGAGCCTAGCACATGAAGGTGCCTCAAAACTCGAGTAAAATAGAGAAGTCTTTTCATTGGGCCATCACAAATTTTACTACTTGAGTAGCAAATGCTTGTAATTTGTTACTTTTCAAACTCAAACTCGAATTCCTACGTAATTATTCTTCTCACGAGTTCTGCTCGAGTGCTACAATGTGTGTCATCTGTCACAATACGTTAGAAAAAAGATCTAAAGAAGGGCCTTAAAGATACTTTTTGGAACGTAGGACGCCGACCCCACCTGTACACGTCTTTTTCATCATGCATGTTACGTGCTAACACACCTATGATGACGTTAATGAACAACACGCGTCCTATAAACAGAGAAAACTCTTGGCGTCGAATTTGACGCCATTGCCAAAATGACTGAGATGAGGGACCAGGGTGTGCTCGCTTTCGTCGGGTCCGGGTTCTCCTGCAAGAGTGAAGCCCTTGTAGCGGCTGCTTGGAACCTCCCCATGATTGCGTTTGTAAGAGATTTTACCGGTGTCGCGTGTTCCCAAAAGAAGTTAGTTTTCGTCGCAGCAATGCTCAGACAAGGAGCTCTCCGACAAATCCGTGTACCCCACCTTCGTGCGCACGCAGCCTCCCTCGGAAATGATAGCCAAGTCAGTCCTGGCCGTGCTCCAACACTTCCACTGGATGCGCGTGGTCGTCGTTACCACCACTTCAGGCCTGTACCTGCCAATCAACGATGCTTTTCAGGTGCCTCTTAGTGTAAATGCACTATGGAAATGTGTCATTATGTCATCATCTTAGAGCCTGGCTACCTCAGAAGGAATTTCCATCAACCGCACAATGTACATAAGTCTCAACTACCTGTCCAAGAGAGACAGACCTGAAATGAAGGGCATCATTGAGTCGACCAAGGATATCACAAGAAGTAATTCCTTCTATCAGTAACAGTTTAAACACGGTAAGTGTGTACAAACGCATGCACGGTACGGACGTGTGTTTCTTCATGCACAGTCTACGTGTTCATCGGTGACCGAGGGGCACTCATGGACTTTGCACTGCTGCTGAACTCTGGAGGGATGCTCTCCAATGGAGAATATGCGGTGGTGGCTGCAGACATGGAAGTCAACCTTGGAGAGGACGGCAACTGTCAGAAGTACTTGGTGCCAGCCTGGAACTCAGCCAAGGACGTGAGAGAGGTGCACGAAGCTTTCAGATCTGTGCTCTTGGTACTGCCCGCTCACAAAGATGCTCGTATGGACTCCACGTACAAGTACTGCAAGAGAATAGTTCTGATACGAGGCAGGACTTAAGAGCAAAATTTCTCCGTCAGGAATATGATAAACGAGATCTACAACAGGTCAACGATGGAGCCGTTCTGTGAGCCATACCATGACCTTATGAAGAAGGCAAAGGTATAAATCATACATTGATAGAGATGTACATAGAAAGGCATTTCAGCTCTCGCGTTCTAGATCCCCATCCAAGCTTCCTTCATGTACGACGCGGTCAAGATTTACGCAAAGGCTGCCGACCGAATTCTTCGCCGCGGTGGTGATCTTCGAGACGGTGCCGCAGTTGTCGCCACCATCATAGAAGAAGGAGTCTTCCACTCTGACTTGCAAGGCATCGATGTGAGTCGAGGAGTAGTGTAGATTGATACTGTATGCATGCAATTATGGACTTCCTTTAGGTCCATATCGACAATAAGGGCGACTCTGAGGGCAAGTACGTGCTGCTGGCCATGGTGCACGGAGAGGAGGAATCGCTTTGCAATGAATCAGGCTCGTCCTATATCGCCGTAGGGAACTTTGAAGCGCAGAAAGGAAGTGTGCAAGTACGCCAACCTGACGTGAGTCTCTTTTCCATGTCGGGAGAACGGGAAGTTTACATACGCTTGATATACGCAAAAATTAAGATATGTACCGCACTGTACGGTACCGGGGCATACCGTGGTAGCAGAAGGAAATTAGCGTTGCACCGGACCTCTCAGTACGGGCGTGCATAAAAGTATGGATATTGTCCTTCATCCGCATCAAGGTTTTTTCACCCAATGGGCGAGCGGAAAAGATACTTTGGCCTGGAGGTTCTCCTCCTGCTGGACAGCCTCTTTGCGGCTTCTCCAACGAGCTCTGCCGCATTAGCTTCAACAGAGGAGTCGTTCTCGCTCTTGTTGTTGTGGTCGCCGTGGTCATCGTCGCCACTGGATTTGCCAGGAGGTGAGTACACTGAGAACGTGAGCTGGATGGGCTATGTGCTGGCGGATTAAGGGGTCGTTCAGCTGTCGAGTGATTCGGTACCGTTGTCGTTCAGGAAATATTTGTATGAGCAGAGACTCGCTCGCCTCTTGTGGAAAGTAGACTACAAAGACATCAAGGATGTTTCTCCTCTGCTGCCCATGGGACGTCAAGTGAGGCAAGAGAAGGATTATTTCGGCGGAGAGGACAACACTTCGGTAAGATAAACAAAATCTCCATTTAAGTCACTCATAATCTAGTCCATTTTTTCTAGTTCTCCACCCGTTACTCGTCTCCCTGTGGCGAAGAGGTACCCTTTTATGGATTATCAACGGCCGATCTGGAAGGAAGCGCCGCGGCCGCAACGACCCGCTCAAGTCGTTTAGCGGTCAACAGCCTTGGCGACGATGACGACTGCTCCCTCACCCGTTGGGCATTTCATGCCTCCTCATCGACGCACGCCCTCAAAACTGCCCCATTTTACCGAGGCCTCTACCGAGGCAATCAAGTTGTACTCAAGAGGATATTGAAAAAGAACGTCGATCTTAAAAGGGCAGATCTGAAAGAGCTGAACTCGGTAGGAGAAGCTGGGTATAATCTTGCATATATATGCAGTGAGGTTGCTTTGCACGTTATAACATCGTTCAGCGCATGAGCTTGCTATACTACACGGCATACTTACGTAGAATCGAATGTACGTATGCATATCCACGTGTATAGGTTGGCGTACATGCCTGCGTTATTGAGAGATCTCATCTCTGACAAAGAACTAAAAATGTTTTGCTGGTGACATGAGTACGACAGTGCCACTTCGTAGGTACACATAGACCCACCTTATTTGATGGTTACATACGCGGTCGCCGTACACACTGCAGTAACATGTCTCACGCAGATGCGCGAACTGCGCCACGACAACCTGGTCCCATTTTTGGGCGCCTGCCTGGAACACGACGGCATCGTCATTCTCATGCCTTTCTGCAGCAGAGGTGGATTGGACGACGTGCTGAGGAACGAGGACTACTCACTGGACAACATGTTTGTCGCGTCCCTTGTACAAGATCTAATAAAGGTGGGGCACGTGCATGATGAGTGCAGAAAATGAAGGCGTGTGCAGGATGAGAGAGCCATTGCTGCAGTGCATGCACTGTCTGACGTAACTCACACAATGTACCGGCCCTGTATGTACGTCAAGGGTCACCCTCTGGGGATCTTAGCAGAAACCAGACAAGAAACAGACAAATCTTGGTGAGGCTTAATGTTCTCAGGTGGCAAGCAATGAAAATTTTTTTAGGCCAGTCTCGCCAAAAACAGGCCATGCCATTGTTGAGATGCCCTTGAGTTTGGTGTATTTATACTGCCATCGTTATGAAGGCGATGACCGATTTCTGGGTCGCTTTTTTGCCCCCCAAAGGGGTTACGTATGGCTTAGATGAGCCTGATTTTGAAGTTAATTTTTAATAAAACTATGTCTCCTGAGCAAGGTAGGTTGTAGTTTACCGGGTGGGCGGAAATGTCTCAGACGCTTTTAAAAAATTAATGACGAGAGCTGCGATATTGATCTGGCCTAAGTTAGGCGCAGGGTTACTAAATATGACATGATCCCTGGCATGGTTACTATCTACATTCCGTATTTGAGCTCTCTGTGATGCTTGCAGCCTTCACGGGCTTCAACAGTTTGGCCATCCTCTGCCCATGTTGTTAATCTTCAGGCTGCTGGCATTAATCAGGCTGCTCTTCAGACAGCTCGTGGAGGAGTGCACAGAGAACAAATGTTGAATTCGTGCACGCTTTGGGCTTAAAAACAAGCCAATCAGCTTTGATTTTTGGTGAAGCTTTAACATGACTACAGTGAATGAATATGAGGCAAAAAAGACACGTCACACTACATAGTATGCACGGTGACCTTTTTCCTTCTCTTAGACATTCTCCTCTAACTCTGATTGTTTTTACTTTACTGGGGTCTCTTATACCGCGAATTAAAGCTTAGACTGTGCTCTGTCTACATCATGTCATTCAATATTAACAAAAAAAGCAAACCCGCCAAAGTTTTAAAGCAATTTGAAGAGTCTTTAAGAAGTTGCCGCCCACTTGGTAGAAGGCTTGGGGTAACGTGATGATACATTGCATCCATACTCTGGATGCAATGTGAATGTCCGTTGGAGCACTGATAGATACACTACAAACAGATACACAACACTAATATGCACTCGTTGCACGTGACTAAATGGAGTTGAAAGTTAGTCTCGCAATTCAAATTTTTTTTTGCGCCGAGGACCCAATTTTATATACACTTTCGAAAGTCGAAAGAAGTACACCTTGCACCACGAGGACGAGGGCTGCTCTTGGTGAGGCTCGCCTCAAAAATTTCATTGCCTATGGCTTGAGTGTACCAAACCTCACCTGTGTCTGATCAGATTTCTGCTGGGACCCCCAAAGGGTGTGACCCCTGATAAAGGTGCAGTACACACAGTGTGTCTGTGTGTACGTACCTGGCATGAGTGCATCGTTGTGTGAAGGTGTCGCATGTGGACAAAAGATCGCATGACTGTAGTGGACACAGTTGGCGTCCATCTCCGTGCACGTTACCCCTCTTACCGGTATACGCTATGCACGTACGTACGTACGTGCCGCACATTTAACAGTGGAGTAGTCCCGAGAGAATAGAAAGAAGCACGTGAAAAACTTGAACCGAGACGTCTTTCTCTCGCTCTTCCTTTTGAAACACGACAAATTATGCAAGTTTTTAGGGACTCAAGAGAACGTGAAAGTTTTACCGAGTCCCCATAAAATGAACGTCGTCGATGTTCGTCAAATTGGCTTCCTGGAGAATGATAAATCAGCGCCACTTTGCTTGAAAAAGGTACCTCTTCGAACGAACTGATATATTTAATGAGCACCTTGTTAGTACTCAGCAGTCCTGTGTGGAATAAGGCAAAATCCCTTTTAGACATCTTTAACTATCACTCTCCAAAAAGTGTCAATGGAATTCCGCCTTGCCCTACACATACATTTCCTAGGACAGAAATATTAGTCCCTTTGAGATTTCCATATTTTTTCCCTTATGTTGTCATTGACCAGCATCTGAATAATTTTCAGCCGAAATGAGTCACATTACGTGGCATACCTATGCAACCCTGAAGAACAAGAATGCTAATGTTGAAAAATTTTGCCAAGATGGCCACCATCATCATTGTGGCAGACAAGTAAGCTTGGAGAGCAAGAAGATTGTGAAAGATGCTTGAAATTTGGTAAGAGAGGTTAAGTTGATTCTTCTATTGGCAATGGGCAGTACCATAAGTGACGCCACCTAGTGGCCATATTCAACAAGAAACAGTTCAGGCTAGACGATCGCCCGTGGCGAGGGAGTTGATACAGTGGCAAAATACGAAATTCTCAGGGGGGCCAATACTTCTGTCCTTGACTGCACGTACATACGTAACAGTAGTCGAGCGCCCATCTTCTGGAGTCGTCTCTTAGACATGCTGCACAACACTCGCACTAAACTTGTGATAACAATGTCCGTTGATATTACAGCGCATGCTGGCGTGAGAATGAAACTCAGCAATGTGTTCTCCCCTCCCTATTTTCTTCCTGCCCTAAGCTACATGCGATACCATTTCTCAGTGTTTCTTCCGCTCTGCAGGGCATGATCTATCTCCACGAGAGTGAGATTGGCTTTCATGGAAATCTGCGCTCCAGCAATTGTCTGGTGGACACACGATGGGTACTGCAAGTGGCCGACTTCGGGTTTCGGAGACTCAGAAGTAAGTTGTATTAGCAACTCTGAAGAGGAGTTCTGAATGTGAGCCTACTGTACAGTACGCATATTAGATAATGTTATACATGCGAACTTCAGCATTTCTGCGTTGGCTGCACGATGGTGGAGCCATCAGGAATCAGTAAACCGCTCACGTTCAGTCAACAGACGTAGGAATTTACTCAGAGCTTTTCTCAAGAGAGGACAATGAGAAATACTGCGTCTCTTTCTAGGCGGCAGCGATCTGGAGGAGTGTGAGAGTTTTCATGCCAAACAACGTTTACTGTGGCAGTCCCCAGAGGTGTTACGCCAACACTTGCGAGCACGGAGACGACGACTCCGAGCAGCTGCGGCAGCGGCGGCGGGAGCAACAATCGCCTCTGAGGCTACACCCACGACGGCTGTGGACTGGCGCCACCATCAGTCCTTGGGCTCCCAGAAAGCCGACGTTTACGCCTTTGGTATCATCCTATACGAGGTGGTCGGCCTGTCCGGACCCTGGGGCATCAAGGACATGAATGGATGGGATGTACAGGGTAAAGTTGTAACGAAAACAAATTCCACCGTCATCCGCCGCAATCTGCTTCGAACAAGGAGCTTTTCCTATGGTTGGCTAAACGAGGGGAATTTCCCGTGCGATTCTGCAAAGAGGCTGCGTCTCTTTGCGACTCTGGCGCAAAGTCGACGCAATCTCTCGCGACGACGCAGCGAAATCCCACGAATAGAAACGCGTCATGTGATACCTACCTAATGCCCATGATACTTTACCAACCAGACATAGTGGAACGCGTAGTTTCCTCCGACGGCGAGGAGCCCCACCGTCCCCCATTGGAGGCGGTCTCCTGCGAGGACTACATCAAGCAGTGTCTGCGCGACTGCTGGCGAGAGGAGCCGAATGAGCGGCCCGACTTCAGGAGCGTTCGTCAAAGGCTTAACAGAATGCAATCTGGGCTGTAAGTGGAGCAGAAAGTGCGAGGGAGTGTGTGTGTGTGGGTGGGGGGGGACTGTGTTTTCTTTTTTAATTGTAGGGCATTTTGGAAAAGAGTGTAATGATGTGTCAGCTTTGGTAACTCTGCATCAATAGCATCGCGCTGTTTACGGCGAGACTAAACAGACGATCTTGTGAATATAAGATGCTGTACGGATGAGAGGAAGGGAAAAGTAAACTTCAATTCACTCAGAAAATGATCACTAGAGAGGCAGGCACACCTAGCAGGGTAGGAGAAAGAATCGCCACCCCTTGCATTAGAAATGTGCGCATGAGTAGACATTAAGATAAGAACAGTTTAAGCCGGACAACGCGTCACATTGCTTAATCTGTCAAAATTCTCAAGTCCTGACTTTTTCTGGAAATTTAGTAGTTTTGAACTTACATCAGGCAATGCATTGCCTGCACATTGCTATGCGTTATTCATTGAACATCCACGAAAAGGTCGAAAAATAAGACTGAATTTCCTTTCCCAATTCTGCCTGGACTCAAACTGTCAGAAAGACATCAAAAAAGTAAAAGCCACTTGTATGATGCAGTATTTTCTCCTGCTCACCGAGTCTTGCAAGATATGAACCATGGCTGTGCTACAACAGGACCTTGAAACCTGTAATTTTGACTTTTCTTGGTAAAAAGGAGTTTCAACAAAAAGTGAATGGGGTCATTTATGATGGTCTTAATTAGTTTACGATGGAAAGGGTATTTTCTCTAAAATAGTGACTACATACCATATGGAACACTTATTTGTAGAACAATATACTGTATCTTAAGTCTCAAAAAATGCACAGTGCCTGGGATGCACAATGGACATACATGTAATTAGAAGAGTCAGTTAATTGGTCAAATTTCTTTGGTACCACGAGTGAGTGATGCATTATCTGACTTTCACGGCACTGATCAAGGGATTACTTTGATTCCCTCGAGAATCGAGATCTCGCCCCTCGATGGTGTCGCGCACTGTCAATCACCATGTGTTGAATGATAGCAATGGTCAAAGCGCGTCTGCTTTCAGAAAGCCTAACATTTTCGACAATATGCTTGCCATAATGGAAAAGTACGCCTCAAACTTGGAGAGCCAAGTGGCTGAAAGAACTCACTTGCTCATGGAGGAGAAGAAGAAGACGGATGCTCTGCTCTACAGCATGTTACCCCGGTAGGCACTCGTTGCCGTGAGTACAACCTCCTGGAATAAAACCGCCATATGTTTGCCCTTCCTCCTGTTCAGCACGGTTGCAGACAGTTTAAAGCAAGGCTTGCCCGCCCAGGCGGAGAGCTTCGACTGCGTGACCATCTACTTCAGTGATGTAGTGGGCTTCACAGAGATCTCTGCCGCCAGCACCCCGATGGAGGTCAGACTGTTGGGAACAGTGAGAGCGACTTTTCGTCAATTTGTCTGTACATTACAGGTGGTGATGTTGCTCAATGACCTGTACACTTGTTTTGATTCCACCATCGAGAACTATGACGTCTATAAGGTTGGCACAGAATTGATTACCTTTTTTGCTGCTGTATCACCTGATGAGCGTCGTCATCGCATACAGATTGAGACCATCGGCGACGCCTACATGGTTGCCTCCGGGTTACCCGTTCCAAACGGCAATAATCACGCGGCAGAAATAGCTGCCTTTGCCCTCCACCTTGTTAAAGACATCAAGAGCTTCAAGATAAGGCACATGCCCGGGAAGACGTTGTTACTGAGGATAGGGGTGCACTCTGGTAAAGTACTTGAAAGCTTAAAGGGAGGCATTTTTCATTTTTCATCATTCAATATTAGGACCTTGCGTCGCCGGAGTAGTGGGTCACAAGAGGCCTCGCTACTGTCTGTTCGGAGACACCGTCAACACTGCGTCCAGGATGGAGTCCATGGGCGAGCCGCTCATGATTCACGTGTCAAACAACACCTACGACATCTTGTTGAAAGTGGGCAACTACCAGTTTGAGAAGAGAGCAAAGCTTTGGATCAAGGTACGGACCACGTATTGCGCTCTGTGTGTAAACTTTGACGTTGGTCTCCCTCTCCAACTTGGCTGGAGAACTGGAGAGCCTTGACAGGCAGGGGAGGGTCGACGTTGGACGGAAAAATGCAGTTATTTATTGACATCTCTGTCGGCACCCGGATTGTCATAAACGCTCAATGAGATGAGAGGGGAGCTGTTGGACTTGGCCTATTTCAAGAGTTTTATTCATAGTTAGTTGCATTCCACACTACTGTGGTTCCTGCTGTTCACTTTGTTGCATTCTAGAATGCTTACGCCAGCTCGCACAACTGGCTTTGGGCGCAAAATTTAAGACAGGTGGCGCAAGAATGTCATTCATTCCATTTAAAAGTATGTTACTCACACCCTGCAGTGTGCACATACAAATGTACGTAAACGTGTGCAAAATGGATGCTGGGGCAAGCTTCTTGTTTGCCACAGTTGCGTAGAATGTGCAACAATTTTTTCTTCTCAATTTTGCCTTTTGTCACCAAGTCACAATGCCCAGGGTGTTGTAAAGGAAACATACAGCACCAGGCAAGTATCATTCAAGTGACTGCATTGACTCACGAGTAATGCAGTGATATGTATTAAGTAGGACACATGGACGTACCATACCGTACCAGGTGTCCCGAAACATCAAAAAATGAATATATTTCGTCAAAAATCTCAAAAAATTAAAATTAAAATTTTCTGCTACTTTTGCTGCTGGATTCTGATTGGTCAAGGTTTGAGCTTTATTTGTGATAAGTCTTGATTTTCTACATCCAAAAACAACATTGCAGTGCCCAAAATGGAGGAGCTCACGAAAAGGGTGATTGGGCAGATCAAGAAGGGTGAGCACAAGGAGTACGTTGTGACTGCCCTGGGGTTGAGCCTGAGAGGCGTGTATTCCATCCAGAGAATGCACATGGAGACTGACGGCATCTCCAAAGGCAAAAAAAGTGGCAGACCAAGGTCCGGACACTCTGATGACCTCATTGAAGCCGTGGACAACAAGATACAGATGGTTGAGGCAGACTAATGTGTGCAAGGATTAGCAAGAGAGTTCAAGACCCCAACGAGCACCATGTACAGGCTGGGGATATCAGATTTGGATTTGAAGACATTGGTGAAGAGGAGAATGCAGTTGCTAACCACAGCTCAGTGGCAGAAGAGGCTCGTGAGAACCCAATTGATCTTGAACAAATTGAAGGAGGGCTGCAAGGACAAGGCGCTTATCTTTAGTGATGAATAGGACTACGATGTTAAGAAATGCATTAATTGGAGGAACTCAAGGTACCTGACAGTCTTCTGAAACAGCGGACCCCACTGTCAAGTATGCCAGAAGTTTCCTGGGAAGACCATGATTCTTGGCTATGTTGGCTCTGACAGCGAGGCTTTATCACCAGTCTGGTGCGAGAGCACTGCCGATAGGGAGAATTATAAGCAAGTACTCTTCCGCTCTGCAATCCCAACCTTGGACATGACCTATGGCAGGGGCAATAACATCTGGGTTCAGGATGGAGCTCCTGCCTAGACCAGCAAAGTGGTCCAGAAGTACCTGAGCATCAAACTGGGATCAGGGCGATTTGGGTCCAAAGCAGTCTGGCCGCCAAATTCACCAAACCTTAGTCCCCTTCAGCCTTTGGGATTATGTTGCCAAAAGGGTTTAAGCTAACTACTGCAGCACTGTCAGCACCCTCAAGACCTCCTGGATGAGGTCTGGGCCTCCATGCCAGCCTCTGTGTTTCAAAAGTCATGTGCTAGGTTCTTTGCCAGAGTTGTAGCTGTTATAGCTGCAAAGGATGACATTATTGAAAAATAAGATTGTAGAGAGAGTTCAAACAAAATTTATATATCTTGTTATTGACAAAGACATGATGACATTGTCAACACATCCATAAATATTTTGATTCTGCGCTTGCTGGAGCTCCTGCTTTTGTGTAGTTTTATCATTATCATCTTCATCAAGATTTTGATCAAGAATGACTGAATAGTCTGAAATTGGCTGCAAATAGTAATTTAGGAAGTATTCAGCTAGTTAGTAATGTTTAAAAAATGAAAGGTCTTCTTGGGATGGTTCAATTTGCCATTGTGTAACCCTGTATAAACATCTTGACACTGGACATGTTGGAGTACATGGACTTCAAGTCACTGATCTGATTCTCTTCAAACTTGGTATGCAAATAGTAAATACATAAATGTCGAGGAATTATCAATGGACTTTAACTCTTAAGTGTCCTTAATCAATTACATGGGTATGGTTTCTTGTGCTAAAATATTTTCTCGATGTTTTGGGACACCCAGTGTATAAAAATAGCGAGCAAATACATTAATCGTAATCAGAGAAGAAAGGACTTGCTGGAAATGCTTTTTGCAGGGCAAAGGGGAGATGCAGACATATTTTCTTCTCTCTGGTGGACCCTTCGAGGACCAGACTCATGAAGTTTCTACGCAGACCGCGACAGCCCCAGATTTTGGCACTCGTCGGAGCTCCTCAAGGAGAGCTGGTAGATATGGACGACATAGGAGGACAGAAAAAGACATATTCGATCTTATCCAAGACATTCCATGAAATTATGCAAGTTTAACTTGTACCCTGTACTGTACGTACCTGTCACTACATACGCATGTATGCATTGTACCTACACATAAAGTACATACGCTGTGCAGTGTATATACATGAACTGCTATGACAACTAGAGGTACACTGTACGTACGCAGTATACATGCAGCGGTTATTCACGAAAGATACACTACGTAGTACACTATATATGCACGTCATAAAGGTACAATGTGTGTATAAAGTTAAGTTCTTCACACACATCTATAGGCTGACCTTCCAATGACAACGACTCGTAGCGAACAGCTGGCTTGTATTCATGTGAAGGGCCATAATGCCATAATAGAGTATGAACTGCGTACGCATCCATATCACTCATAGGTACACAAGCTGATACACGATTTCATCGCACAAATACGAGACCAGAGCTTGCGGCTTCACTGAACTTTCTGTCCCTACATCAATATCACAGTATTTGTTCGGCGTTTAACCCCTCTGTCGATGGCGTCTTTTCTATGTTATTTTTGGCCTCTTCATTCGCCTTATGCCGGTTATACTCAGTGTGGAAACCGGCGATGAAGACCACTCCCAATAAGCAGATGAAACCCATCAGCAACATCAAAAAGTTAGTATGGTCTTGGCCTTTGAAAAAGTCATCGCCGTTGCCAAGCTCTGTGCAAAGCTGGAATGATGAATTGTAAGAGAATAAATGCGCACGCATTCATATGGGAGTGCAGGAATTGCTTGTTTAAAGTCACGTACCTCTTTTTTGCTAGCCTCCTCCGACAAGTCTTGAGCCATCGCGTTCGACAACCCTACCAAGATTGCGCCCTGCACCTGTCCCGAGAGGAATATAAGGGCAGTGGCTGCAGCTTCGTCCGCAGGATACGAGGCCTCGACGCTCAGCTCTAAACCTAACGGGTACAAGCCAAAGCCAACCACACCGAACCTAACATTTCGTCGGTGCATTAATGGGTATTGCTGCTGCTGATGAATGTTCTCTGCAATAGCACTCGCACTTACAGGGCACAGAGGATGATGAGGACCACCTCCTGATCCGACTTTCGCATGAACTCACAGATTGCGATCCCTGTGATAACTGCAAGGGCCATGGTGACCTTAGCCGCCTCCACCATGCGGCCTGTGCGCTCCACTATCCACCCCACGGTCATAGCGCCGATGAAGCCGGTGCCCAGCAACAGCGAGCCACATAGACCACTCACCCAAGTCTCGTAGCCTCGAGAGCACATCATCTTTTGCATGAGCGTGAGAAAGGCGTTGAAGAAGCCGACGGCGCCTCCAATCGTGAACATGATCACCAGGTACGGCAATGTTGTCAGCAGTGTCTTCATGCTGCAGTTCAAGCAATGTTATCGATGATAAGGCATCACGAAAGCATTGGAAATGATGACGGCACACCACCTCTTTAAGTATGGGACTGCCTGTTGATCGAACTCGGCGCTCCTGCTAGGAGGCGTCGGCGGCATGGAGCGTCTCATTCCTATCACGCAAGCAAACATAGCAACTGCAGCGGGTATGAACCAGGCCCAGTTCATGGTGGGCACGTCATTGGCCTCCTTGACAAAGGCAGTGGTCACCCCGTAGCCCATTACGATGCCGACTGGTAGAGACAAGGCAAGCACACTGGTGGCCATCGTGGTCTCGTGCTCGGGGAACCAGTGCTGACTCACCTGAGGGCATAAGGTCAGACAACCGTGTGTCTCTTATGATGCCAGTCATATCGTCTACAACTGCAGCATTTAGAATTAAAATTGTCCATTTTTGTGCCTATTCTCCACTTGCAACTCTTACGACATAGGTAAGAAGGTTAACAAATTCAAATTCGCTCTTTGCAACCGATATATGATCTAGTACTGTACGTCCAGTGTTGTTTCTCTGCGCTGCACAGGGCACAGGAAGTCGAGTGCAATTACAGCCTGTAATAACTACATACGTATTCTGTCACTCTCGATTGTCTGAGACAAACGCACATAGCTTTGTATGTCTCTGACTGTGAGAAGAAATTGTTGATACAGTTTTTGCCGTCCGATGCGATTCACGCCGTACGCTCTGTGTACAGTGCACACTGTACACGTACTCGTGTTATCAACTAAATTCATTGAGGACTTTCAGCTGAGGCAGAAGATGATCTCAAATGCTAAGGAAGTGTTAATAAAGACGAACCTTGGTTGGGAGAGACACCGCGATTGGATTCCCCATGCCTGTGATAGCTTGCGCGGCTATGGCCAACCAAAACTGTACGTCCAAACTGATCTTTTCGTTGAGACCGGGCAGGGTGCTGATGCAGCGGAGTAACCCGCCCAAGAAAGTCAGTACCGTAGCAGAGTAGACTGCAAATCTATCGGAGGAAGCAGCATTGGAAAGTGTTGCAATTCAGTACAGGTAGCAGAATCACGCAGACTCACCTGAGACCCAGCTTGTTGACTATCCACGTGGATAGCAGGCAGAGAGGGATGCCGATAACAAAACTCACTGTGGTAAGCATATCGATCTGTCCTGGGTCTTTGTGGTAATAGTCTGCGGCAATGGTGTTGATGGCGGCGTAGCTGATCCATAGCGTGTTGTTCGCCACCGTCAGCAACGCTACTGCAACCAAGACGCCCCAGCGGCTGGGATAAACTTTGTAGCGTCTATGGCGGATTCCTCCAAGGGGAATACTGGGTTCCTCCATGCTGCCGTAGGAGGTGTCGTTGCTGCCTTCTGCTCCGATAGTCCTCACTTGCATTCGTGTACGAGTTGCACTCGTCAATGCATTCTGTAACTGTACTTGATGGTGTGTACGGATTTCACAGGTGCTCTCTGCAGCATTTAGTGCCACGAAAAGTAGACGACGCTTAAGAGGAGTCCGAGTCAGGATGTCTTCTCAGAAACGCATTTTCTTAGGACTTTTTTTACACTAATCTTCTACGCTGTGCAACACTGGTACTGCCTGACCGGCACGCACTGTTCAGAAAGCCGCTGCTGCTGATCAACATATACGCGTATTAAACGAAGCTGTCGTACCGACTCTGGCAAGGTACGTATTGGGCAATTGTGTAAGCACATTCATATTGAGCCGTTTAATGTTGGTCACGCAATTGATGCCCGAGGAAGTTGCTTGTTTTCTCTTTTCAAGGACCCCAAATGAAGGGCTCCTTCATTTGACACTTGACACTGACACTTTTGGTCTGCGCAGCACCTTTCCTCTCACCGAAGGTACTGAGCCGCCAATATCACTCTGAGACATTCATGAGTCAACCGATAAAAAAAGTTCCGAGATAAGAGACTAACGTGCCGGCGCCGGGCAGCAGTTGCGCAGACTACAAAGTGTACAGTAAAAATACGGTACGTACGGTGCGCGGCTAAAGCGCAACTTGACTGGTACAATGTTTGCCTCAAGCGGATACTGTGACGGAACTCACTACATAAGGCGATGAGAGGTGAATGACGCCAGGACGTCAGTCAGGATTGCCACGAAAAATGATGCATGACTGACCGGTCGGTTTCTCTGGACTCAGTCGTTTATATTAGCAGGAAGCATCCCTTCGTTATGTTTCGCCATCACTTGGTACCGAGGCATAGGAGGAGTGCTGAGGTGGCTTCCAACAGCTTCTTCACTCCCTTCTTAGAATATAGTTGTTGACATGTGCACCCAACCCTGTGGAGATCGCCATCACCAGTGTTCAAGCGGTTTCTGGACGCCCAGTCCCCGTCATCTAAACTGTCAAATGATCATCAGTCTCAGTTGCGACTTGCCAAGTTTAGTAGCGTGACACCAAGTCTTGACACTAGTCCCCTGTTGACTCTAGAGTCGTAGCACCCCTGACCTATGTACAAGCGTTATTTACCTTCCCCTCCACCATCAAACTGTTCGTCAGCCTCGTCACCTCTTGGGTACCCTTAGACTAATGCTTCTCACACTTTTTAATCTTTTCGCACTCTAATAACACAAGAAACTCGAAAATATAAAGGGAACTTCTTTATTTTGATTGGAGGTCATCGTCACATTAAGGGTACCAAGAGACTGTATTGATAGATGTCATGCAAGTTTAAAATCCAGTTACTTTACGTCTCTTTGTTTTACCACACGTACATGCACACGCGCCCCGCGCCCCTAGGGGTTTCCTTGCCTCCCCAAGGAGGCGACATTGCCTTCTTTGAGCGACAGTGCCTTGGACAGCGTGTCTATGCCGAGCAAGTTCAGGACATGTATGGATGAAGCAGAACTTATCTTCTGAATGTGCACGCTCATATGTGTACAAAGTGATTAAGGGTACGTAACCTACATTGGAGGGGACATGGTGCGTGCGTTCGGTAGTGTTGTAAAACTTTGTAGTACACTCACACAATACATTTGCACATCCGAGTTGCACAGTTAATAGTTGAAAAAACCGCTCCGTTCAGGAGAATAGGCGCCTACGCCCATACTACATGCACCTATACGAAGCCCGACTGTTCTGAGCTCGTTCTATCACTACACTGTCAGATCTACGTAATGCTTGTACTGGACAAAATTACAGAAATGCTTCAGCGTGTGTGATAGTGGAGATCTTAGACTGAATGCGTCACTCAGACAACAGGACTTCCTGGCAAGGCCTGAAATGTTTTTGCATTCTCAAGTCTACCATTTTCGGAATACGTCTCACTAATCAATCATTATAGAGGCGTCATGCTCAGTTCATCATTCTCTTAACCCACCCTGTCAATGCCTTCATTTCAATGGTCTCCCTGCTGTCTCGAGCTGCATCCTCCAGCATCTCTCTCGAGATCCTCTCCGTATAATGACAGATCAGCACCCTGGCGGATACCTTGAAGTTGTTCACTTCCTCACACTTGTCGGTCACTCACAGCCTGTTTGACGGTCTTAAGCATCGGTGGCACCAGGGACGTCAAACAGAGCGAAAGAGGCTGTCTCAATGCTCTTAATTATCTGACTGATCCATTCGATGATGATACAGAGATTCTTTTCGCCTGTATCATTCATCCGTGAGAAGAAAGTACAGTCAAGTCTTGCAATAACGATATCTTCCGTCGTCAGCAAAAATATAGTCATTGAGAGACTGATATTCTTATTGTGAGACACATATAAAAACCTTATCATCACATCCTTTTTGCCCGAGATTTTTGCTGTACTGTCGATATTTTCTTACTGGAGCTGGAGTTCGAAGAACCACTTTACTTTATATACTAGGCTAGGTCGAAAATTGGAATTCCCTGTCGGTGTCCAAAATTTGGAACCACATACCATTTCAAGACTTTGTAGTCAAATGAAAATGAAAAAAAAGGAGTTTTAGCTCTGCCCAAATGCATTTAAAGTTGCACAATACTGTAAAATAAGTTGTAACTTTTTTTCTTCAGAATTTGCTGTAAAATAGTTTTCTGACAAACTGGAGCAAGTCAGCATTTTGGTCAGTGATTTTCACCCACTTTGGCAGCTTCTGACAGCCACCAGAGCTGAAATCTACCTTCACC
>JAAUXU010086582.1_pt1 | contig 24919 bp, 20 predicted proteins | sample 7278151 | NCBI WGS metagenome assembly JAAUXU01 (sample SAMN14350113, study PRJNA611818) | marine sediment metagenome | isolation source: surface marine sediment (1.8m) | place: French Polynesia: Moorea | collected 2018-08 | reverse complement strand
TGCATCTCTTCTCCCTCTTCAATTTCAATGAAGATTGATTTCCCTTTCTATTAAATACCATTGAATAAAGAAAGCTTTTTTCACAAAGCTTTTCCCCGCCGCAGGTCATCGAACAAAGTTTGTTCTTGTTTTTAAAGGTTGGTAATATAATATTTCCCTCTTTTCCCCTCGACGTTTTTAGTTGATAAAGGCATACCACCGTCTCCGGCGCCGAACGAGCCCTCCCCCCCGCCTTTTCCCCTGCCAAATGTAGGATTAGAAAACCCCATCCGCCTTCAGTTAAGTCGAACCTCTCCCGCCGGTGGTCCACGACCGCGCACATTTGGCCGCGGGAAATTCTCCGACCCGACATAGGCACTCTACTACTACAGACCAAATTTTCGGCATGTCTACTTCTCCCTCGCCCCCTCCCGACGGCGGCGGCGGCGGCAGCGGCGGCGACTGCGAGGAACTGATGCAGGGCCTTTCTTCCCTGGACATTTTCGAAGGAGGGGAGGGCGGCGGCGAAGGCCAGCATCAGGTGCGTGAGCAGCCCCTAAAGGCTGGCCGAAGGGGCTGTACCTGGCTGCCACGTCGTTCCGGCCTTTCCTTTTGGCCGGGGGGCCTTTAGGGATTCTCTGCTTTCCTCTTTGCTTTCTTCTTTTCTTCAGCTTCGCTTAAGAAAGGAAAATTTTGGCAAAAGCGAAGTCGAGGCCACTGGGGTTCGAACCCCAGGTTTGGATATTGCCAATCCTGCGTGCTACCACTGTTCCAGTGGCCTCGACTCCGCTTACCAAACACCAAAAAAAACCGACTAAAGAGCTACGAGCTACGTGACATGGGGAAGCATGTCGATGTCAATATGAGAGGGCGAGCATTTAGCGTCTCTGGAAGAAAGTGTAAAAAGATGCGCTGGCTCGGGTTCGATTCTCGGTGATGTCGACTCCGATTTGTCTCAAATGTATGTTTTTTATTTCTCTCATAAGCATTTTTTTTGTTCTTTTCCAGGCTTTCAACCGAAACAACTTACTAATAGCCAAGAAGGTACGCATTGAAGTTACCGCGGGAAAGATAAGAAAAAGCCTTTTGTCGTGACTGTCGTGAGTGTATCGATTGCATATGTTGCGGAAGAGTCGAGAAGAATTAAGAGGACTGTCAGGACTGTCATAACACCGAGAAACGAGAAAGAAATCCGCGTGCGTATTGCGCGACTATCGGAACAGCAAGAACATAAAATTGTAAACGCGTTGGCGCCGCTGTGAAAACAGTCCGAATAGAATGGAAAATGGCCTATGTATTAAGCGTCTCGTAATTATATACTAACAAAACACGTAGCAAAGTAGTCGTAGTCTTTCTTGATTCTTTATTGTTTCTTAATAACACACATAGATATATATCATACACACATTGAAACATCGGAGCATCGTAGTTTATAAAAAGCTCATTTTTATTCTGCGATACTTATCGATCTGGATAAGAGAGGGAAACTCTGCAAACATAAGAAGGGTCAGCTCCTCCACTGTCGGAGTTGAAAATTCTACTTTGAGACGGAGAGATCCGAGTCGTACTGCTGGGATAACATAATCAATAAAGCTTTCCGCACATGTTGACAAATCGTAAACACAAAAAAATGCGCCTCCATGAAACTCATCCATCGTAAGATTGTTGCCAGTTGTGCTGTTTGCAAATCCAAGATAATGATGGAGACGCATGTACATCATTGGGTCTTTTTCAAGAGTTGCAACAGAATCCCAGCCATCTAAGCTTTTCCCATTTAGGGTTAGATTGATTTTCTCCAAAAAAAGTGTTTTTGTGCCTTGAACATTGCCGAGGGGCCCAATAAGGGGCAACCAGACTTCTTCCCCGCTCGTAGTATAGCTCCATTTTCTTCCAAAATTATAAGAATTTTTTGTTCGGCTCCCGAGATAAGTTAAGGTAGGCAAAAAGGCTAAAATTAGTCTTGACGGAAGTAAGGTTGAAGAGAAGAGATTTTCGGATACAAAAGTTTTGCTATTTGCTCCAATCACTTTGTTTTGAACTTGCACTCTTTTATAATAAATAGCAGCACTTTTTGTCTCTAAATTTTTTTGTAGCTTAAGATAGCTATCGGGAGAGAGAGTAGCAACAGCACAAAGAATAGATGCTTCTTTGATGTGTAGCTGGTATTTTTCAGTATCAGCCACATCTGGAACCATTAGGGTAAAATCAGTGTCTGCTCGAGTAAGTTCTATTTTTAGCTCAATGCCGGGAATAATTGTTGCATCAGTGGAAAGGAAATCCGTGTGTAGTTTTCCTACAAAGGTAACGGGCTCAGTTGTATAAGCAGATTTAGCAGCATTCTTAAAATAGTTTGTTCTCATAACAAAAGAAGCATTGCCTGCAGAATCCATATTAAAAGGGGCATCTTGGATAAATCCCTGTGCCTGCAAAAAGCTAAATTTGGCGCTGATGTCATATGAAAGTGTATCAATTATAAATGACTTGTAGTGGTAATTTTCATTATTGTCATTGACAAGATATCCCTCTATGTACAGCCTACACTCACTAAAGAGCGAGTGCAGCACGTTATTAACTGGCCCTACCTTTTTCGTACTATCCGGAGGGGAAACACCATCTGCTTTTGTCAATACAACGTCTACTTTAAGGTACATATCTTTAGGTACATAAACTGTAGCGCCCGTGTATCTTGGCAGTACAAATTCAATTTTTTTTGCATGACTTAGACTGTTTTTCGAATAAAACTGTTGAAATTCCACGGAGTCAAACCTGGAGTCTCTGACTCTTGCTTCGAAGAGAGCGTCAGCCCAGTTTTCAGCGATGACGCTCTCCGATTCAACGAGGATCCTTAAAAATAAAATTTCTTGTAAACAAACTATCGCAGAAATAAGTCATAAGTATGTTAAAGTCTATTCCAGGCACATATGACCGTACCAACATGGGGAGGAGGGGGGGCCGGGAACACGTAAATAAGGGTCCCAAAAATTGCGTAGTTTACTAAATTAGAAATGGCTGCTTCGGAAGGAATTCCTTCCCATCCCTCCCCCCCCCCCCTCCTCCCAATGGCCAGTACGATCCTAGGTATATTTTAGAGAAGAAGTCCTAAAGTTCTATTTTAAAATTTGAGAATGATTTACCCTCCTGCTGCCATTGCTGCGTGTTAATCAACAATTTTAAATCCTCCTTTTAAATCTTGTTTTCGGCGTTGTCTTAGAAGTTCTCGGAACTCAGCAGAAGAAACCTAGAAAGAAAGGTAAAAAAGAGAAGATATTATTATATGAAGAATACCTTTAAAGGATGTAATAAAGCAGCTGCAAGTGTTTTTTCTTCATTTTCTGTATATTCACTGTCGCTAGAATTCAAATTTTCATCATCAGTATCAGTTTCTGTGTCAATTTCGTCGTCGCTGTCCTCTTCGTCTTCTTCCTCCTCATTCTCGTCTTTGAGGTTAGTGGTCTCTTCTGCGACATCAGTGACTTCCTCTTTTTTCTTTCCTTCCTGTTTCTCCTTCTCTTTACTTTTTTCCCCTGCTCCTCTTTGCTCATTTTCTTGAACTCTAGGTTCTTCATCTTCTGAACTACTTGGCCTGTCTTTGTCGAATTTTTCTTTTTCTTTTCCTTGTTTTTTTGCAAAACTTTTTTTGCTTGACGGGAAAAACCCTTTTTGAAATTTACGGCATTTGAAATGGTGTTTAGCGGTTTCTTCCTTGTTTCTTCTTTTGCGAAACTTTGCACCACCTTTTAAGATTGTTGGAATGACTGGTGGTTTCGTAGGAGGTAATATTTTTTCTTTTATTGGGCTTTTGACGTTTCTTGCCGTTGGTTCTGCTATGGCATTTGTACTTTGCGTCATTATTGTTTCTACCTCACGAGGATTTTTTTGTGTAAGGTATTTTTGTACGTAAATAGAATTTACGCGTGCAATCCCTCCTAATGAGCGATTAATTAAGGGCCGTGCAGGCTGGCTTGAAAATCTTGGAATTTTTTTAAGAATTAGTATGTTTCGCCGCGTATTTAACATTTTTTATACCTTCGGTGCTGCGGTGAAAAATGATATGGCGGCTTGTGAATCGATTTAATCGATAAAGCTTTCTTTTTAAGACGTAGAGAGAAGGTAGCTAAAAGTTTTCTTAAAAGCTTTCTTTTCTACTTCCGCAATACATACGCTCGCCTCAAAAAATGGAAGACCTTGACGAAAAAGAATTTCGGACACGGCTTCTTCAAAACAGCGGTAATAGGTTTTTGACAGAATAAGGAGAAGTAACATTCTTATACTTTTTTAGATAATGCTCACCATAATGTCCCTGATGAAGAAGACCCCAATAGCAATCCATCTCCCCAGGCTATCCAGGCTAATAGTCGTCGGCGAACTCATTCTGAGTCATCTCACACTTCTGATGAAAATGAACGCGAAGAGAAAAAACGCGCGCGTGTGAACCTATTCTCACATCCGCAAGGTACTACCGTTTATTCTGATCGATCTATTGTTGTTAAAGCACAATCTGTTGCTCACAAAAGGTTTACAAGATTTGCCCTAAATGACCATCTTTTTAATTTATCAATAAAAAATGTTAGTAAAAAAAGAGAACCACTTGTTTTAAATTTGTCAAAAGCAATCAAAGAGGCCATAAAAAATGTTTTAGAATTACTAAAATTATCTTATGCACAAAATTTACATCACCAGGTTTATATAACTATAATTGAACAAAAAATTTTAAATGGTCTTAATTCCGGTAATTATGATTTAAATACTCCAAGTAATATTATTTCAAATAGAGTCTTGTCGATGCTGTACAATTATTTGAAATCTTTTCAAACATTAAGGTTAAATCCTAGCTTTAAAATACAAGTTAAGGTTCTTTCTGTTCCGCATATGGCATATATGCAAAAAATGCATGTGAGAAAACCGTCTAAAAAGAAACCAAAACATTTTTACTACAATATGCGAGGAAAATAAATAATAAAAATATTTCTTTTTAGGTGAAGTGTGGTATAAAATTATTTCGGCGCCGGTGAAATACTATACTCTTTTTTCAATTGTGGCTGCAATTTACAACTCTCTGATTAAAGAAGAAGAATTATTGTCTGAGGTTTGCACGCTTGAAAAAATGGAAGGAATCGAATCAGAAGTTCAAAAAATTGGCTATAGATTAGTCAATAAGCTTGGAGAGCACATGACTAAGTCTCTCGAGAAATTAATGATTTTACTTCCAAAATATGAGCTAGAGTTTGGGAAGAGTAAAAAAGTTCAATTTGCATTTCAAGCGCATTTGTTCCATTATAAAACAGGGAATTTTATAAAAAGCATACCTTCTGATTTTGACCCAACATTACGTCAGTTATATTTTGCATATGAAACACATGAAAATTCTACAAAACTTTTGCATGTCATACCCTTTCTAAATGTTTTTTTCAAAAAATTTGGCAAATTTTGTTTCTTTTGCAAAAAAATCTTTACATCACGTGGTTGTAATCATAAATGTTCAACTGAGAAAGGATGCTTTTCATGTAAGCGACCATTTCAAAAAATTGACACCTTTATTACGTCGGAAACTAAAGCTATGTTTTGCCAGAGTAGTTTAAATGCATCTTATACCCAAACATGTGATAAATGTAATATTTATTATTTTTCTAAAGAATGCTTTGAAGAGCACAAAAAAAAAGTTTGTTGTTGGGGATGGAAATGCCCAAAATGTAATATTTACCAGTCTCGAAATGGCTTTTTTAAAAATCAAGAAGTTATAAAGACAAAACATGTCTGTGGACAAAGAAATTGTATTTTTTGCGGGCAGGCAAAAAAAAGTCAACATTTTTGTACTTTAAAAGAGCATAGAGCCCAAAATGAATTTACAAATTTAGCTTTTGTTTCGTTTACATATTCAGGCTTTAACGTAGCAAAATGTCGGAATTGTTATGAGAAAAATGATCGCTTGCCGTGCAAAAATTGCCCAAATATGGAAGAAAAGCCAATCTCTTGCATTATCTTGCAAGAAGAATTAAATAGAACATCTTTTTCATCAATAATTCTTAATGACCCTCTGCTTGACTCTCAATTAGAAAAAAAACTCCAGAAAAAAGACTCCTTCTTGTTTTATCCATATATACCGTCTTTTGTGGATTTGACTCCTAAGTTATCTCCAGAAGGGAGAAAAACTCGATTTGGAAAAAGAGAAACTCAGAGATGGGTTAAAAATTGCTTCGCAAAGACAAAAATGAACGTCATAGATATTTTTTTAGAATATTTAATTAATAATTCATTTTCAAACTCAACCATTTTTGTCTATAGTGGAACGTCAAAAGACATGTTTTTTATTTTACAAAGTCTCCTTGATAATGGATTTGTCCCTAAAGTAGTAAAAAATCATAACCAAATATTGATGATTGATGAGAAACAATTAAGTTTGCGGTTTGTTGAAGTTCAAAATTACATGCATTGTTCATTTAGGGAGCTATGTGAAAGAATTAAGGCGCCTATTCCTTTTTCCCTATGAAGTGGATTAAACAAAGTTTTTTTAATTATAGTGGGGTTGCACCTAGTCTTGAGGACTTCTTTGATTTCGAAGACACTGATAAAGACTTGCTTGACAAAAAAGAAAAAATTCAAAAGGGTCCTACAAACGTAAGCTGGAATTTTCAAAAAGAAATGTTTAAATTTTTAGAAGAAAAAGTTACTATTATTGCAACGGCCATGCTAGATTTTTTAAAAGAAGCTTTCCACTGTCAGTACATCCTCTTGAGACATTTTAAAAAGGCAGACGAAAAGTGGATGTTTTTACATCCAGCAAACCCACCAATCTTTACAACAGCGACTTATTCTTTTCAATTATTTTTGCGAATGTCTGATGAATCAAAGAATTTACGTACTGTCGGCAAACCAATACCTTTTACAAGTTCAAAAGGTGAAATTGAGTACATTATGTATATCATGTGGAAAAATCCGGAGTATCGAATGGAAATGGCATGGAGCTCTGAAGGTCAAAAGAATTTGGAATATACTAAGCCAGATGGCTTTTTCCGCAATGATATTTGGTACTATCATGGCTGCTATTATCATGGGCATTCAAAAACAGAGTGTCAATTCAAGACAAAAGAAAGTACGGAAAATAGACAAAAGAAGTGGCAAGACTTTCAAACAAAACTGACAAAATTGAAAAAAACATCGAATATTAATTCTGTCACAATCATGTGGGAATGCTGTTGGCGATCGCTGAAGAAAACAGACAATGATGTAAAATATTTTCTGAACAATATTTTCCGAAATCCTCCAATGTCACGTTTGGATCCTAGGGACGCAGGTAATTAATAAGAGAATACGCTTTGGTTATATTTTAGTGGACAAGGGTGGTCATAGCCATGCTCACTTAGAAAAATCATTACATTAGGACCGCTAATAAAATTTTTTTACAGTTCGTGGTGGTCTAAACGAAACATATCGTCTATTTTGGTCTAAGGAAGAAGCGAAAGGAGAAAAAATGTTTTATTTGGACAAGAATGCCTTTTACTGTTTTATGGCTATGATACACTTTTTTCCCATTGGAAGCTATACTATTTTGGGATATTATGAATTACAAGGCATTACATTCAACAACGAATTAAAAGTATTCCAGCTACCAGACGGAAAAAAAATTTTTGGTCTTGCTCTAGTACGGGTTCTTTGTCCCCAAAAATTAGAAATTCCTTTTCTTCCCTACCGAACTATTTCTGGAAAGAATTGCTTAGCATGCTGTAAAACTTGTGCTGATTTGGAACAACTGAACTGTAAGCATTTAAAGAGGTAAGCATATACTATTCCTATTTTTTAAAATTTGATTGGTGATTTTCACTTTAGAGAACGCAGTTGGATTGGCGTTTTCACTACTGTCGAACTTGACTACTGTATCAGTCTTGGTTATCAGGTATTATAGTAAGTTGGTGTAGGTTTTCGGCGGCAAAACGATTCACAGGGAATTTAACCAACCTGAAGGTCCAAAAACCACTCTTCCCTGGTGGACCTGTTTTTGTAGTACTGTCCCTCCCGCCTAGCCGCCGAAGGCGGCCGAAAAATTCAAATTAAATTTTTTTGCTTTGTTACCCCCTCTATTCCCCCCCCCCCCGAAAAAAATTTTATGTCGCCCCCCTGCCGGGGCCAAAGTTGCTCCCCCCCCCTGGCTGACAGCCGCCATTCTCTCCCCTGCCGCCCAACCCCACGCCTACGTATGGTATAAACCTTTTGGTTTTGCGGCAAATTAGGCGCACCCTGTTGCCTCTGCCTCTCTACGCCAACTTATAATTATAATTAAAGATTCTTAACTTTTCTAAGTTTCAATGTTTCTTTAAACATTTATAGGTTCTCGACTTTTTTGAGGTATATCACTTCCCAAAAAAGTCGAAAATCCTAGAAAATTTTATGAGGCTCCTGGCTTCCTATAACCTAAGGGTAAGCAACAAAAAAAACCTTAACCTTATAATAATAAAAAAATGATATTTTTTACAGCATTCAAACATTTTGTCAAAATGTTCTACAGTACAGGAGAAAAAAGCAATGTTATCGTTTATTAATAGAAAAATGAACTTTACAAACGACCTCGTTTTAACTGAAGAAGTGGTGCATGAAAACAAGGCTAAAAGAAATACTTTTAAGCTTTTAGGAAATTCTATGCTTGGAAAATTTTCTCAAAGGGCGAATTACTCTCAAACTGTTTTTGTCAATTCACAAGCCGAAATGGAAAAGGCCTTTAGTGAACATGATATTGTAGATGTTTTACCTATTTCGGAAGATACCTGCGAACTTGAAATTTTATCAAGACAGAAGGGAAATCCTGCAACAACTTCTCGTGCTGGAAATTGCATAATTGGCGCTTTTGTTACTGCATATGCTAGAATTCAACTTCATAAGGATTTAATGTGTTTATTTTCCCGTGGATATCATATATATTATGTAGATACTGATGCCATTATTTTTGTAGATCCTCAACCTTCCCTTAATCGTCTTATGCCACTATCTTTAAGTCCTTGCTTAGGAGATTATAAGCATGAGCTTGGCACACATGCAAATATCAAATCTTTTGCTTGCTTGGCGAGAAAAACCTATTCAATTTCATTTTTAAACGAAAATACAAAAAGTAACGAAGTTTCTGTAAAAAGTAGTGGCTTATCCCTATCAGGCAGTATAGCACAAAATACTATTAGTTCAAAAGAATTTAAAATTTTACTCAAAAAGTGGGACAAAAGCTCCGAAACCAGTTATGTTGAAATTCCCCAATTGCGACGGTTTCTAAACAAAAATGATGGAACAGTTTATCACAAAATATCAAATCAAAAGTTAAATAACAATATAAATGTCCAACGTATTATTCAGTCTGTTACCTCAAATACTTTACCTTTTGGTTTTCATCACGCGAATAATAAAGAATAATGCATAGATACGTGTCTTTTCTGTTTATTTTTCTTCCGACGGGAAAAATAAAACGGGCTCTACTTTTCCAGAATTATTAGGTAAAATAAAAGTACGCACCAAAGCATTGTGAGGAAAATGACTCAAAATTGATGAATCAATTAATAAATACTTTAATTTTTCATGTGAATGATACTTAAATATCCAGTCAAAACATGATTTTAAAAACGTTGGTTTTGTGGGATATATTTGGAGAGAGAGCATTCCTAACTGTTTTGCGTCCGTTTTGTCAAAAAATAAAACTTTTTCTGAACAGTTTCGAACAAAAGTGCGACCATATTTGGAAGGATGAAAATAATTTTGAGAAGTAATTATAACACTGCAATTGCAGTGATGTGAATCTTTTGTAATTAAATCTACCATAGTTTGAGTATCAAAAACTGATATCATAAGATCATCTAAAATGAGTAATTTATGGTTTTTATTGTCTTTTATATGGAGATCATGAATACGAGGAAGACCCTCAATAATTTCTAAATTTGGAAAAGCGATCTCCATTTCCTTAACAAAATCTTGGTGTAAATGGAGAGCATCTTCTGGTAAACAATATAAAATCCGTTCAAAAGTTTGGTCATAAACTAAGTCTCTATGCTTTACTAAACCAAGAATAAAAGTACTTTTTCCAGACATACTAGGGCCACAGACCAACATACGCGAGGGACAAATAATTTTTCCAAAAGATTTTGGAACAGCTACTTCCTGAATAGTGGAATTTTCTTTGATAACAATAGAGTGTGGTTGTGCCATTATGTTACACTGCCAATCCTAAAATTTAAAAACTCTAAAAATCGTTTTACTCTTTGCTGATTTTCCTCACAATTTGAACAAAATATGTCATTTAAAAACTCCTCAAACTCTAGATCAAGGTTTGAATATCGTTCAATTAAATAATAAACAACAAAAGCCCCACAAAAATAGCTATCCGTACACTGAACAGGAAAAGTATTAAATTCAAAAACTGCTTCAAGAGGAATATTTTGTTTTATATACTTGGAACAGACTCCTAATGAATCAAAAATTTCAATACAGTGTTTACTTGTTCGTAAAATTACAAACCAATGTTTGCCTTCACCAGTTGAAATGCTGAAAGAAAAAAGATCGATAAGCAATTAGAAATGTTTGTCTTATCTGGGACTTATTCCTTCTTACATCATTCTCCTTTCGATATTTCCCTGTAGACTACACTTGTTTCCTACCCATCCTCGAAGGACAGACTTGTTTCTACCCATCCTTAAAAGACAGACTTGTTCCCCTATCGGCTAGACTTGTTCCTACTCATCTCTCAAGTTGTTTGCCCGCTTTACCCTTTCCCTGGAAACTCGAAACTTGTTCCCTTCGCTCTTGAAAGTAAGACTTGTTCCCTTCGCTCTTGAAAGTAAGACTTGTTCCCTTTGCTCTTGAAAGTAAGACTTGTTCCCTTCGCTCTTGAAAGTAAGACTTGTTCCCTTCGCTCTTGAAAGTAAGAACTTGATCCCTTTGTTCTTAAAAGTAAGGACTTGTTCCCTTCGCTCTTGGAGGTAAGGACTTGTCGTCTGAATATATCCTTCTCAACTATGACTTGTTCCTCATTCCGTCCCTCGAAAGTGGGGACTTGTCCCTACCCAATATAGCTATGACTTGTTCCCATTTCCTGCCTCCCGTCCCTAAAATCAAAATTAAAGACCTCTCCTTTTAGTTTCTTCCTAATTTCTCCCTTTAAAACTAGAGATTGCTTAAGCTCTTCCTACAATATCTATGGGTACCTATAATAAAACAAACTTTTTGATTTACAGTATAGTAGTATTATGTACTTACTCGGTATTTACGATAAGACTATCAAGTATTGCCAACTTGTCTGGAATCTTGTCAATAGCACAAATTGCGTTCAAATGTCTCGATATTTGCGGAAACTTGTCAATTAGTTTTTTAATCTCATCAGCATACATTCTTCTTCTTTATTTTTCTTCGTAATGGCCCAAGAAGTACCATTTTGTCTTGTCATCAGCTAGTACTCTAAAATTTGCTGCATCAAAGTTTTCCGGATTTTTTTCCATTTTGCTTTGCCCTTGTCCGTTTGGATTAGCATCATTAGGGTCAGTGATAGACGGAAGAATACCTTTGGGCGGTGGATCTACACTTCTTGATAATTCATTTTTAGCTATAATTTCAGATAAAGGAGGAGTACTTGAACAGTGTTCTTTTTGTGGACTGCAAGTACAGTTTGTTTTTCCACTGCCAGATTGGCCTTCATGTAAACGTTCTTTTAATTCATGATAAGCCTTTTCAATAGACAAAAGTCTCTTATACTCAGAAGTGTCCAAAATAATTTTAGTAATAACGCTCATGCCGGAAAAAAACAAGACATGTCAATAAATGTCAATCTGGAAAGAAAAACAACAATATAGTTTATTTCATGGTATCATCCTCAAAAATTGAGTACAAGATATATTTATATTGTGAGGATAGCTGTGTCGCCCATTTTTTTTTCGCGTCAATTGGACTTCGGAGCAATTTTTTTATCTTGTATTTTAAGCCTAAAATATGTCTCATTCTTCTTCTTTGAACTAGCTTTTGAAAGTTCTTTTTTTTAATTGGGATATAGCCTTGTTCTACACAGTATACAATTTTAATGAGTGTACATAATTCTGCATTTGAAGCCTTCAAAATTCTACGTCTTACAGTATGCGGCTTTTCGGCATAAAGTAACCACAAAAATTCATGATTTTCTCTCATATCTTCTTGGAGTTCTTCTTTACAGTCCATGTTAGCTTTTTCTACGAAAAAAGATAAGAACTGATACTTTTAGAAAATCTGCCATTTCCTTTGGCAAACTGGAACCATCCGAATTCGCACTTGAAATTTCAAATGTTTGAGTAGGTTCGGAGACAACAAAGAAATTATTCTCGTTGAAGTGAAATATTTCTTTTTGACCTGCTTTCAGTTTTAAACGATTCAACGATAGAACACTTTCTCCGACCATAGATTGTGTATGGGACTCGTCAACAAAATAGAGAGACTGAACATAGTTACATGAAACTCGAATAAACCTATTAATATTGGGCGGGTCAACGCTAGGAGGCTGCGCCTTTTCATAAAATATTGCAACAGTTTTTAAACAAAGCTCCCATTCTCCTTGCGTAACAGGGTACAATGATCCAAAATTATAGGTAACAGGATCTTTTAGAGAACCTTCAAGTAACAATGAAATAAGTTTCATATTCACCTTTTTTGTAAGATTTATCAAGCTATTTTTTTATAAATTGTTCGACGCAAATCAGAGTAGTTCCGTAAATGTCTGCTGAGAAGCTTTCTTTTTGAGTCAAATCGATTTTAGGTGGATAGATAGAAAGTTAATTTCCACTTACAATATTTTCCTTTAATACCCATTCATTAAATTTCGCTGGGTAATGCAAAAACTTGATCAAATACGATTTTTTACCTTTTCTTTTCCTTTCTGCTAAAATTTTTTCTATTCGAAAAAATGTGCCAGGCTTTGGCTTTTCTCCTTTTAATAATTGCTCTCGATAAAAAAATCCTGGTCTAATATCGCCTTTTAAGTCTTTTACTTGAAACAAGGGTGGATTTTTTCCAGCATCAATCTTTGAAACTATAAATAGTTGATAATTTGGCGAATCAAAAGATTTTTCAAGCGCAGAAGGAAGATAATTTACGTAAACATATGAGCCAACCTGCAATTTTTTTGGATTTGCTTCGTAGAGAAGCTGGTTTTGTTGTTGTTTTAAAAAGGGTACGTCAGGATGAAATCCTATTTTTTCATCTATCAAAGGTGTGTCTTTGCGTGATTTAATTAAACTTGGTTTTAAACCTCCAATAGCTGCATTAGGAGTATTATTTAAAGATCGAACAACGAATGGTAAATATTTTGGCCAATTTTTTGTTAATAAGGTTCTCATTAATCTAAACAGTTTTCTTTTAACTAAAAATATCCCATGTTCGGCAAAGCTAGCTTTATTTTTACCGGTCTTTATCTTGAAATAAATATTTTTGTCTCGAAAGAACCTTTTATTGCCAGTAAATTCAGTGCCACGGTCACTTTCTAAAACGTCCGGCTTATCGCCACATTTTAAAAATATTTTTGAAATGCCAGTTTAATTATGTCTACAGATTTTGATTTAATTGCAACGCAAAATAATTTTCTTGAAAATATATCTATGCAGAGTAAAAATCCTATAAAAGTGTTAAATGGAAACATGATTGCTAAATCTGCTTGCCAAGTAGAACAAAATCCATGAATATTCATTTTTCTCCGTGGAAATTCCTTTTTGATTTTATTTGTCTCAATTAAGAAGTCAGGATCACTGTGCATGATTTCTAGAAGTTTTGTTCTTGGAATTTCAATGTGTTTTTCTAATTTAAGAGCAAGCTGGAAATTGGATAACCCACCGTAACTCGCCGAGAACGAAGGTGTTTTCCATAATTTAATTATTTTTTCTTTTGTTGCATTTGAAATATTGTCGTCTTCTTTACTGTTCATTGTGACAGAAGGTTAAAACAGCAGCATTTTTGTTTTTGTTCGAACAGAAGGCACTTCTAGGCCTCGCAATTGTCGATACGGTACAGTCCAGACTAGTTAGATAACAGCAGGCAGGAAGAAAAGAAAGTAGGAAGAGAAGAAAGTAAAACTTTCTTTTTCTCTCTTTACGTATCGATTTTCTCTTTTGCTTTTTCCTTTATAAAAATGGAAGAAAAGTTTACCCTGCGTAATTGTGCAATGTATTTTTCCTTTGATATCAACAAATTTGTGGGTTCTCTTCCTGGTGGTCTCATTTTTGGAAACGTTGTTCATGAAACGAGTGCTTTTAATTTTTCAAACGACAGTGTTATAGTGCCGCAGAGAAGACTTTCAGATTTTATGAAGATTTTAGAGTGCTTGTCAAAAAATATCGTTTTGGAAGAGAAAGACGCCACGTCAATTGAAATGGAATGGGGCAACACCAAAATATCACTTAAAGGAAAACTTCTCGAATATAATTCTTTTTCTTTATTGTTTGATTTGTCAACATGTTTAGCTTTCCTAATAGCTGTTCGAAAGGTTACGTTTTGGATTGTTGCACCAACAGAAATCGAATTCGAATTCATGGACATTTTTACGAGACAAACAATAAAAAATTCAGTTGGATTTCCTAAGATTTCGCAAATGGAAGAAGAGATAAAAACGGTTTTAGTGCGTGAAATGAATCCCCAAAGGAAATTTTATGTAAGCCAGTTTCTTATAAACCACCATGCTCTCCTTGAATTCCAGTATAATTTATACCTCCTTACTACCAAGTAAGAAAAATAAAGCACGCAAAAATTGAAAAATTAAAGATTAACGCTTTTTATTACAGGCGGACGAATAAAAATGTAAAAATGTACCAATTAAAAAAAGGATTTGTTACGAAACTGAAATTATTTGTTGGAGGACTTAGAACGCGGGCGTAGCTTCATGTGCGAAGTTTTCGAATTGTTACTGGACGGCTCTGGTGTTTTTTTTGTCTGAGATACGTTCGAGGTCGTGGAAGCATGCTGGCGGCGCGGAGGTCGGCCATTTATGGCACCTTTTTTAGCAATGTTCTGAATTTTTTCTTTAGTCAGTTGAGCTTGAGATCTTGTTTGCGACTTGTTTGAACTAGTGTCACTTTGTTTCTTGTCAGTTTGCGCAGTATTGTTTACGGGCATGCCAGCGGTCTTTTTTTTGAGTGTGCGCCATTAGTCGATTTTGGGCGTGCACCAGTATTGGCATAGTAGTCATTCATAAGACAAACAGTGGGAGGAGTTGGAGGCAAATCGAGATCAGTATCGTTTGAGGCAGGCACGTGAGATCGAATTGGTGTCGAAGCATTTTCATTTGAGTCCTCCAGAGCCAAAGCATGTAAAATGTCCGGAGCACTATTAATTTGGATAAGGTTTGACTCAGCATGCAAGTTAGCAACACGAGAGACAGCAGAAGCAGAAGGCACGGGAGAACTTTCGACCTTCGCAAACAATGACCGGAACCATTTCTTTAACTTGTCATTCTGTTTCTTTGGCCAAAGATTTTTCATCTTTTGCAACCGACTTCTCTGCTTCTTTTTGCCACTTTCATCGGACCGTACAGCACGTATCTCAATTAGCTCAAGCTGCTCAAGCTCTCTTAAGTTAGGCGCAGATCTTGTTAAAATCGGAGATTCTTGATTAAGAATTGCGGGTGTTTGAACAGTTGACGGAGCAGTAATTGAAAGAACAGCGGGAGCCTCAGGTGACTGGGGTCTTGGAGCAGGTGTGGGCATAGAAACTGAACGTTGCTTGTTTTTTTCACGAGGTAGGGGAAGTGGCTTTTTCATTTTTGATGTGTCAAGCACTGGAAGCGGCGGCAAACGGAGGACGAGCTGACGAGGACGAGGCGAGATTGCTCTGGTTGGCTGAGGAGAGGGCGCTGGCGGAGACTCTTCCTCTTCTTCCTCAATTGTTTCTAAATTCGTTGTCGTTTTTGGGAGACGTAAATGAGGTTTTGGTGGCAAAAGCGGCTCATTGTCAAAATTAAACTCCTCTTCTTCGTTTTCGTTTTTCTTTTCGGGTTCCTTTTCATTATGTATCTGAGCAGCAACAGTTGTTAATGGAGCAGCAGGAAGCGGACGGAGCGAGCGGTCAAGAGCAGTGTCATCATTGTCCTCCACGTCTATAACAACGATTGCATCAGGGTCTTGCGGAGTAGGTGTAGCAGGAGGTACGACAAACACAGTGGAAGACGTGGGAGCAGTAGCAGGTGTAGCAGGAGGAGCCGAAGGCGTGGGAGCAGATGGAGGCAATGGAGTTGGAGCCGGCAGAGTAGGAGCAGGAGCTAAGGACGGAGCAGCAGTAGGAGGAGGTGGCGGATCTGCAGGAACTCGTCGAGTCGGAGCTGGAGGACGTGGTGGCGGTGGCGCACAGGATGGCGGTGGCGGACGTGGTGGCGGTGGCGGACAGGCTGGAGGTGGCGGACGTGCTGGAGCGGTTTTTGTTTTTCCTCTTTGAGCTGTTGCTTTTTTGGGAGAGGATGTATGTAGCGGCCGCATAGCCTGCATATTTGCCTCTTCTTCCGCATTTCTGATTCTTTGAACCACTGCCCATGCTGCACTTGTTCGGTTAATTTGACGTAGCTGTCTTGTGGTAAATGCCTGCGCTGTTCGCATTTGGACATCCCGATCAAGTAAGTACATTAGTCGCCGCATCCTCTCTCGTCTTACCCTTTCAAATTGCTCAGGAGTCTCCCCATCAACGACATTTCCCTCAACATCCGGATCATTACGTTCGCCTGTTGGCCTTTCCCTTTCCCTTTTTTTCTTTTGCCTATGAGCAAGGTAGAGAAGTAGTCCAACAATTCCACCACAAGCGGAGACACTTGAAACTCCTACCAAAGTTAAAGTCGTCTTTGAGATCAATGCGCCCCCATCATCACTTGACGACGGAACGACTTCTTCTACGCCATCATCAGAGCTCTCACTTTCGCCTAAGCCAAAATCATCATCACTGTTCTCTTCTCCTTCTCCTCCAGCTTCTCCAGCCGTACCACCAGTACCAGGCGCGGCCGTGCTCGTAGAAGTAGTGCTCGTTGTCGTTGTGATAGTAGTAGTAGTAGTAGTTGAGGTACTCGTTTCTGTGGTAGTGGTAGTAGTAGTAGTAGTAGTAGTGGTGGTGGTGGTAGTAGTACTAGTGGTAAAAGTGGTATCACCATTATCTTCATCCTCCTCATCACCAACATCCTGTAAGACAACGGAATTCACTTCCTCACCCTCATCATCAGCGTCATCATCGTCACCTCCTACTCTGTACTGATTGATCCTAGAGTGATTTTTATGTTTCTTTTTCTTTTTTCGATGCTTCACGCCCTTTCTCTGAATTTCACGAAAGCGATTTTGAGCCTTGGAACGACGCGAACCTACATGTGCCTCATCACTCCTACTTTCCTCGTTTTCCTCCTCATTTTCTGAATCTGTTTCGTATTCTTCGGGTGGTTCCTCCGCCACACCTTCTTCCCCCGGATCCCAGTCAGAATCCTCATCCTCATCTGCCTCCTCCTCTTCGTCATCCGCGTCATCATCGTAGGAAGCGTCTCCATCCGTCTCCTCCAAATCGCTCGCCTCGAAAGTGTCGTTGTTCCTTCTGCTGCTGCTGCTGGTGGTGGTAGTACTCTGGCTGCTGCTGCTGTTGTTGGTGTGCCTGCTGCTGTCGCTTAATGGATTTGTTGAAAACCCAGAATCCTCCGGCAAAATTTCGTCCACTTCCGCTTCCGCTTCCTCCTCCTCTTCCGTCACCAGTACGCCAGCTCCAGGAAGGACGATCTTGGGACGACACCTGGAGTATTCTTTTTTTAAAAAAAAATAATTTAAAGAGATAAAATAAATTTACATACTCGACAATGAAGCAGGGGACTCTGGTCGTGCGATACAGGATCAACGGAGGAACGTAGTTCCGGTCGTAAACGGGGCAGGCTGAGGTATGCTCGCGGAGGTAGGAGAAGCTCTCTTCGCAACGCACCTAATTAAAAAAACCATTTTTTATGATTCCTTCCTTATTTCGCTCTTTTTTTTTTCTTTCAACCTTGATTGCTCCATCGATTTCCAAAGGTCTCTCGGCAAATAGAACGGTGAAAATCACAACGACGACCGCCCAGCTTGCCCCACCCATGGCGGCGGCTAAATCCCGAAGGACACTAGACACTGACACTTTATTTTTTACATATTCATTCCGATGTTCTTTTTTCTCCCTAGTAATGCCTCAAGAAACATTTATGTCAAGGAATGGATTCCTTCCTCCGTAGTTTAAAAGTATCACCAGCATGGGAAAAATCGTATTACGCATTTAAATGGGAAGAATGTTATTATTTACGGGCAATAGTTTTCCAAAATACACATGTCTTTTTTAATTTTTTTTCTATATATCCAATTTCTCTCGAATAATTTTAAATATTTTCATTTTTTTGTCGCACATCTCCTAAAAAAGAAAAATAGCTCGGTGGGGCATTGTGCAACAGCAGACCAACAAAAATTGATTTTGACAGATGGTTTTCTTTGCCCTACCAAGGCGGGCGTTACATAACTGCATGTGTTGTGATTCTGCTTCGAAAAGTTAACTTTTCCGACGGGAAATATAGTGAGTGAAGTCTGCCGCGTACAAAAAATTGTGCGCAAAAGAAAGTCGCAGAGAAGAGGAGTCAATTGACAAAGGCAAGAGATATTAGTACAGCGGTGCATTTTTTGGCCGAAGTGAAAAAACCGACACAAAGACGGTGCAAAAACCTAATTGTGCTTATCACAGCAAGAAAAGCTAAACGAACAGGCTCTAAAGTGTGAAAATTGAGCGCAGAACAGCCCCCAGGGCCCATAGAAAAATTGAAATATCCTACTATCAAAAAATGTAGGATAGAAGTGGAAAGGGTTTGGCATACTTCTCCGTAAAACTTACAAAAAAATTAGTGAAACTGTGGAGTGCGGAGAAATATCTATCACGTGCAAAAATGCGGGCGAGGTCGTGTTAACAGACATAAAGAACGCAATAAGGCAAAGCACGAGTGGCACAGCATAGTGCAGGAGCGATTTCCTTCGCTCTCCTCCTCTCCCATGGGAATAGGGAGGGAAGAAGGAAGAATTGAAGCAGTCTAAAGCTACAGCCTACGCCTAGAAACAGTTTATACGTGTGCATGGTCGGCGGCCCCAGGCTTGCTATTTGTACTGTTTTGTGTAACGGCTTTAGCTGTCCGCATGCACATTTATGGATTAGGAAAGAAGAACCGAATAAGTGGAACGATATGGCCCTGGCAGGAGAGGAAATGCAAAGCCCCTTATCTGACTGTGAATTAGTCGACGTCTCGACACCTCTGGGTGAGGACGTTCGACCGAAACGGAGTTGCTTTGACTTTGACAGTTAGCGAAACGAAAATGTATTCTGTGATCATTTTCGTTCTGCTTTCTCTCCCCTTGGGTCAGACGACGAACATTGTTATCATGTCCGATAGTGAGGTCTTTTCTTTCAACTCCTATGAGTGTGAGGAGTCCATCAGCTGGCAGAAGTTCTGCAAGAACTGGGACTTTACGGACGGTCACTGTCGGCCGTGGCGACTGGAAGCGTGCGAAGAGCCCTTCCTCCAGCATCGTCTCTCCCCTTGCCGATCCTACTCTTGCAAGGTATGAAAATGGACTATTTTTAAAAAAAAATCCATCAAAATTTTTTCTTCTCCATCGATTGCAGTTGCAAGAGACGGCGAGTGATCCGGTCGGAGTCGAAGATCCAGAGATGCCGCTTCCTGGTATAGGGCTGCAAGAGACTAAGGAGCCTCCACTTCCAGTGGCTTCTCTCCCGCCTCCGCATCACTCGTTGCCTGAACCGAACGTACTGGTCCCTCCACCCAGCTCCACTTCGTCCTCGACGGTGGTGGATGGTCTGCAAGACGAGCTCACGAAGAACCTAGTGGCTGCGAGAATGATGAACGTAAGGAATTTTTTGAGTTTATTTTATACGTACAGATAGAGAATACGGGGACGGGGAGGGAGAGGGGCGGGGAGGGAGAGGGGGTACTGTTCCCCGCCCGGTCGCCGTAGGGGCCCAAAATTTCGTAAAAATTGTCGGCGGGCGAAAGAAAAAATTCCCTCCTTGTCGTCCCCCTTGAGATGAAGGGCAAACCTTCCCCCCTTGCCCCCCTCTCCCCTTCACCCCCGCCCCGCCCCCTTCAGAGGGCCAGCCAAAAAACCACTGTCCCGCCATATGTCCTAGTCCCTCCCGTCGCTGCCGACCCTCGCCCACGTATGGGAGAGAGGGAAAGATCGACCATGGAGATGCAAAAATGACAGTTGCTTGTCTAAACGTGTTTTAAATTTGTATTTGTCTAGGCAAACCTGAAGACGGAGCACAAGAAGTTACGAGAGATCCGACGCCTGCTTGATGAGCTCCTCAGCTCAACGTCTGGAGAATCCAACGCGGATGGCGACATCGGGAAGAAGAAGCATGACAACAACAAGAAGACTAAGAAAAAGAGGAAGCACCACCATCACCACGGCCACCACTCGAAGAGAAGAAAAGATAGTTTTGTCACAGAAGCTTCGATTTGTCGTATGGCCTCTGAAGCAGCCTCTGATGTCGTGGAAACCTTCCGTTCTGAGAATCGAGTTCGCGATCACGCCTGGGAGAAAGAGAGCGAAGCCCTTAGCTTGAACATCACAAAGCAAGGAAATCTTCTCCAGAACTTTCAGGCAAAGCTTGACGACCAGGACAAGAGATGGGCTTCAGTTCAAGCCAACGTTTCTGTTTCTGCCAGTCATCTCGAGAAGCAAAGACAGGATCAGGAAGTGGAGCTTCTTAATCTCCGCAAGGAGATGGACGAACTGCAGCGACAGCAGCATCTTCAGGAAGCTGCTTTTAGAGACATGGAGTTTGCCTACCACACTCTGTACCACGACGAAGAAAAACATCGGCTCCAAGACTTCCTCGACGACTGGCAGAACGACAAAATCAACAGCTTTTTGTCGCAACTAAACCTTAGCTCCATCACAGCAGTGGACGTTCTCAAGAATTCAAACGGCTCCAACATCTTCATCTTTCCTCAGGTCGAGCCAGTGCGAGAAATTGAGACTACTCGCTACATGCACATCAACCTGTAAGTTTTGTTTATATACTTTTAAACTAAATATTACATTTTTTTTAATTTTTTCTAGAACCTCCGAGGAAGAGATCTGCCATGATCCAAACGGGACGGAGAGGACCTGTACTCTCTCCTTTGAGTACCAAGATCCTTGTATCCGTTTCCAGTGCCCGAGCATTTGCACCTGGTCGAAAGAGTCGTGCAAAAAGTGGGAACCATCTCCTCCCAGCTACTTCTGTCCCTATGCGAAGTGTGAGGAACTTGAGCCGGAACATCATGCTCTTGTTTGGCTCTGGACCCTTCTCCCGCTAGCTGGTGGCGGTCTCATAGGTAAAAACATTAAGACAAATCAATTTAAAGTCTTTATAAGCGTTTAAACTATACATTTTATATAGGACTAGCAGCCTGCTACTTCTGCTGGAGGAGAAGGAACAACAACCACATTCAAGGAGGAGGAGAAGAGCGACCTCTTCTTGAACGTCTTCGTCTTCGCCAGAGACTTGCAGGCCGTCATCCTGATGCTGTGCCCCTAGAAGACCTTCCCCGCACTGGTGCTAGTGGCAGTGGTGAAGCTACTCCTGTGTCGGTCGACTCAGACGATCAGGCTCCGGAACGACCAATCATCCGAGAACAGAGAGCAAGGTTCCATCGTGTGGGAGAAGAGATGCAAGTGACCCTAGAGGTAGCGGCTTTTTACAACAAAAGAGAGAGGAAAATAATTCTTTTTTTTTAATAATTATAGAACGAGACTTTCGAGCCAGCTCGTATCATCCCACGCGCGCTAGGGCACAGCAGAAACACCCAGTTTCAAACCATCTCATTGGACCGCGGCGCAAGGAGAGGAAGAGCTTCAGCTCAGGGTCCCCGCAGCACTATCTCTTCTCAGGGTCTGGATTGGATTGAGATGCTGCCGTCGGGACCTGCACCGTCTCCTTCGAACGCTCTGGATGATGTTGATCTAGCCATGGAGGCAACGGACCTTGCGGGCAGCGGCAGTCCTCCCAGACCCATTCTCCTGAGGAGCCCTCCTCCCCCGTATGACATCAGCACTGCGCCCGCCGAGATCGCTGAGCAGGAGGACACCGCTGAGCAGGAGGAGACCAGCATCGTCCCCAATATTTAGATCGAAAACAGAACTAGGGATAAGTTTGGGCTGAGCCTGCCAGCCGCAGTCGGCAGGCCTTTTTATTCGGCGTCTTCCCGCAATCCCCAAGCCACAGTCTAGCCAAATTTTAAAAAGTCGGATTTTTTGCAAGTTTCAATGTCACCGGAACCCGGCAAAAGTCTCATGTCAGTCAACTTTTACTCGCCATAGTTTTCTGTCCGCATCGGCCCGATACCGTCTGAGCCTGTCTGTAAAATTTTTGCCCAAATTTATCCCTAGAGAAAATTACGAGAAACAATCGCACGATTTTTTGTAGAATGGATTTTTCTTTATTCAAGATTCTTGTCGCTACGATGAATTTTTGACGCTATGATGATAACGTTTTTACAACATAATTTTTTTTGAGTAAAGTTCCATAAGAAACCAAATTTTTTGTTCGTGTTCCGATCCAAAATGAGATGTTTGCGAGCTGCAATATATACTTTTAGAATGTTTTTTAATAAAAAATACAAAACAAACCTCAGAAACGTTTTTGCTGTCCAAAAAATATTGAAGCGTTTTGGTGTCTCTTCGATGTTTCTCAGTTTTTTTACTTTAATAGGCTTTAGTCGGATGTGAAGTAAAAGCGATAAAAATATTTGCGCTCGTCTGGAAAACGATGCGATGGAAAGAATAAATTAGATAATTAATCGAGCACATTGTGGACACCTCACCTTAAAAAAACCCTTTGTTTTGGAGAGATAGCGGAAGATGTGCATAAGGTATCAAATATGAGGAGAGAAGGAAGATTTTTTTGCGGGGGAGTCAGCACAATTAAAACCCAGCTCTGTCTAGAAATATCCAGAAAAGGAAGAAAAAAATAGTTCTGCTGCAAACATCGTTCCTGTCGAAATAAAAGCTTTTTATGCGATTTCAGCACCATTTTGGCCGCTTTTCGGTGTGAAATTTTGAGTCCAATTTCACAAAATAACTGGCTTAGCAATGAAGATGGGAGATAAATGCAGGATCCCACTGTAGTTTCGAGCATTGCAAAATATAAATCCACTATAGTATGCGAAATAGTATTATAGTGCACCAGATTCTGTAAGATTTCGTATGTACAAGTGTGCATATCACCACGCACCGATAAGAAACGATAGCGAATCTGAAAAAAAAAAATTAGCAAAAGACATACAGAAAATAATTATTACCTCTTTAGGCGGCTTGCATAGAATTGTTTCCATTATGTCAAAATATTCATTCAGTAAAATATTCTTTTGTGCAACATTTTGCACAGTTTGCAGATCCAGATGACTCTCCGACACCGCAAACCTTACACTTTTTTTTGTTGCCGGAGAAGCTCTCACGTTGACCAGAGCTCTCTCTGGGCCAAGTTTATGCTTTTTTTAAAAAGATTGAAGTGCAATTTTCCTTTCTTCTAGGAAATTCCGACCAGCCGTCTCGATTTCGAGTAAAGTAGATTTTTTTTTTAAATATCCAATCAGTGGGATACATCCGTCAGGTACTATAGCCGTGCTGTCCTGCACTGCCGCAATATATTCGTCTAGCTGTGCAGTCACTAATGCCATATGAGCACATGGTTTCCATTTTTCACGGCATTCTTTATGATAGGCGAGCTTTCCATTGTGCAAACAACGAGAATTGTTTGGTTCTCTAAGACATTGCAATAAACACTCGCAACTGCGATCGTTATTCACATGATATATTGTCTTTCTGCTCTGTTTTTTCTTCTGAGTCAAATACCAAATTGTTATACATTTACAGCTTTGGCACGTGCCTGTAGAGCGAGGACCGCCAGACTGTACGAAACACGAACACGTTCCGGTTAGAAACAGCATGCAAGCTGCGCACGTAATAAAACTAAGAGAAGCCATCTTCTCTTCTACCAACCATATCGATTTTTCTTTCTTTTTCCTCCCAAAAAAGAAAGCTTCTACCCGAACCATATCGATTTTTCTTTCTTCTCCCTCCTAAAAAAGAAAGCAATTGAAAATTTACCATTCACCGAGCTTTAAATAATTGTTTGTACCTTAAAAGTGATGAAGAAGGCATCCTTGCCGTTGTTGTCGTGCTAGTTGCCGAGTTCATGACCTGTGTGGAAAAATAAATTAAATGTTGTCGAAAATGAAAGAAACAGTTAAGTGACATCTAGTGTAAAATGGGCAAAGCTGCGTCGCAAGGCGCTCCCATAGCGTAAATTTTATACGGGCGGCATCTAGCTGTAGATTCTAAACTAAAAAAGTTGCGCGAATGAATATATATGGATAATAATGAGACAATGAGTGGCAAAAGAGTGTTGATTAATAAAATGCATTACCATGAGGCGTACACAAAAGTCCCCAAAAGTCCCCAGCCTACGTGTTTGGTTATGTTTGGTTAAGAAACAAAAAAAAAAATGTAGCGTTGTATCTCCCAAGAAGCAGAGAACCCCTAAAGGCCTCCCGGCCAGAAGGCCAGGGCAGACGAGGGCGGCAGGCAGGCAAAGACAGCCAGTTCGGCCGGCCTTTAGGGGCTGCTGCGTGAAGAGGGAGGCGGCGGAGTCTATGTTTATTGGACAGCCATGAAGTTCAAATGTCAAGATTGAAAAGTCGTATAAAGACATCCAAAACTGCTGAGTTTTACAGTAATGTTTGGCCATAGGTCAAAAAAACCATTAATGACATTTTAAACCGTTAATTAGATTTAGATGGTTAACCATCAGTTAACCGCATCAACCATTCCGAGCCCTAATGCCGAGGTAGATTCAGGAGCGGTGGATGCGACGTCGTATCTATCGTGACGACTAACTTAGTGACTTTCGGACCTAGCCTCTTGTTAAAAAGTGAAGCTACAAG
>JAAUXU010124843.1_pt1 | contig 24940 bp, 20 predicted proteins | sample 7278151 | NCBI WGS metagenome assembly JAAUXU01 (sample SAMN14350113, study PRJNA611818) | marine sediment metagenome | isolation source: surface marine sediment (1.8m) | place: French Polynesia: Moorea | collected 2018-08 | reverse complement strand
TGACTCCAGCTGCAAGAGCCTCATTTACCATATCTGTACTGAGAATGACTGCCAATGGAACTTCCACTTGTCTAACATCTTCCTCAGGAGATTCTTGGTCTGCAACATCCTCAGGGCATGTGGCCACTACACCTTCCTCACCGAGTGTATGTGACACCAATGCTTCTTCTGCATTTTTCTCATCCTTGTTATGAATCATTTCACTGAATTTTTGATTTGATGCACTTTTCTCAATGCTACCTTTTGTGATGCTTTCATTCTGTTCATTCATCTTGGGGTCAGGCTGGTTCTCTGTTTCAGCTAACAGTGCATCATTTACCGTATTTGGACTGAGAACTACTGCTGACGGAACTTCAGCTTGTCGGTCATCCTTCTTAGGCAATTCTTGACCTGCCACAAGCTCGGGACCATCTGCCAATGCCTTTTCCTCAGCTATTGCATGTGACACTGAGGTTTCTTCGAGCTGTAACTCGTTGGAGTTACAAGGCATTCTGTTCGCTCTCTCTGTTGATTCCTTGTTTTCAAAGCAGTCTTTGGAGATGTTATCCTCTTGCTGTCCCTTCCTGTCATCAAACTGTTTCTCTTCTCCATCTGCAAGAGCCTCATTCCGTATATCAGGGCTGAGAATGATAGCTGATGGAACTTCAAGTATTCTATCGGACTCTTTGGGATATTCTTGGCCTGTAACATCCTTAGGAGCAGCACCCAATGGCTCTTCCTTTGCTACTATGTGTGACACCAATGGTTCTTCCACATTTTTTTCATCAATTTTTCTGGGAATCTCATCCAATGTTTCCATTGATGCAATTGTTTCAATGTCATCTTTTTTTGTAACATACTCTACTTCATTTGTTTGGAGATCTAGCTGTTCATCTGCTCCAGCTGCTAGAGCCTCATTCACCGTGTCTGGACTGAGAATGTTGGATGATGGAACTCCTGCTTGTCTGACATCTTCCTCAGGAGATTGATGTCCAGCATCATCCTCAGAGGCAGTCTGAAATGCCCCTTCCTCACCTACTCCATGTGACACAGATGACTCTTCCACATTTATCTCATCAGTGTTGTGAGTTATGTCATTCAATTTTTGAGTTGATGGATTTCTTTCAATGCTTTCTTCTGTGGTGTTTTCCTTTTTTTCATTTGTCTGGAGGTCAAGCTGCTTTGCTGCTCCAGCTACCAGAGCCTTCTTCACCATGTCAGGGGTGAGAATGACAGCTGATGGAATGTCAGCTAGTGTGGCTTCTTCTTTGGGCAACTCTCGGCCAGCACAATCCTCAGGAACAGCAGCCCCTTCCTCTGCTTTTGGAGGTGACACCAATGGTATTTCCACGTTTACGTTATCGGTGTCACAAGGTATGTCATTCAATTTTTCTGACAATTCTTTATTTTCTTTGCAGTCTGTGGTATTGCTTTCATCTTGCTTATCCCTCTGAAGATGAAGCTGTTTCTCTGCTCCAGCTGCTAGAGCCTCATTCACTATATCAGGACTGAGAACGATGGCTGATGGAACTTCAGGTATTCTGTTGTTCACCTGAGGAAATTTTTCGCCTGCAATATCCTCAAAGTCTGCTGCCAATTCCTTATCCTCAGCGGTTGTGCAAGACTGTGATGGTTGGTCCACATTTATCTCTGCAGTGCTACCAGGCATTTCCTTCATTTTTTCTTTCAATCCTGTTTTTTCAATGCTGTCTTTTGTGGTGGTCTTGTCGTGTTCACCCCTGTGGAGGTCAAGCTGTTTGTCTGACTCTGCTATCAGGGCGTCATTTACTGTCTCAGGACTGAGAATGATGGCTGATGGGACTTCGGGTGGTCTGCTGTCCTCCTTAGGAGGTTCTTGGCATGTGATATCCTGTTGGCCTGCCCCTTCCACAGCCTTTGCGCTGGACACCTTTGGTTTCTCCAGTTGTATGGTATCAGCATCATTGGGCATTCCATTTGTTTTTTCTGTTGATGTATTTCTTTCAATGCTGTCTTTTGTGGTATTATCCTGTTGTTCACTCTTTTGGAGGTCAAGCTGTTTCTCGGCTCCATCACTGAGAGATTGATCTACCTTGTCTGAAATGAGAAAGACCGCTGCTGGAACGTCAGATTGTCGGTCGTCCTCCATAGGAAATTCTTGGCAAGAAACCACATCACAGCCAGTGTCCAACGCCTCCTTGCCAGTCTCTGTATTTGATGCCACCAGTTCTTCCTGTTCCGGGAGTCTGTCATCCTCCTTCTGCGATTCACGGTACGTGACCTTTTCATGACCAACTACGGTTGCCAATGTCTGTTCCAAACCCTCTGCGTTCAACGTTGCAGGTCCTGGTACGTCAGAATTGTCCTTGCTTTTTTGACTTTCTTGGCTGTATGAGTGTGATATTTCGTCAACTAGTGCTGCATTTGCCGGTTCTCGACCAATTTCAGCATCTTGTACGGATTCCTCATGTTGAGGTAATTCAGTATCCCTTACCTGAGATTGGTTGGTACATTCTGCTTCCCCTGCTTCATCCATCGGTGGCATCATTTGCGTCTCTGCCTCCTCTGGACTCACCAGCTCAGCGTCTTCAAGTGACTCTCTAGCCTTTGTACCACCCTTGGGAACCTGGACAGTGAAATCTTTTTCTGTATCCTTTTTCTGTTGACTGACTTGTTCGAACGAAGTTTTGGCCGCCTCCAGAGCCAAGTGTACAATATCCTGAGACATGATTGTAGTACTGGGAGTCTCATGGGGCTGTTGATGTTCCTCAGGAATGTTTTCTTGTCGGCCCGGGGTCCCTCTAGTTTCGCCGGACTCGTCATTAGAAACTGCGCCCCTCACCTCTTCTATGTCAACTGCAGCATTTTCGTCCTTTAGTGTCTCCTCTTTGATTATATCTGACTCCAAAGTCACTTTCCGTGATTCTCGCCCATCTTCCAACGCCAGCACCCCAACTTGGGTACTGAGTGTGGTTGAGGAAACTTCTGAGGCTTTCGACTGTCCCGTTTCAAAATCTCGGCGACGGAGACCATCTTTTAAAACATTCCAATCGTCTTGATCAGCATAGTCTACGGCTCTCTCATCGGGCACGACATCAGTCACCTTTTTGACGTCTTCAAACTGTGTCTCCTGTAATCCCCCTGCCTCCAGGGAGGACTCGGGATGATGCTGAGCCAGCGCTGGAACCAATGAGAGAGGCTCTCCCACCTCAGTGGATGTGGTGCATTCTTCGACCACAACAGCATCTGCCTGCTCCTCCACTACCTTCGCTTCATTTCTGTCTACCAGACTGGTTCGACGCTCTGGACTCTCCGGATAGCCGATCCTGCCAAAGCTGGTGACGAGACGTTGATGTTGAGGATCAGGTTTCATCAGTGGTACGAAGTGCGCGACCATGGATGGCGTCCAAACGTGAGCGTCTTGACCGTCAGTCGTTGATTCCCCTCGCACCGGAGGGGGGCTGGTTCCCTTCACTGTATTACCACATTCATCCATCACGGAGTCAGTTGCGCCAGCAGCGTCTTCCACGCCGCTGTCTGTCGCTGCTGAGTTCTCGGCGCATAAATCACCTGAAGGAATCTTGGTCACGATCCCCGATTCTTCTCCCACGACGCCTTCTTGTTCTTCTCCATTCGCACGTTCTTCGCCATTCATTTCTACGTCGATCTTTTCCGCCGCTGTTGCCTCTCCACTCTCCACGTGAAGGTTGTAACCGTCATTCTTGAAGTTGTCTGTCTCCACTAGCGCAGAGGCCATGATTGTGTGTAAGGGATCAAAGAGATCTCGGACCTATTTTCTGCTCTGCCGGACCTTCAAAGATCACACTTGGCCTCTCCTGTGCAATGCAGCCGAGTCACGGCCTGAAAATGAGAGTTGAGAAGAGTACAAGAAATGCAGCGGGAATGGGGAAAAGGGGGAGGGGAAGACTCATACATAAGCACAAGTGAAAAGAACACTGGGAAAGTTTGAGCAGCCTCAGAACAATATGTGCGCGAATATGGACGCATGGAAAGAACAATCCGCACCCACATCTAACTCGTTTTCTTCCCTCATTCATTCTTTTTGTAGCTGTAATATTAGACCAAGATAAACAATCCCTGGTCTTTACGAACGCGTGCATAAGTTGTCTATTATCATACCTGGTTTACAAGAACATGCAATATTGTAGTTGGTGCTTTAGTAAATGTGCTTTGATGGAACATTGAGTGCTTTCTGCCTGTCTGCGCTCATTCCACCTTTTCAATGCACTTAAACTGGGTCAGGTCATGCAGAAACAAGGACGCCAGTGCAGCTACTGGGGACACAGGCACGCCGATCGTGTGGACCAATAGCACGCCGATGGATGGCATTTTTTTTGCGCAAACGCTCTTAGCTTAAGCCACGCAGAACAGCGTCGAACGTTGTCCGCTAAAAGCAGTTACGGCATGCATTATCTCACTCGGTGTGTGAGAGCGCGAACTCACGTACTTCGTCAAGCGGATCATAGGTGAACTGTTCAATAATTTATTCACGTAAGACAAGTTATTCATCACATGTCTCCCTGCTCTTCCTCAGCTTCCATGGCTGCAGCAAGAAGTTCTTCATAGACATTATTCTCCCTGGTCCTGGACCTCTTGATCTCATGGACAGAGCGTCTTTTGACCGAAGAGCGACGCCTTAAAGGAGCAGCTTGACAAGCACTGCTCTGGCCATCATTCTGATCACCCACACCCATAAGTGTCTCCAGGAGACCCCGCTCAATATCTCCTCCTCCAGCCATAAGGTTGTGTAGATCATTGGTATTGACCACTGACGAGTGCCGCTTCTTCTTGCTGCTCCGCTTTTGTTCCCTCCGCTCGCGCTTCTCCTCAGCCGCCTTCAGAGCCTCGGACGACGACGACTCCATGTTTCGTGTACTGTGGTGGTGCTTCTTCCTCCTCCTCAGGGTCCCGTTGTCAGTGGCGTTCATGTCCAGCAACGCCCTCAGCTGGGCGTCCTCGCTCACGGGCTCCCTGCGATGCTTCTTGGACGTGGGCGCGGCCGCCGAGGTGGCCTTTAACGCAGCGCGCGCCGCTGCTAGGGCCTCTCGTTCAGCGGCGGCGGCCTTGGCTTGCCGCTTTTTCTCTCTGGCGGCTTTCTTCTTCTCGATGGTCAGGATGACGCGGTCGCGAGTGGTGCGATACTCCAGGGCAAATTCGGAGAGGGTGCGGCATGTGCTGTGCGGTGGGTATTCGGTCGTGCGGCCGCCGTTACCGCTGCTGGGAGGCAGCCCGAGCCACGTCAGGAAGTCTTCGTAGCGGCGCATGACGCTCCGGTGCACAGCTTGCATCACCAGGATCCGCTGGGCCGCGTCCTCCAGGAAGTCCATCATCTTGTTGCGCAGGTGACCGCTCTCTAAGCCGCCGCCGGATCCGCTGACTGGTGCAGGCTGATTGGACTCGGTCTCCGCCTCCCTCAAGGTCTTCAAGTAGTCCCAGGCGAGCTTGCACTCCGACTCGAGTCTGGTCAGCGTCCGGGCGACCTCGCCAAAGTGAGTTCGCGAGGCACGGGTCAAGGGCCCGAACTCGGAATAAAGATCAGACGAGTCCGGCTTTCCCTCCAACACCCAGTAGGTCATATGATACAGTAGTGAGTGCTTGTGCACGGTGTCTTTGACTTCCGGCACCTTGGACAAGTAGTCCAGGTGGAATCCCCGGCAATTCGGGGTTCCGTTGAGAAAATTCCCTACTGCTCTCAGGGTGGCCAAGACTGCTCTAAATGTTGCATTGGCCCTGAGTAACTCCAGGCCAGTCTTGAGATCCATGAGAGGGTCGCACACCTCTTTCTCAGTGATCTCGAAGTCCATCTTGAATGCCCAAAGCCTCAGTCGCGCTTCGATCCCCGAGACCGAGGCCAACGTGAGTAAAAACTGCTCAGCAGTGCCCAACGGCAAATCCGGCTGCGCCTCTTGGGCGTCCTGGATTCGGGAGATCTCCTCCTCCGACGGTAGCATCGTCAGAAGCTTTTCCACGCTCTCACGATCTGATAAAGAAAGAAACGAAATATGCAAGCACTCCGCTATATGTACAAAAGAGATACAGTTTAACTCACTCATGATAGACGCATCCATCTTGAGCACAGCCGACTTGATGATCCTCGGCGGCGGTAGCTTCGTCATCCCAATGTTGATGGCGTTGGACCTCTTATGGTCAAGGACAATAATTTCACGATTGATTGCAATGAGACCTTTGCTTGCGTCCTTGGCCGCTGACTCCTTGCCACGGTTCTCAAACAAATACTCCAACATGGCAGTGTCCACTTCTGCCGACTCAAGCTCGTCCCAGACTGTCTTGGTCTTGATCATCGGGCAGTCCCGAATCTCCTTCCAGAACAGTTTCAACGTCTTCTTGTGCTTCTTAGGTGTTAACTGGTGACGGCCGTCATCCCCGATTGGCGGTGGCGGTGGCATAGACAGTGGTACCAGCGGCGGCGGCGGTGGGGGAACAGGAGCCGAAGCTGGGTCGAAAGGTGGCGGAGGAGGCGGCGGCGGGGGGGCTGGAATGTTTGCGGGAGGAGCTTTGACTTCTTCTTCTTCATGTTCATCTTGAAGGTCTGAGAAGTCCATATCACAAATGACGAGGGGTCGACTAAACGTCTCCAGGATCTTTTGCCACCGTAATTCGCCCTCACGCTGAGTCTCAGATCCTTGAGCATCTTTTTGCTCTTCCTCAGCGTCATTGTTTTTGCTATCACTACTTCCTGGGAGTTCTCCCTTGGCCAATTTAGCCACGAACGCTGCCCTGGCCTTGTCAAGGAAGCCGCTGAGGGTCATCTCGTTCAGCCGGTCCCCGGAGCTTGTAGTTGGTAATCCATGACATCCCAAAATCCTCTCCAGATCATGCATGCTCACACCGACTATGTCCCCAGTAGAATCGGCCTCGGCATCTGCGATCTTTTTGGTCTTATGTCTCAAAGACTTCCTCGAAACGCCGTTGATGCCTGAAGACTTCTTCCTTAGCGTTGTCCTCAGTCCCATTTCTGTGGCGTCCTCGTCCAGATGGCTGATCTCTTCCTCCGTGACGGGTTCGCCATCTTCCTGCTTGAGGGCCACGTTATACAGCTGCACCTGCTGAATCAAGGATTCCTTGCCTGTGGACGAGAGTCTGCAGCAGACAGTCTCCATGCTAAGTTCTTCCAAGTAGTCAGTGTTGTCGTAGAATGTATCTTGGTCAGGGACGCCAAAGAGTGTCTTGTTCACCAGAGTGAGGGCGAAGCAGGCCAGCTCTTCATCAGCGTGATCTTTGCTCAAGACTTCCATCACGTTCGTCCAAGGAATAACTCCCAACTCTTTGTCCGTGAAATTCACAGCCTGGACGAGGGTCAAGCTGTTGCTCTCGGTATACTCGACAAATACGAGGAGCAACTTGATGGCAGTCTTGCTAACCAGAATGTTGTCCTTGGTTGCGACGAGCCTGTACAAGAGTTGGACGGCTCCAGGATTGGCCATGATCCCATTCATCCCGTCCACGTATAGCATGATCTGTCCCAGAGCCCTCAGCACGAGATTCTGGAACTGGTGAGGTTCACTGCTATTGTTCTGCAATTCCACCAACTTACTGATGCCGTTGGCTTGGACGAACTCATAAACGAGGCCTCGATCTGACTGGAAGATAGCCTTGAGAGAGAACAGAATCCTTTTGAGTTCGGGTCCTTCACTATTAGACAACTTGCCCACGAGCCTCTGAGCTTTGACAGCCAGTTCAGACTGTTCGCTAGACGCATCTTCTTTAGGTGCGTCTGCCGCCTCTTCGTTGGTCTCATTAAGCAAATCCTCCACGGTCTGATCATGTAAGATCGTGGCTGACTCTTCCAGCCACTCCTTATATCCCACTTCGTTTGCCTTTTCACTCACACCAGATTTTTCTTCTGTTTGCTCCTCCTCTTCGTCTGCAACGTCATCTAAGTGATTGTTGCGATGCCGCAGAGGAATCTTCGGGATGAGATTGGATAGGCCCTGGACAATCCAAGGGGTCCTGTCATCTTTTTCTTCTGGAGCTGGCACAGATGCAAGGGACTCTTCGACCTCTTCCTCTTCCTCTTCCCCTTCCTCTTCCTCTTCGACCTCTTCCTCATCATAATACTCCCATTCGCCTTCTCCCTCCAGCTCTTCCTCTTCCCATGCGTCTTCTTCCGCTACCGTGTCATCCCTATCGGGGACGTCAACATCGTCCGCAGCAACGGCTTCGTCCTCCTCTCCGTTTATCACTGGAGGAGTAGCCGTCTTCTTGGACAACGACTTTCCTGACGCAGAGTATTGCAATGGATACTTGGACTTTATCCACCAAGGTGTCTCTTCACCCGGGAGATCCTTCCTAGCGGCACCATTGCACTGCCTGTCATTTCTTGGCTCCTCCTCGTTGACAGGCTCTCCAAATGCAACAAGGTTGTTTGGGGTAACGTCTTCCTTGCCCAAGAGATCGTCAATGTCAATGGTACCACTGATGAAGGCCTTCTTTCTTCTCCTCTTCTTTCTCTGGACATTCTGAACTCCTAACTCGTCTGAGTCGTCATCAATGTAGTCCAGATCCGAGTTGTCCTCTTCATCATTTTCTAGGATGTTCTCAGCCTTCTGCTCGTAGCTCTCTTCTTCTTCTCTTCTTGAAGACTCGTCGTCTTCCTCGTCTGTTTCATATTCATACTCAGAGTCTTCTCCCTCAGCAGCAGCCTTGGCCAAGGCAGCAGCTTCCTCTTCCAGCTTCTTCTGGTAGCTCTGGATCTTCGCGGCGCTGCCGCCGTCACAAGCACTAGGCTTTTTCGTTAGCGGCGTAGTGCCCGGAAGCAGCTGGGTCATGGCAGCTCTCTTGAACATAAAAGCGTCATCTTCCTCACTGCCTTCTTCATCACCTTCTTCAGCTCCATGGCCATTGTTGTCGTTCACGTAGACCTTTTTGGGCAGCTCCTGGAGACTCTTCTTGACCTTGTCGAAGTAGTCGAAGCTCTCACTGGGCATAACCTTTCTTAGGGTCAACGTCAACGGGCCAAATTCGGTGGTCACTTCTGTCTGACAGGCCGACTCAACCAGACGAGGAGGCCTCGACCTCCGGGCTCCTCTAGACACGTCCACGGGCTCGGTGGACCGGGCGACCCGGGTGCGCTTTTGCTTTTCTGGGTCGGGCTGCGGCGACGTCGCTCTGGACACCACAGTCAAAGTAGACGGCCTCGACAGCGCCAGCCTCCTCTCCTCCTCCTCGTCCTCCTCCAGCCGCTTCCTCCACTGCTTAGTACAGTTACTTCTAGGCTCTTGGCGAGCGGGCTGAGGCTCAATGGCGGCTCCGTGTCGAGCAAGTGTCTCGTTGAGCCTCTTTGAGTACGACTCGAGCTTGTTCTCCCTATGGTCGGAGCCGTTAAAGCTCTCGAAGAGGCTCCTGGAGTTGCTCCGAGAGGCGGGCTTGTACTTGCCGCCATCGCTGCCGAAGCCATTGGTGCCGCCGACATTGTTCAGGTTGGTGCTGGACGTGGAGAGGGCTGAGGAACCATTTAGGCCGTTGCCAAAGCTGTTCTGCCTAAAGAGAGAGTTTTAAATCAGGAGTTGCCAATCAACTAACGAATCTGAAAAGTCCCTAGGGACATGGGTAAGATCATCGGGATCATCGTCGTCGCGCTCAAGAGAGAGCTGCATACTTCGGAACAAGTGGAAAAGCCCCCCTGCTCCTTATCATGCGAAGTAGGTCAGACGTTTCTTGTGATTCATGAATAGATTCAGGGGATTTTCAGAATGTTTTATCAATGATACAGCAAAACAGAGCACTAAAACTTAAAAAAAAACCCACCCTACTTTAAAGCTAATAATTTTGTGGCCGAGTATGACTCCGCAGAAGCTTTTGATGTCTTACCGTGTCGGATTAGGCAGGGTTGGAGGCGAAGTGGCTCCGAAGGGTCTGCCGGTGTTGTTGGGCCTTCTCTCCAGAGACCTGTACCTGGCCGTTGTGGTGGCTGGAGCCTTGGGTGGCGGGTTGTATGCAGCGGGTCTCTCGTAGATGTTGTTGGCCTTGCCGCCGAAGCGGTCGAACACCGAGCTAGAGAGTCTGGAGGAGGACTGGAACTTGTTGGACACCCGCCCGCTCTCGAACGGGCTGAAGATAGGCATCTTGGTGGAGACGAACGCGACTTCATCGGATCAGATCATGCCTGCTTTCTTCAGAGATAACTCCTTGACTTCTTCTTCCTGATGTTTTGTCACTCCTCCGGAAATGCTATTTTCGGATATGACTTGGTTGCGTCTGCTCTCCTGAAATGAAATTCGGCCTTCTCTTCCCATTTTTTTCGGCCGTGCTCTTGTTTTTTCCTACCCAAGGACTGCTGGAGCTGCTTGGACCGGACGCCCGCGACTGTCAACCCCGATGGCAACTGTCCGGGACTCTCCGCACCCACTGCTTTCCCAGTGTCTTAACTCTTCACTTGACAAAAAAAATGCCAAACTGGCTCCAGGAATGCCAAGTTCTCCTGTGCGGTCCACTCAGACGAGTCTCCATGCTTTCACTCTTACGTACAACTGACGAACTTATTTTGGCAACCTCTTCCTCTCCCTTCCTTCTTGGCAAGCGGCCTCGGCCCAGGATCTCCCGTAGTAGAGCAAGAAGACTCAGGCAAATTCCTCTTACTCTTACTACAGTGAGTGCCAAAAACAAGCTGGCGGTGAGACGGGGACTGGTGTGCAGCCACATTTTTGCTGACTCACACTGTAGGGTGATGGCGGCTGATTAAAAGTGCACACAGGTGTTCGGCTGAGAAAGTCTGGGTTCCTCAGGCCAACTTTTCAAGCAGATTTATTTCTGAATGAGGCAAATTTGCGTGGATCTCTTGGGAGAGACTCCGGAGGGTGGGCATGAACGGCGGTGGAACCCCTGTTATTTTTTTACCCATTACCCCCAATGTCTGCCTCCCGCCTTTGCTGGGTAAAATAGGATAAACAAGTTGTGTTGAAAGGGGAGGGCGGGGGAAATCCCCCAGAACATACTGACAACCTTCACCCCCTCAATGCACCACGTTTCATGCTGCAGATTAGAGTGCTTTCTCCATTATTCACGGCACACCTGTCAGGCAATCAAGGAGTCTTTTATACTGCACTATGTACATGATTTTAGCGTACACATTGCAATCGGAGAGAGCACGTCTCTCACGCAGGCTTACAGGGTGGGTCAAGTACATTTGCTGCTCTTTCTGAAGTCAGAAACAACAACGCTACAAAGTCTCCTCAGGCCACCCTGTAACTCGGAGTATTCGCATCTACGACCAAGGTGGACGGAGGAGATTTGTGAGTCGAGAACATTACGAATCTGCTCAGGCCACCCCATACCTTGGAGTCTTTGCATCTACAGGGTGGACTGTGGAGATTAGTAAGTCAATGATTTTTCAAATCTGCTCTGTCCACCCTGTGCTTGAATGGACGAGATGGACTGAGGAGATGTGTGAGTGGAGAACATTACGAATCTGCTCAGGCCACCCTGTATCCTGCAGTGCTTGAATTTACAAGGCGGACTGAGGAGATGTGTGAGTCGAGAACATTACGAATCTGCTCAGGCCACCCTGTATCTTGGAGTGTTTGCACGTACAGGTTGGCCTGAACAGGCTGTTGAGTCCACTGCACGACAAATCTGCTCACCCTGTAGCTTTTCTGTACCCGAGTGTGCGCCCTCATTTGCCTCTGACGCAGCAAGTGCGTACATCTGCGTACGTTGGAGTTAGAGCGTCCTCCTTGTCCACTTCTTCCTCTGTCTCTTCACTCTCCACCTCTATTTGTACTTAGCACGCAGAGAGTTGGCACTTATAAACAAGTCGTGCGTGCATAAACAAACAGCATTTTAGTCATCACCAGGTGTGTGCACAGCCTCACCTGGCTGACGTCGACCGCACATAACGTAGGAGTAGCCAAAACAAGGCTTGAAAGGTGCATTCAAATCGTGAGTCATTAAAAATTTCACCACGTCAAGGCCAAATTCATGGGAGATTTTTGCATGATCCTTGCACATTTATCGGAATGTCTTCACTCAGCAAGACTTTTCTCTTCCTTCCTGCATATTTCTCTACTCCCACTCAGGTAGTCGTGATCATACTTGCAAATTAGCTCAGGAGGTTGCATCGATGCAGTATTGATTTGTGAGTAGTGCAAGTCCAGCTCGACATCATTTCCATGCTACTGACTTAACAGTCCTTTCCCTCGAGAGCTGAAGTCTGGGTTCAAGCTTGTGCTGTGGACAATGATGACCAGCAGGGCTCTGACGGCGATTCACCTAAAAATCCGATCTCTAGAAATCAGAGTAAATAGGAAGGCCATTGATCTATACAAAAGTGACGTGAATCTAGCAAACTATGGCTTCTCCATCCCTCCACATTCGCACATACTTAAAGGATCGTGGTTGGATCATTTTCCCCATAGCTCTAGACCGCCAGTCAGACGTTCTTCTGCAATATTGCTTCGGTTGCACGCAGTTCTGACCACCTCCAGTTGTTGGATAACAGCATGGAGAATTTAGGATAGCAAAGGCTTTTTCTCCAACGTCTCATTGACCAAACTGACTGAGGGAGATCAGGGCCAGGTCCTTTGCTTGCACCTGTGACATTAGGCACGACCCGCAGACCTTCCAATCTGACCCGCCTCCCCTCCCCTGGGGGTCACCCCCGTTCTCAAGGAGAGGTTGCAACATTTCCGTGAATAACAGAAGATGCACAAGAAAAACCCACACAGTTCTTTTTTCATGCTTCATGTAACCTTGGCCCAGAAGGGTGTTTGACGCGCTTGCGGACCTGGGGCTGGACGCCCTGGCAAGAAAAGGTTGGGTCACAATGGAAATTTTCACCCCTTCAAAGGCTAAAATTCCGCAGTTCCTCCATCTCCAGCTCAAAATGGGCATTCTCCATGTTGATCTTTTGCACTGGATCTTGACTCTGACAGTCTCAGGTGCCCAATTTGCTCTAGAAGCTGTGGATGTAGCTGATGTTGCCCGGTTACCTTTTATTTACTGCATTGTCAGGTTTTCTACTTGGAGCCTCGGGTGCGTCCCCGTACCGCGTCTGCTTGGAAGAGTCCATGGTAGTTTTAGATGAACCATCTGCAGATCCTGACAAATGCCAGGCTGAGCAGTGTCAGGTGGAACTGGTCGAGTGAATGTCAGATCCGGATCGCAGGCAAATGTCAGGCTGTGTTTCTCCGACGTCAACCAGATAGAAAGGCCTGTTTCTGCCTCAAGAAGAATTTGCAAACTAGTTTTGCAAGCGTGCCGACATTTATATCAGGTCATTTTGCAACCTTCGTCTCATCAGCTTGCCTCGGGGGCCATGATCAAAGGCACTGACAAAATTGGCCCCGGGTGACAACATTGAGGTAAACTTTGCTAGTGCTGAAAGGTAGTTTTTTGTTACATGACTTCACAGTCCATTGGCATTTGGTCAGTCTATGGGCGTTTGGGAGGCTGAATTCAAGATATGACAATCACCCAGACTAGCCACAGTTGCCATGAGAGTCGAGCTTGTAGGGAATGGTGATCCTGCAATGGAACTTGAGAGAATCCTAAAGTTCAGGTACCTGTGCTCCACCGACAGCTCCGGGTTCATCGAGATGAATCATGCCAATCTCAATGAGTTACTCCTACAGATTGGTCTGACGCTGTATTGGTGAATGAGCTCCACTGCTTCTCTGTCTGACTAAAAGAGCCGTGAGCAGTTGACAGCGGAAGAATAAGTTTTAGCATCGACATTGCTGAAACTTAATTATGATGACATATTTTGGGGGCCAAGGTGGAATAATTTTCTCACATTGTGCCAAAAAATTGCGTTGGGTGCACCAAAAAGTGACACTTTGAAATGACGTATTTTTGGCCGAAAATAACAAAATTTTCACTTACTTCGCCAAAGATGCATTTAAAAATTACATTTTATAGTAACATATTTTTCCGCTCTCCCTTGACCCTGATATCTGCAGTCAAAGTGCTTGTTAGGCAGCCCCAAAAGGAGAATTGTGAACAACTGGCTAGTTAAATGTCGGTGCTTCAAACCTAGAGGTTCTCACCTTGAAACCCTTTTTATGTCCAAACCTTTCGGCATTTTGACTGAAATTTAGGAGAAATCCCCGTGAAACCTTGCAGGAAAACGGCCAAACTTCTTTCAAGATATTCAAAAAGGATGCTCGAGGGTGCCTTGAAAGAACATATATGTGATCCTGGTCATGATCCACACAAGACAAACAGTCAACTCTGATACAGTGCAAAGTACCGAAATTATCATTGCCAAAATACTTGGCTTTTTGCGTCACTGCCTTCAGATTCCGTGTGACTCCTCAGGCAAGAACTTCCTTGCCAAACTCGAAACCTTCTCTCAGAGTTGCCACATCTGCAACTTCTTGTTGTGAATGTCTCCTTCTGTCAGCGCACCGCAATCAACTCTGCGGCTGTATTCGTGCCGCTACAGCAGTCAAGTACTTAGACACTTTCAATTTGACTGTAAGTCCAGGGACTGCAGTACTTGCGATGTCTTCAGTGCACAGGGGACACCACCGAGCATTGACATGTTTGACCGCGTCAAGATCAACACCGGCATCTAAGGAGGAAGCTGTGAGCTTGTTTGAGACACCTTTTCACACAAGACCTGTTGTGCAGATTCAGAGCTGCAGTGTTCATATCCGCCGAATGCTGCAAGTTGGGCCAGGCCTTAGTCAAGATGACGCTGATCCCCCAGGACGCGGCACTCCTTGTTCCTGGCAAAAAAGTCCCCCTGCCAATCCTGAGGCCAGCTTCGACAGGTTGGCAAGTGGGGAGATTAACATCCCGCGGGAAGTGAGCAAATTGATCTTAAAAGGCTTCAGGGCCCCGTTCAATGCCGCTGACTTACTCAGTCATGGTATGGGAGGGTCCTCGACTGTCACGTCCTCGTCATGATCAGTTTGGGTGGGTTGGCAACGACCATCCCACAACCTCATTCAAACTAAACGAAGATTGATCAGTTCGAGGCTACTTAGGAGAGAGATACCGTGGGATGCTAATTATGGCGGACCCTGTACACAATGTCTTGCACATCTGGGCGGGTCCGCACACAGATTGATTTCCTCGACTGCACAAAGTGGCAACTCTGTCAATTGACGACATTTACACGAGCTCTCCAGTCCACACTTGCCACGCCAAGCTGAGCAATCCGGCATTTGGGGTCACCCTGTACACCTACGTCCACGTGCGGGATGCACATGGACGTCTCCTTGGTGGGGCCAGACATAATTAATTGCATCGACCACCTCTCCGTACCTGACTCTGCTCCCGGCAAGGCCGTCCGCACAGGGTGTCCCGGACAAATACGGACATTCCCCCTCCCCCTCAAAAAACGGCTCATCTCACTAAGGCACCTCATGGTCGCTTGGACAATGACGCTAAACACTTCCCTATTTCTGTGATAAGAACAGACCCAGGATCCACCCGTGACACCCTGTAGCCCCGAACTCTGCAGCCTGCACCAGAGCTGGCGAATATTTGGTGCAGTTTCCTTTTTTTTGGTACAAACAGCACCCAAAAGCTCTTGGTTTCATTAGGTGGACTCGTCATAATACGCGGCGCTTCTTGAACATCTTGTGTATAATGTTATAAATCATTTGTCCGGCAAATCCCACACGCGCAAATCTTTCCTGCTGCGTGGGAGGAGTTGCATTTCGCATTCTTCCTTCCTCTTCCCTTTCTTTTCGAGGCTAAATCCAATCATTTCGATCGGACGTGAAGGATTTTTTTTAGCAGCAACAACAGCAACAGACTCGGTGTTACAGGGTGAGCATTATTTGACTTGAATCTGCAACCCCCGCTTTAACTTTGCCACTGCAGACTCATTTTAAGACTGCTTTACAGTTTTACCTCGGGAGCAGAAAAATGCTGAACTCGCGAGACGTCGTTTCACTGTCAAACCACAACTTTATGGGTTAACTTATGGCACCTTTAGAAGCGATACCTGAAGCTGTAACTGCTCTTTTCACAGCCTGTACGAGTATCTACATTGATAGAGTAACATCAACTGGACATTCGAAGCGTGAACTTAAAAGAGAATCTGCTCAAATACATTTGGTCAACTTGAGAGCTGCATAAGCTTGGAATTTGGTCGCTATATGAACTTGTGCGGAGCAAATGACCTCGCTGATGTCGCAGAATATTGAATGAATAGAAATTTGTATTTTTCTGCCAACTGTCACGACCAAGTACTTTTATCCTCAGAGCTCCATCATAGATCTCTGACCCAACACAATTTCCTCTCCATTGATGTAAGCTCAACACTCCATTGTTATGCTCTTAGAGCGGAGCCATGAGCTGATTCACTTTCCAGTCACTGTAGGGGATGGAATACCTGGCTCGAGCTGTTCACTGACCAAGTGGACTCACACATATTGGCAACTCTGCCACTTTATCCGCGCTATACAGTGTCTGATCCTTACCTTAGCTTGTTCTGGGCGGCTGCAGAATGTTTGTCAACCATCCTTCTCCTTACACCTTCTTCGAGTGAGTGAACGGAGATTAGAGGGGCCTGAAAATTTGCGCGCGAGTGCACGCAAACTGTCAGGTAGTAGTACAGTGTGAGCAGCATTTATTCATAAGCCGACAAAGTGCATACGGTACAGTACTCATGGGGCGCTTCAGTGTCACTCAGGGGTTTGTCGTGGTCACTTCAAATGCCAGTTACGCTTTTTGGGTGTCGATCTTGGGTCATTGTGAGGATGTGGTGGAAGTGCCTGAGGGGAACCCAGTCCTCCTCCCACTTGTCACGTGAGTGACACCAATGCCGACGCACCCGGTGCTGTACTACGATGCACTGATTACTCAAACAGGATCTGGAGACAGTTTTTCTTCTTGAGCCCCTCGGTAGAATCCCCCAGCTCCAGGATCCCAAGGAGATCCCCCGTCCGGGCGCTAAGGACGATCCCCACGTGGCACGCCGCAGTCTGGACGCTGAAGAGGATGAACTTCTGCCCGATGACGGCGGCTTTGACGCCCAGACCAGAGACTTCCGCCCTAGTTTCGTCGCACTCCTCATGGTCGCTTTCAGCAAGATCAACAGCTCCTTCGACATCTTTTCTCGCCAGATATGGACAAGGGAAGTCATCAGATCGCTGAAGGAGAAAAGTCGTGAACTTACGCAAAAACAACAAAGGAAGCTCGCAAATTCATACCCGTGATTCGTGCTGATCAAAGATCATCTGTGCTGCCACCAAATCTTGCACGGCCAAGCCGAGACTCTTGTAGATAAGGACGGACTCTTTCTGCCCAACCTTCTCGTTGTCATCGCCGATGATGTCGCCCAGTTCCGCTCTGACGACTGCCCCGCTCTTGATGACGTCACCGCTTTCTTCGGCGGCCGCGGCGCGGCTGTCGGCCGCCAGAAAGGTCGAGTCGCTGCGGACGTGGCGAAGAGGAAAAAAAGGCTTGTGCAAAACAGGCGCAAAATGTGTGCGGAATTACCTGACCAGGATTTCCGGCGCCAACTCGCTGAGTTTGGGCGCCACCGCGCCGACCGCCAGCACCAAGACGCGGTCGTTGGTGGCGATGTGATGGGGGAGCAAAATCGGCTCTTTTGCAAAAGTGGCCGTCACGATGATGTCAGCGTCCTGAAAGAAGAAATCGGCCAAAAAAATGGCGAGAAATTTTGCCAAATTCGAGGAATGTTTCCCACTTCGGAAACCGCACTCACAACAACATTCGACACTGAGAAGAAGGATAGTATGGAATTTTTCGGGCGGAATTTCGCATCATGCCACACAGACCTTCACGCATCCTTCCACGGACCTTTCGCACCGGACGGCGGTTCCTGCGGACACCCACCCGGAGACCTCGGCCCCGAGGCTCTCGGCGGTGCTGTCTAAGTAGGAGCTGAAGTCGTGAGAGTCCCCAAATGTGCGCAAATCGGAGCAGTTTACCTGTTCTGTTCCAAATGCGAACCTCTTTTATGGATGGATACATATGAGTTAGGACCTGAAGAAAAATGCAAGAGAATTTTTTTTTTAAAAAAAAAAAAAAACGACACAAAAATTTACTCTTGATTTTCAACTTTTCACCCCAGTCCTTTTTATGATGGAATGGGTGCATTTGAGGCCCTTGATGGGCATGGCAGGCCCTATGCTGGAGCACAGAGTTACTCCCTCTGTCTAGCACAAGGATTTTACTTAAGTTACTGGAGTTATTTGTCCCCAAAGTGACGTAATTCCCGTCAGCACCTGTATGTGGCTTCTGCCTTGAACGCCGGCGCCCAAGACCGCCAAGATCTGCGGCGTCATCATCGGCCTCAACCAACGCGAGGCTAGTGCCGAGGTCGCCGCAGTCCTCCTCTCAGTCACACCTTCCCCTTGCTGCAGAAGTAGGCAGTTATGATGTTCTAAAACTCGTCCTGTACCCAAGTATACGTTAAAAAGCATTTTTTTTGTTACCATCAATGCCTTAATTTTTCCGGAATTCTGGTCAAACAGTAACATGTAGACCACGTGCGTGGACTTCCTGTACTTGGACCAGTTGTCGGGCAGCAGGTAGAGCAACTTGCAACTTATTCAAATAATAATAAAGCTCATCATTTATGTATACGCAGATCAGACGAATTATTCTGAATTTTACTGAAGCCCAACAGTCTGATGATCACCGTTACCTCAGTCCTCCATCCTGGGACCAGCAAGGCATCATGGCTAAAATGCAATGGGTAAAAGCGTCAACAAATTTTTGCACCTGCGTAGCAGACATTGTTGCAGAATTACCTGCTGACCCATTATGAGCCTTCACCTCCATTTTCTTCCTCACCGGCTGCTCAATCTTCCCGGACGAAAAGTCGGACATCGCGACCTCTGTTTGCATCAATGTCACTCGGTCACACAACTGTGGATTTTGACAATACTAATGAATAACGATTGTCCTTAAACTGATGTAGTCGTAGGGAGAGGCTGTGATAAACCGACTACCTGAATGCAGTTACCATACTCGGGTTAGTGATTTAACTCAGCCCATGCTAAATTGATAGTCATTAAGCTCGACGCATAATCCACAAGGGTGTCAGCCAAGAAAAGTTTCCTAGTCGATCGACGAGGCCCATCCAGGGCAACAGCGAGATGAGGCACGTGTTGTTGTTGAAGTAGGGAAATGGGGGCTCTGAAGACATTTTCTTCGGTCCTTTTACTGCAATTCTGGTGTTTTTAGCCATCCAATGCACTTGACTGATCCTAGCAGAGTTGGTGCGTGTGTGTAAGAACCGGATTTCTTCCAGTCATGTGCAAAGGTCAAGGGTCCAGATACGAAATGTGCACCGTAAAGAAGAAGACCCCGTTGAGGAACTAGACATTGGCCACAAAACTGATCTATAACTTTATTCACGTCCGTATACCAGCATAAGTAAACATGAAGCACAATCTTTGCTATAACATTTCTACTAAATGAAAGTCGTGCATATTTTAACCGAAGCTGAGTGAAAATTTTGACTGAGACTCGTGCCTTCTTTTCCATTCAGAAGCTGCAATTCCGTGAAGGCAAGACAGTTTGAGCAATTATTTTTCAGGCTTCGCACTTTTCTTCCACACGTTGGACAAGACTTGCTGTCCCTGTTGATGAGTGGGGGTGGACAGGATGATGTACTTGTTGGGGGAGCTCTGGAGGACCTGCTGGCCAGAAGTGGCAACGCTACTGAGAACAGTGCTCAGTCTCTGTCCGTTGACCACAATTTGCTGGCCGGGCTGAAACTGGTGTCCAGCAGGGAGTTGGATAATCTGCTGAGGCACTTGGCGATTGATGTACCTCAGCTTGACCACAGACCCGTTGATCACTAGGTCAGTGGGTGGATTTGCCATTCTCGCCTGACCACTGCTGTCAGAGGCCACCGGCACCAAGGCACTTAGCCTGTCCGACAACTTGGCCGGGGAACAAGAAGTAGTCAGTGAGGTCCTCGCTGGAGTGTTCGAGATACCATTTGGTCTCGGAGGATTCACAACAGGAGGTCCCTGATTGGCCCTTATCTTGACCAGGCGGGGCTGATGCTGCTCTGCTGCCGGTGCTGTTGGTATCAGTGGCGGTGGCGATGTTAGCAGGCCGGAAGGAGCGGCAGGAGGTGTGGGGGTCAGCCTTTGCAGCACCTCACTCAACCTTGCCTGGGCAACTGCTGATGACACAGGCACAGAAGGCGCTGTGACTGGACGATTTGTGGTATTCGACTTTGGCTCAACAGTCTTGTTCACCACCGCCTGGGCCTGATGCTGCCTCAGGATGTCCATGGGCACCCTCACAATCTTGCCACTGCTGAGCCTGACCAATGCAGTTTCCTTGACGCCTCCATTTGCAGTCACTTTCAACCGCTTTTCCGCTACAGATGAGGTCACCGGGGTGGAAGGTGTCGAGGTTGGGGTCGGGGTCGGGGTCGGGGTCGAGGCCGAGGCCGACGCGGAAGTCGAGGAGGAGGAGGTGGTGGAGGAGGAGGAGGGGGCATTGACCACCGGTCTATCATCTTTCTTGATCCTCTTCTTCTTACTACCGTCCATAGGCTCCATGGTGAGGGTGAAGCAGTATGGTTCCACTGGGAGGCGCTCGACTGTGGGGAAAACCCTCCGGGTAGCAATGTCCACCCGGCGACCTAAAACCTGGAAAGAACAATAAGTTAAATCAAGTAAGTCCTCTAACACCGCAGTACAGCAGGAGTAAGCAGTATTGTCTGAGGCAGAAGCCAAAGATAATTTGGACCTGCAAAGGCTACACCGCACATTTCTCACTGACACTTTGTGACTTACTACAGGATCTTGACTGTCCCGTCACACATCTTACACAACATGACAAAAGGAGACTGTTTCCGAACGGCACAAGAAGGACGAACAAAATGCTCAAGGGGGTCGGAGTATTGACAATCGCTACAATTGCTCGGCCAGGCACAAAGCCCAGTTTGGTAATCTCATTCACCCAGGGGACCAGAAGAAGAATGCAACTCTGTGGCAAGAGCAGGGCTATCAGGGAACTTTTGGGGCTTTGGCAGAAAGAAAAAAGTGAGAGAAGGTAGCGGTCCAAAAATCAAGAATCTACGCGGAAAATCTCTTCACTGAGAAAGTTTCTGGTGGATGTTTGTTTACCTAGAGACTGCTGGACCAACGGGCATTCAACTTTCCACTAGGCCATCATTGAAGCCAACAAATACAGTGTTTATTACTTGGATTCACTCAGGCAGCTTGTGAGGACACACAAGGAGACCACAATCAGCTCTTGGACCAGAGGAGGCAGAGATCGGAACTAAATCTGGCTCAAACATCGCACGGACTAACGTTATACCAGGTTGACTGGAGGGGACTATTTTTCGTTGAATTTAGAAGCCGTTTGAGGCTTCCATTGTAGCGAGCCTAGGGGTAGCCCCACTCAAGGCCAGTGAAATACGGTTAGCTTTGCTCTGTTCAGCCTTGGTTTTAAATGGGGCCTACGGGGGCCTCCAAAATAACCAGAGCGCTGAACTGAACTTTGCAAGGTCTGCTATTGCGTAGAAGTGGCCTTGAGCAAGCCAATTCCAAAAGGCTCCGCTTCAGTTCACCGTTACTAACGTAGTGTGATGAAGGAATTGAAAGTAGGCCATTGGAGAGACTGGATGACTGGGAGTCCAGCCAGCAAGGGTTTGTACAACTAAGAACTTTTTCCAAGTACCGTTGGTTGGACGAAGACTTTAAAGTCTTCAGCGGAGACTACGGAGGTGTCAGAGGCTGTAGAGGCCGCCGCTGTCGCTGATCTCTTGCGCGTTCTGCTCGGCAACGCCTTCGGCTCAGTCTGGAAAGGAACATACAGGGAGTGAGTAAAATTGAAGGAACATACAGGGAGTGAGTAAAATTGGAGCGGTTAAGGCGCTCTTAAATCTTTCGCTCACCTCTTGAGCTGCATTCTGGCTCAGTGAGAGAACCGCAGGAGATCCGAAGTCGACGGGGGAGAACCCGCCCAAGTCGGAGACGTCAAACTTTGAATTCATCTTAATCTTGTGTTCTCGTGAGGCTTGGCTTGCTGCTCCTCTTCAAGAAATTGTAGTCAGTCTCAGGAGAAACATCTCTGGTGCCAAAGAAGGGGCAGAAATGTGGCCAGAGCCAGATCAAGGACTGCTGGAATGGAAGTGGAAGCTGTTGCTACTGAGCACGGAGCTGCTGCCCGCCTAGCAGAAGCTGCAGCAGCATTGAGCTAAGCTAAACTAAAGCCTGGCTGGCCCGAAGCTGCTTCTGGGAGGGCAGCTGCGTCTCTAGCGGCAGCTGCTATATTGCGTGACCACCAAATGGGCAGAAAAAGCGCCAAAAGCGTACCTGATTCTTCCACTCCCACCTTGGCCAGGATGGCAATCCTGGTCACCACATCCGGATATAGCAGGCAGCAAATGGCCCCAGGCAGCGATGCTTTTACACGTTTTCTCTCTCGACATGGATAAGCGATGACTCATTTGTTCAGCTCGCTGGGTAGACCAATATTTAGTCTCACTCAAACTGCTGGTAGGCAATTTTGGGTGGTCGGCACTGCCCAAAATGCCTGAATTTTGGGGCCTCGGCCTCTCTGATGAATTCAAGCCAGGGAGTTGAATTCGTTGCTCATCCCGAGTTCCTGCTACGTTGTTGTATCACCACAAAGCTGCTGCCTGAGCTACTGCGACTTCACGCAAGAGATAATTTTCCACATCTCCTACAAGTATTGAAAGGTGAGACTTGCGAGGCCTGAAATTTGTTCAGGCTTCAGTTAAGGCCTCCGTTAAGAGCCTCTGTGAGACCCTGTCAGCCTGGTTAAGAGGCCTAACGGTGAGCTTACTCTCACCATGCACACGTAGACGACCCTGAAGCTTGAGGTATCGTTCTGAAAAAAAAATGACATCGTACACGCTTCTTTTCCAGATGGACGGCGACGCACCCGAACTAAAGGCTGGACATCCGCCAGCGGTCAAGGTCGGTGGGATGAGGGTTGTGCAGAAAAAAGACAACAAGGAGGAGAAACCAGGTACTTGAAAGCACGATTTATTTAATAGTTGTACAACAGGTTCAAGTCGTTGTTCTGGTGACGAAAGTGACTTTCCTTTCAGTGGAGGTCAACAGCAGCCTGAAAGATGCAAAAAGTCATTGTTGCCTATACCACAGCAGAGTCTTTTTTGCAGATACAAGAATTGATTGTTGTTGGCCTACTTTGCTGTTCGTAGAGCAACTTTTGACTGGCCTTTGCCCGCCATTTTTCAGAGCCTCCTAAGATGACCGCCGAGGACAAGGAGGAATTCGGGGAGGACAAACCCGAGAAGAAGGGTGCGGCCGCGTCCGCCATGGTCGTGTCAGGGGCCAAGGCTACGGAGGACCAGGTAAGACCTTTTCTTGAGAGTGAGAACAACTTCATGATCTTCCTCCCTGACCACACCTTCCAGGCTTACCCCAAGGAGGCGGTGAAGTCGTTCCACGAGAAGCCGATCCCGTCGCACGTCAACAAGATGCCCGGCCACTCCACCAAGCCCAACATCATCCAGCAGCCCAAGAAATAGAGCCTACATTTATTTTTTCCACGCGTGCATCGCTCATCAAGATAAAAAAGCCATCGTTCTTTTGATAAACTTTTTTTTTCTATTCATTTCTATTGGAATTTTTGACAGCAATTCTGGTAAAGTTATGTGTATGGTATAATATGTGTATGGTACATGCTGGGGGAGCGTCTGACCAACATTTGCTCACTCACACGCCATAGTTTGTCTAATGTTGGCGCTCTCAAGGTTAGATTTCGGTCCAAAAATGATGTTACTGGAACTATGAATAAATTCCGGGATGAAATAAAGTAGTTTTTGAATTTCCCGCTTTTTTTTTAACTGCGGAGAAGCTTTGGCTTTATTTTGGTAGCTCAGTCAGCTGTCTTTTGTCAAGGAGGAGACTGACAAAGGCAAAAGTGCAGTACGAAGGAGCAACAACGACGGTTTTCATCACGTCAAACTATCCATACTTTGTTTCCTGCTCGCGCTCCTCTCAAGAGTCCGGACTGAAATGGCTTCCGTGAAGACTCCTGAACAGAAGGTATCCTTGGCGCAGTTATTAACTGATGACGTTTTCTTCATGTTCAAACTGTGTCCAAGGTAATTTTGGTTGGCGAGTACGGAGTGGGGAAGTCCTCGCTGTTCCGGCGGTTCGCCACCGACACCTTCGTGACGGCCACAGACAGAGCCTCGACCCTTGGCCTCGACAACTACGGCCGGATTTATAGCGTGAGTTATGAACTGGAAGTCCGCAGGTTCAACTTTTTATGTCCACCCTGCATCTCTGAGCAGATCAGGGACAACAAGGCCATCAAGCTTCAGCTGTGGGACACCGGGGGCATGGAGAGAGTGGCCAGGTCAGCCCCGTCAAAACAGTTTTAGTCAATCAGACATGCAACTCGACGAGATTCATTCTTAGATATAGCACAAGCTACTCCTTTCAAATTTCTTCAAAACAACATGAAATTTTTGTCATGACCACTGGAATAAGCGCTGTGACTTTTCTCAAAACGAATGGAACTGTTGGATGCGAAAATGGACGAAACTTCAGCTGTATCGTTTGGTCGCCAATGTTTTCTGATGCCAATAGCGTGAGCATTTCAAGATCTGTCGTCTATTGCTGCAGTATAACTTCGAGTTACTACAAGTACTCTGAGGCCGCCATCCTGGTCTTCAGCCTTGATAACCCCGACTCCTTCCACATCTTGTCCCAACACCTCTTGGACATCGTGACCTACGCCGAAAACGCCAAGATATTTCTGTAAGTTCGCCTCATGGCTGCGCCATTTCTTCTCTCCCATCACCTTGCATTTCCAGCTGCGGCAATAAGTTGGACCTGAATTCCTTCGTGAGCGACAGCGACATGGACGCGTTCTGTGAGCAGTGCCACAACCTCGTCTCCGGCGTCTATAAGACCTCGTGCAAAACCGGCGAGGGCGTCGAGGAGATGTTCAGGGACATCGCTAAGCAATTGTCAGACTCAAACAGGTGCGAAAACATTTCAAGTCTTTTCATTGCCAAAGATTACCGAAGATTTGGCAG
>JAAUXU010000483.1_pt1 | contig 24945 bp, 21 predicted proteins | sample 7278151 | NCBI WGS metagenome assembly JAAUXU01 (sample SAMN14350113, study PRJNA611818) | marine sediment metagenome | isolation source: surface marine sediment (1.8m) | place: French Polynesia: Moorea | collected 2018-08 | reverse complement strand
TCTCTCACCTACTCAGATCATATTACAGCAGACAATAATCACTCTCTATCTGACCTTCTCTGAGTTCATTTCACATCTTATGAATTAGCCTCACCCTCGGTACATTACATTAGTTAGTTAGTTTTCAGTGTCTTCCATTGGCCATTGATCTTCCTTGGAAGGCCTGAAAGCTTTGGATGACCAATTCGGCGCTCATGGAGGCCCATTCACACTAGGCAGCAACCATCAGGTTGTCTACATTTGGGTGGCGGATGGAGCAGGCCTTCCTCTCCACTTCATCCCGGAGTGCGTAGTGTCTGGGCAAAGAGGTCTAATGAAGATGGGTGCCACATTCCCCGTTGTCGGGGCTTGGCAAAGTTTTTGCTGCACCACTTCTGGCACGTTTTGCTTTTCTGTGCAGGTACAGTGTACCTTTAGAACGCGTTTGAACTGGAGACCTGCAATTGGAAATGGGGGGCCGGGGGAGGGGGTTGCCCCATGAAAATTTCAGGCAATTTAATCAACTTTTACCCCCTGAAAAGCCAAACTTCGATCCCCCTCTCCAGGTGGTCTCCTTCTGAGCACTGCAGCACCCAAATGGGCAGGCAGCCCTGACATTGAACCACTGTACTCAACATTGAGTCCAAATATCACATCTGCAGGTTCCTCATCAAAATTCGACCTCAACACGTTTCAATGCAGCGTATGAGGTGTTGTGATGCTCGACGCAATTACTTACGACAAGGACTGTACGTACAGCCGCTTAAGCCGCCTTTGTACCCATGCAACTGTGGAAATTGAGCATTGGACGTTGACGCGACAATTTTTGTAGACCTATGCATGAAATCATTGACGATCATTTTACTTTAGATTCCAGGAGATACCCTCTCCTCCACCCAAGACTAGCGTAGATTCAGGCAGTAGTTGTCGTACAGAGACTCCTACATCCCCGACATTGTACGGTCTTGCTGTATATTCTCTTCGGAGCACCCCAATGTTGGAAGATGAGTGTTTTCCAGGGAAGCTGCAAATGCTACTTGCAACAGGGTGTCTTTAGTGACCAGCTCGGAATCAGGTGATGATGACAAAAGCTCTTTTAAAGCCTTTGATGCACCTCTCTCCAGTACACGGCGAGGACTGTATGTCTGCTACTACGAAGTCCAGAAATGCAGGCTTTGGAGGACGATCCAACTGCAGCAGATAGTTTGCCAAGGCCGAAGTTGTAATTTTTGAACTCAGTGAAGGTGTACACCTTCGGTGATCGCTACGCGACGGCAAGGTCATTTTCCTCTTCTTTATAGACTTTGGACGACTTGAAGAAGACTGAGTATGTTGACGAGTGGTCACTGATAAGTTCTCTCACGTACTTTTCTTTCTGCAGGGTTGTCGTGCAATGTGCTCACACGCTTTCTCCAATAGACTTTGGTTTTGGAGGGCAATATTTTGGATTTGTTGGGTGCGCCGTCCACAAGCCAGCTGACCCCAGGTCAATTTGGCCAACTTTTGGGGTGAGCCCGGATCAGTTGAACTGTCCCACTGTAATGTGGTTCTGTTTGATGCCACAATGGAGGGACAAAAATAATAATATGTAAAGGATGCTTTTATCCGGAGTGGCTTTTTACCATCATTCCAATTCAGCAGTCATTCGTGATTTGGTTTTACTGAAAAGATTGCAAGATCCGAACTGCAATTATTCGAGCTTCACGGTACCGTGTAGTACTGCTTACGTCTACTCCGTCTGCAACACTTCGAAGTACACACGTGCGGCTTGGCCGTGAGGTAACACAGGCAGACATTGCAGTGCTTGGATGAAAGTCTACCTCTCAGAGTGCGAAATGCACCGTTGGTTGTTCCATGGCGAAGTCGCGAATGACGTGGGGAAGCAATGAAAGCTCCATTTTCAATCCATTTTAAAAGATTATGCTTGAATGCAACGCAAAAAATAAGTCAACTTCCTGCTTTGTCTCAAAAAACTTTTTCAAATTGCTCACCGTGTTATCCCTTCAAGGTTGGTTGACTACACGTGCACAATCGAATGTACCGTGAGGAGTAAATGGAAACTCCTCTGCAACCTTCGAGAGTAGAGAGCTTAAGCAAAAGGCGGCATTTCTCCAAAGCTGCGGAAATTCGACAATATCATGCAAATTTCACAATCAAACTTACATCTACAAAAGCTTTTTATCTTTTTATGTGCGCTCCAAGACAGTATGTTGTGCTCTAGAGGGAGACTACGTAAGTTGCGAGTGGGTCGTATACGCATTCCATAGCACGGCAGCACAGTGTACACAGTGGAGTACGGTGCGATACATACGTGCGACAGGAACGTCTTGGTTGGCAACGACAAGCAGGTAGTAGAGAAAGTTTCTCCTCTATTTCCTTCGAACACTTTGGATCATTGGTATGTCAACTGCAAGAAGAGAACGGACGGACTTGAGTGTTGTGCAGAGCTGGTGGTGTCTAAACAGAAGCGTAGTTTAACGTCTCGGCTGCACATGTGTGTGTGCGTCAACTTTCCGCACGTAATGACTCGTTTTCGATACTGAAAAGGTGGTGCAGATTTTCTTTGCTCTCAGTGCACCTGTGAGATTTAAGCCGCACGGAGCCTCTTCAATGTGAACGTTGATATCTGCGTAGTGCACACAGGGCTCAGACATGGCTTAGACATGAGGTGCAAGCGCAACAGCTATGTCAGTGAGGCCTCTCCTCATCAGTATTTATTTCTTTACAATAATGAGTCTCTCTCGAGTGGATGTCGAGGGAGATGAGGAAGGCAATTCCAGCGCTCACGCCACTGACGAAACAAGGAGTGCACGCATACGAGATGCAGAAGAGATTCCTTGCGACAGCCAATCGAATCTGTTGCTCAGGAATGGTCTGGGGGACAACTCCTTCTTCCTCTGGCCAGACGGAATCGTCCCTTACGTCATCGGCAACGACTTCGACGTTGACAAGCGAAGGAACGTCGAGGAGGCCTTGAACGAGTACAACAAAGTCTTTGAAGGGTGCTTAATGTGGAAAGAACGAAGCGGCGAGGTGAGAGCTGAAAACGTAGTCACGTTTGCTCTGTGTGTGCGCGAGTGTGAACGTGCCTACGTGCGATATATAAGTACACAGTCCAGCTTGTTCTTCACATTTCACAGCCTGTGTATGTTGAGTTCTTGAACTCCGGCGGGTGCCACTCTCAGATCGGCAGAGCTTATTGGCCTTTTCCGCTGCCTCAGGCCATCTACATCGGCGAGTGCTCTCATCTGCTGGGCCACATAAAGCACGAAATGATGCACACTTTGGGTTTTTATCATGAGCATTCCCGGTCAGACCGAGACCGCTACGTTGAGATATTGTGGGACAACATCAAGGAGGCTAGAAAGGAGCAGTTCTACACGTTCAGGTACGTCGTGACGCATCAAGGATAGTAGTCCAATTAGGTATAACGTAAGGGCACTGTGGACAGATGGACCACGGCCTACGGAGAGAGCTACGACTACGAATCCATCATGCACTACTCAGCCAACGCCTTCTCAAGAAATCCTGACAATCCAGAGGTGATGACAATCGTGCCTACGAACGACTTGGACCCGCTTGAGCTCGGCAAGCGGTCCAATCTCAGTAGGACCGACGTTGTCAAAATTAAGAAGATGTACAAGTGCGACCCTTATCAAAACTGGTGAGCACTAATGCACACTGTCCACGTTACTGTTTCCGCTCAGTACCAACCGCATCTCAAGAGGATTTCACTATGTCCTTGTTCACAGGCATAACGACTGTGGCAGCGACGCCGACTGCGGCGAGAATGAGTTCTGCGACACCTACGTCTTGAACGGCCAGTGCAGAACCCTTTTGTCTGACGACTCGCTGTGCTACCGCTCCAGTCAGTGCTTGAACGACTGCGTGATGGGCGCGTGCGGACACTGCACGTCAGACTCAGACTGCGACTCACCCACCGAGTACTGTGCGTATAAGTACCTGCCGCTGGTTGGAAATCGCTGCGAAGGCTACTGCGGCAGCTTTTGCTTGATTAGCTACCAGTGTGAAGGATCGTGCTCGACTTGTGACTGGAACTTCCAATGTTCTTAACAATGCAGTTCTTCCTTATCCAAGGCGCACTCCGATAAAACTAGTACACGTACGGCCACAGTATGTACAGCTCCATGACGTGGACCTTCGTACGTCAGCAACACTTTCGGGATATTGACATAAGATTAAATCTGACAACACAGACACGCTCAAGGCGCAACTTCCTTACATAGCTGAGAGAGTATCACGTTCTATCAAGCTGTACCAACACTACGTTCGCTACACACTACACAGCGTTGTTTATGTAAGTGTCTGGTGCAAGTATCATAAGTAAAGCGGCACGCATAGGAGCGGGTGCGAACGTTATCGATGGTGGTTTCTTTTTTGGTGTTCGGCCGGGAAGCACGAGCGCATTTCAAGGTCTGGCCGAACAGCAGAAGGAAGGAAGCGCGAACTACCTGCAAGGCTCTTCCTTTGTCCTTGAAGAAGCCAATCGACAGGGACTTGTGCGCGTGGTGCTGCCACAGGAGCAACAGTTGAGTTGCAAAGCTAGCTTGATAGACGACTGCAGTGCATCATTGATTATGGGGTGAGTGAGATTCTTGCATGTCATTTGCCTCATGGAGCTGCAAATACCATATCTGCAAGTTCCCGCTGGGAAGAGCCCCGGAGGACTGATCTGCTCAAACTGGTGTGCGCCGCAACACCTTTTACTCAACCTAGTGGCCCACTTGGCATTGCTGGTCAGGTATCGTTGCTACTGCCAAGAAGATCCGCCGGGCAGCTATCAGATGTTGCAGCACTACTTCTGCGTGTGGATTGCCATCGTCTCCTCGCCGAGGGGCCTTCAAATGGACTGCTGGTGCTCTGTCCTGCTGTTGATGGACCTTATGCCTTTGGCCTACGCGTTGGTGGACACTTTGAGCAAAACACGCTTGACTTCGCCAGAAGGCAGAGCTCATTTGGTGCGAATTCTCTCGAGATGGTCACCCGCCTTTCAACTGAGTAACGTTACTTACAGTCTCGCAAATGGACATTTTGCCAATCACGTTCATGCCATCATGGTGGTCTTTGTGCTGGTCACGAAGAGCAATAAGTGGGTGCTAAGAAACGTGTACTGCGAGGACGTCCCCCCGTTGATCAGGTCTTAGGAAAAAGTGCTGTGATAACATACTTAAAGTGTAAACTGTAACTCCAGCTGGCATAAAGGACTCGGTGCAAACCGAGTCTTCAAGCACAGACTAAACAGCGAACACAGATGTGAAGATGATGGTATCAATGGCCACCGTGTTTAAAACTTCCTGAAATTTATTCCTTTGTTTCGCAGTATAGATAACCAATAGTTGTACAGTACAGGACTATGGTTTTTCTCCTCATAAACGATTGTGTACACATTATGTCTTGTGATTTATGCACAGCGTAGAGTGCGTGTTACCACACTGAAATACAATACCTTCGCCTATGTGATGTAGCCGCAGGATAACAAAAAAAAATTTCTGTATAACATGGATAATTTTTTGAGTATAGAGCTGGCAAATGATACACTTTATCACATATGAATGGCTACTAAATCACATAGTTATCTACCAAATCGGAGAATAGATATGGAAAGGATTATATACAATCAGTATTTTTCCTTATGCTAATTGCTAAACAAATTGGACATTTACAGAACTTGAAAGCTCTACAAACCTTACGATTGAACGTTGAAGGCTACTGCAAGAAGGAGTAGTACAGGTTACAGGAAAGACTGACATATTAATAAGAATAACTAATGCCGCATTCTACAATGGCTTTGTTGCAAGATCCCGTATATGAGAGAAGAAGCACAATGAAATGGATGTGTACCTATTTTGAAACGTTAAAAGCTCTTTTTATGCTCGTTGCATAGCATGCCATTTCTAATATTACTTATACACCCTGTGAGAGGATGCTTGTGGCTCATTTTTTTCTGCTGCCACCACCGCCACCCAGGTTGAGTCTTCTCATGGGGATGGTAACGGTCGGACAGTAGTTGGCTTCTTCGTCCGAATCATCCTCCTCACTACTCACAGCCCAGTTGAAGTAACGCACTGAATAGGAGAAGCCGAGCGCGGCAGCGGCAGCGGCGGCTGCGGCGGCTGCGGATGTGTCATCGCTCAGCGATGGATCTTCGGCAGCAACAACCACGGCGGTCGCCATTTGCTGCTGTCGCTTCCGCAGGCGTGCCTTGCGCTTCGCCGCCGCAGACATTTTGACCGTCGCCACCGCTGACGTCTCGCTGTTTGACGTAGGAGAGGCGGCTACGGCTTTTGACACGTCATTTGTGGCTTTCCCACTCTCCGAGACAGCTCTGGACTCTTGGTTACTCACTGCTGCCGTCCCCGGTCCACTACAGCTCTGCCCCGCGTCACCTATTGGGTTCACCGAGTCCGGGCCCGTAGGAAAAACGAGCCTGTTCGCTCCCTGGGATAGTTGCGGAAGACACCAATGCAACACGTTTCTTTCTCTTCTTGTTAGGAGTCTTCTTTTTACTACTATAACCAGATGCCTTTTCATTGTGCACAGCTGGTGCTGGGACACCTCTATTGTCGTCCACGTTATTGTTGTCTTGCACGCGGTTATCGACAGTGACACTGGCATCGTTCTTGGTCCCGCCAACCCCGGTCACCAACAGCCCGGCGGTCAATCTCTCCTTGGCGCTTGCCGTAGAGGGACTGGTTGAGGTAGTAGATTGAGGAGACGGCTCGATGTTGTTGATCGTAGCACCTTTGCCGTTCATTATGGAGCTCTTGTTGCCTGAAATCAGGATACACGTGGTCGGTGAGGTTTTCTCTCACGTCGTGGTCAAAGTTGCGCCAAAGCATGCAACGTAGACATAACCTACTAACCTTGCTTCTTAATGACGTTCTTTTTGGTCGTCTTCCAGGGCAGCTGCTTGTCCTCCAGTTGGGGTTCATCATGGTCCCGCCAATTGGTGTCGCTATCTGCACTCTTCATATCTGTCTTTTCCTGCGCTCTCCAATTCAAGTCTAAGTCTGCCCTGTCAGGGCCTTCCTTAAGTCCACCAGACCCGCCGTTATTGCAACTAGCAGTCTTCCAGTATTGCGACTTGGGCTTGCCAACGTTGTTACTGCTGCCACCATGACGAAGTTTGGCAGTAGATGCTACGGCAGATTTGTTAAAAGCACTCTCCAGCTTGGACCCTGGTAGAGAGCGCAGACTGTTTGCAGAAGACTTGGCTAAGACGCCGCCCACTTCGCTGGTGGCCGGAGAGATTGACATGGCGGACGAGGGGCTGGCAGACGCCGATGTGGCACAGATGAGGACGTCGGAGTCCTATGGAAATAAAGATCAATGACCTGTTCTGTAATATTTCTATATTTTTAACTAACGTTATCAGAGTTGTTCGAGTTTATAGCCCCAATCCTTCCAATGCTGCCAGTAGAAACAGTTGAGAGGCTGTCGCTATCTTCTGCTTTCGATGTCGTTTCCTGGTGATGCGGTTGCTGGTGTTCTAAGTGGTCTCTCTGTTGCCTTGAGTGCTGCTGATTTTGCTGTCTTTCCGAATTTGGTCTTGGAGGTAGCTCCTTTGGCTCCACTTTGTCAGGTGATATGGGAGCAGGATACTGCGGTGGTTGCGCCAGCTCACCAACAAAAATGCGCCGCCGGCTCGGAGATGGAAAGCTGGCAGCCACGCGCCGGCGAAATTCCAACACCTCGGACGACACACTGAGTATCTCGCAGAGGATGCTAAAAAAGGATGCAAAAGAGGTTGTGTTAAGTCCTTCAATCTTTCCTCGCATTGCCCTGCAAGGAGCATTGTACGTGTTTACACTGAACAACAATGCACTAAGTAAGGTCGAATCACCTTCCGCCGTCATCTCGCCCATGCAGCACTCTATCTGCCAGTTGGGCGTAGGCCACCTCGAAGGCTTTGATGACAGTCATGGCCCCGTAAGAACTCCTGCCCACGTCGTTGCTGCAATCCAACGGATCTTCGATGCAAATAAGAGAGGGTTGGTGTCCCTCCGGCATGGAGCGCTTAAGCTCTTCCTTGGGCAACACAGCGCCACCTTCACGAACACGAATCCCGGCGTGCAAGAAGTTGAAGTTGCGACCATACAGCTCCAGAAACTCCAGTAGTAGTACGCCCAAGTTGGCGGTTGGAGACTTTCCGGCGTCAGGTCGGGGGTGTAGCTGCAGGAAGTTCACCATGAGCAGCAGCAAAGCGTATGATGACAGCCCGCCAGAGAACACCTGGGAATTAAATACGTGCGTTATGGTGAGACATAAAGTAGGCAAAAAGCTTTTCGTGCTCCTCCATGCATTCACCTGTCCAACCCGATTATCGCAGTGAAACCGCGGCTTGGAATTTGGCGGTGGTTCATGTATTTACGAGCACAACAGTGATGTATGTATCATTGCAATACTGTCGTACCTCATTGAGATCACGTTGTAGGAGAAACTGCTTGAGAACGTAGATAAGTTTTGGGAGCACTGGGTACACCTTCTTGAAGAATTTGATGAACTCAGCGGCGCGGATCCCGTTAGACATGTTGAAGCTGATGTCTACTTTAATGTTGCTCTGCTGGTCGGTCAGCTTGATGATGGGCACCTGCGGAAGAAGCCAATGTTAAGAAAACACAACAGAGCAAGAGTTCACAAATGTCCACTTACGGCAGCCTTGTCCAAGACCATGAGAGAATCGCGCTTGGGTATGTTGCGGCCAAGAAGTGCCCGTTCGAGGGTCCTCAGAGGCATCTCTGCCCATTTGCCACAAATTACGAGATCAATATCACTGAAATAGAGACAAGAAACTTGACGTAATCCCTTTAGCAGCATTATACTCATGTTTCATGCTTGCCCATGTCCATGATGACCAACCTAATGTGCACATTAAATATTGTTACGCTTCACCCTAGATAAGCAAAATTCTTAAACATTACTTATTAACTTGTGTCGACCTTGTTAAAGATAATGAAAGAAAGTTCTAACTGAATCTGCGCGGTTTTTTTAAGAGAAGCATCTTCGCCGTTGCATACCTAATCCTGCACAGCGTATCTTCTTGCTGCCAATGAAGAGCGAGGTAGAATGTCAAGGACGCGACTACGCTACCGTTGGCAGCAGCAACAGCAGCTTTACATATACTCTGTGTACACTAACTGCTTCGATGCTTGCAGAACAACGTACAACGGTAAATTCCATCACGCGAGGCGGACGCACTCACAGAGGACAACGTATTTTGGCAACAAGACAACAGAGTGAGAGAAGCAGCCATCAAAGAGTCCAAGGGGAACAAAGAGGAAACGACCATCTGCACACACACGTACGCTCGTCGCCTCGTTCATTACTTGGCGGTCAGACATGACCAATGCTGGTGCGTACTAGATCATTAGGCCTATGAATCTGCATCAAACAGGGGGCCACACACTTAAAACAGCTCACTTTCAACTCTGCCTCAGCACTCTACTTCAGAGCAAGATCAGAACAGCAATTTTTTGCACCAGAGCTATTCTTCTTCAGGAGTCCCACCAAAGAAAGAGCAGTCAGGAGCACGACTGCTCCCGGTTCTGCCCCGGGAGGTGAGAAGCCTGAGAATGCAGCATCCCCGCAAGCCAGACAGACGAGATCAGTTTACTTACACCCAAAACCAACCCACTACAGTAGTGAGAGGAGAATCTCAGCCAGAAAGATCAGCGTCTGTGGCTCTGCCTCCTGCTTCAAGGTCAATCTGCCTCAACCACCCCATAGTCGAGGAGAGGGACGGAGGGAGAGAGACAGAGAAGTGCGGTCAACTTTATCTTGGCCGCCGCTGTACAAACTTTATCTTGGTCCTGGCGGATGGAGCATTACAATAGTTTACGCAATGCATATTTCGTCACACCCAGATTAACCCGATGCATCGGGGCAGTGAGGAAGGCGCTGCAGAACGTTCACTGGTTCTTGCCGCTTCGGTCCCCTACAGAAAATGGTTATGTAACCACTCGTAAGTGAGCTACAACTGCTGCCGCGCCGTACAAACTCTTTCTCTCCCTGTACAGTTGGATGCAACAGGCCCGGCAAAAACGGCGTTGCCGCGGACTTTCTACGCATCAAAAGATCTCATGCAAGAGACTTGCACATTGCCAGCTGCTAATGGAGTTGGTGCATGAGAGGGGCTCCTCCTTGTGGTCATTTTTGCCTTTCATCAAGCGGTCCAGTCACTCCTCGACCTCTTCTTCACTGGCCGGCGAAGCAGAGACCTCTTGTGTCACATGGCAAATGTGTGTACAAGGTATGAATACGTCCGTCAGGGGCAAGTAGCGATACACGCCCGAATTTGGATTTTGAAGCGCGTCGAAGACCCGGGGTCGGAGGGTGGGGATGGGGATGGGGTGAGGGGCCCGAGGGTACTCTAGAGAGCTGAAACATCCGATGAAGTGAATCTTCGCTTTGCCCAGATAGAATGGATGTTTGTACATTGACGTCACCTTACTGTTTACTACCTGCCAATTTTTTTCTGCCCAATTTTGTTCATCGTGGTGTTTGGTGCCTTAGGGCGCCAAAATCGAACTTGACACGCCCGATTTTGACGCCTACCGATTTATGTTATAAAGGGCTTCTGGCCCGCCCACTCTCAGGACATAAGAACTGTCAGTAGAGGGAAAGAAGTTACTGCAATACATTGTTCACGTCTTGCTTGTTTCCAGCCGATGCAGCTTTGCTCCTCTTTAAGCCTTCTGTTCTTCACGGCTACGTGGGTGCGCGCGCGCCCGCAAAAATCGGCGGCCAAGTATAGTTATGCTACTGGTCAGTTAAATATTTTATGCCTACTTCACCGCCTTGCTTTGCCTCCTCTTTTTCCCAAAACGTACGAAATGACCGGACTCTCTGCTGCATGGCGGCGGCGGTGGCTGCGGCGACTGCGGCTGCGGCGGCGGCTGCGGCGGCTGCAGCGGCTGCAGCGGCTGCGGCGCCTCGAACGCGGCTGCGGTAGCGGCTATGGAAGCATGCCAACTTGGTGAAACGGCATTCCTAGAGTGTACTACGAAGTAGAAAAGCGCGCACCCGCTTGCCAAGAATAATCTCGTTCTCACGCACATTTAGTTTGAACTGTACTTTTACGCCTAAAGTTCCATTGTAGGTACATCCACAGACAAGTTCGCCTCGACGCTTTATGCAATGACGCCGCGCCTGGGTGAGGTGTTGCTTCTGCATCTGCCTTTATGATTCGGCAATCTGAAGGCGGCAGCGTAGGTGTAGACAGAGGTGGAGGGGAGGACGAAAGCATTTGTGCGAATGCTTAAAGAATCTGGAGAGGACGAGGGAGAAAACTCCAAGGCAACGGTTCAATAAGGCAACATGGAAGGCATGCGGGAGCCAGAATCACACAGCCCGGCTGCTGCTCATTGCGGCAACCCACCCTGCCCAATGTTCATGTGGACTGCTTTGCCCGCGTGCCCGCGTGCAAAAGTCGCAGTCGCCGGCTCCGTCCTCCTCAGGCGGCAGATAAAAAGGGCAGAAGAGAAGGAGGAGGACTCAAGGACGTCGGACAATGCAAGACAATGACGAGAGGAGACGTGCCCTACACTACTCGCTGTAGTAGCAGTTGTAGTCGACACAGCAATAGTCGTACGTACATAAAGGGTCGACGAGATAAATTGAGACTGACTTTCGGGCTGCTGCAACTCAAATTATGCCACTCCTGGACCAAATCTCGTTAATTATGACCGAATACACGACAATGGCAAGGAAAGCACCAACCACGAAGAACACAAATTTGGAAAAGCAAATGTCCCTTAACATCATTTTCGGGGAGTTTTCACACGCTGAGCACCGTGTTACGTTGCCGCTTTGGTGCATTCTTAGAACGCTCTAATCCTAAAGAACTTGAAACCGAAATATTACTGTTCTTTGTCAACTTCAAGGCCTTGTTCCTCAGGGAGATTTCGATGGTCTCTCACTCATTCTCGTGTTCTGGTTTGCCATGGACACGTGGGTCAGCTAGCTTGAAATGTGATCCGCGGTGTCCGTCGAACATCTTGGCAACCAATTCCAAAAAGGTCGTTTTCTTGAAGTTGACGGGCGTCAGATTGGCCGAGTCCACGCACTGGAAGTCTGTGTACCTTCAACTTACTTTCTTGCAGAGATGCTGCCTCCTCGACGAAACGTGACTCATCAACGTGTTAGGTTAAATATAACTTCTTCCGCCGTCTTTACTACATGATGAAAATGCTCTTTTTAATTGCTTAAATCCTGCTTAAGTTAGCCTCAATTTATCTTGACGACCCTGAACATGCAAGCAAATGCGGCAGCTACGTACAGCTGAGAGAGAGCAAGAGCTGGATTGTTGGCTGTTACCGCATTGAACATGTCGCGCCTGTACAAGCAGCGCAAACCAACTGTTTCAGCAACATGGCGTAATCATGGTGACTTGAGGAGTGTCTTACCTTGTGGGCAGGTACAATCCGGTGCGAAAGCTACCGAAGATCTCCACTCTGGCGTTAGGCCACAGGTCCAGGACAGTTGAGCGTATTCGCTCAATTACACCTAGTCGCAGTTCGTGTTCGCTAGGAGTCGGCACAATCCACTGAAAGAAGTCCTCTATGTCCTCATGGAGGCTGAAATCAGGAATCAATGAATAAACAAACAAATAAATAAACTCTACGCCTCGATGGAGTTCATAACTTACCCTATCACACCCTTGGCGTAACGTCGTCCCGGAGGCATCCAGGGAGCTCGAACATCACACGTAGCCACGTGGGCGGTAGCGACTGCCGGAGTCACGTTTGACTGGCGGTCGGCTGAGGCGTTCTCCGCCTCGGCCTCGCTGGACCCGTTGCTACAACGACTCAATCGGTCCAGATGAGAGCTCTCTCGCTTTCTCCTGGTGCGGTTGTACATGTGCGGCGGGGCAGTGACGACTTGCGGCTGCGGAAGAGTCCGGACGTCCTCCCCTCCCTTGGGAGGTATCCTATTTGGAGCCGGGGGAGGAAGCGCGGCTGGCGGCACCGAAGCCGCCTCCCACACCAGAGGAATGAATTCCCTTCCGCCCCTCCCGTTGGGTGGGACCGCGTCCATGCTCACCATGGCGGCGGAACGCATGACACCAGTCGCCTTCCGGCGAAGAGTCCGGAGGAGAAGCTAGTGAGAGCGTCGACGCAAATCTGAGCTCCAATCCCTGCGACACTCCCAAGAAAACCAGGTTGAACCCGCGGCCCCGGACTCTTACGCCTTAGGACAGGGAAGTCGACCGGAGCGGACCAGACCGTCAGAGGCACGCCGGACGGCGTGGTGGTCCGGCTTCCGGTTCGATCGATCCCCTCCTGGTCGAGTTCGGAGTCTGGCGACAGTGGGGGCAATCTGGCGACAGGGGGCGGATACACTCGGGAGGACGACCTGACGTCGACGGACTTTGACTTCTTGCCGGTCGCGTCGGCGCCGGCCGGCCTCTTCCTCGGCCTCTTCCTCCTCCTCGTGCTCTCTTCGCTGGCGGGCCCGAGGTCCGTCGTAGTGAACGAGCGACTGACTGCGCCTGGGCTGGCTGGGGCTTCACGGGCCGAGTGCGCGTGCGCGTAGGCCAGCGTGAGCAAGTGCGTGTGCGACGCACGGGACGGAGCGGAGAAGAGCAGAGAGAACTGGTAAAGGTTGGCCGAACCCGCTGCTTCTGCTCGCTCTGCTCGCTCTGCTCGCTCGCTCCCTCGAGCTCCGCTCCACTCTGCTCTGCTCTGCCCTGCTGTGCTCTGCTGTGCTCTGCTGTGCTCTGCTGTGCTCTGCTGTGCTCTGCTGTGCTCTGCTCCGCTCTGCTCCGCTCTGCTCCGCTCTGCTCCGCTCTGCTCCGCTCTGCTCCGCTGTGCTCTGCTGTGCTCTGCTCCGCTCTGCTCCGCTCTGCTCTGCTCTGCTCTGCTCTGCTCTGCTCCGCTGTGCTCTGCTGTGCTCTGCTGTGCTCTGCTGTGCTCTGCTGTGCCCTACTCTGCTCTGCTCTGCTCTGCTCTGCTCTGCCCTACCCTACCCTGCCCTGCTCTGCTCTGCTCTGCTCTGCTCTGCTCTCCTCTGCTCTGCTCTGCTCTGCTCTGCTCTGCTCTGTTCTGTTCTGCTCTGTTATGCTCTGCTCTGCTCTGTTATGCTCTGCTCTGCTCTGCTCAGAGAGACAATAGGTACAGAGAGCGCATCGCCCCGCTGCGCAAGGCGGAGAAAAAAGTCTCAACTTGTCAGCTGTTGATGGTGGCAAAATATCCGGATTGCTTTACATTTTGCGGCACAGAAATAGTGATAAAGCCAAAGAAGATGTCAAAATCATCACTCCAAAGGGTGTAACATAACTTTTCACAGGTAAACTTAAGTCCTGCAAGAGAAGATGGCATATGACAAATGTCGTAGAACTATTAGATAAGTTTAACCATGAACTTTGGAATAACAGGAGATTTGAAGTTGTGTAGGAATGAGTGGCAACAGCCTACAATTAGGTGCAGAGTACTACAGCGCTATACAAAAGGTTTTGCCACCATCAACAGCTGAATCTCGGTTACGCGCGCGCGGACGCTTCGTTGTGTAGCTTGCTCTCTCTATATCTACCTTCTCTCTGGCTCCGATCCGCTCTGCTTCGTCCTGCTCTACTGGAACAAGGGACTGGCTGAGCCGATGGACTGAAGGACCGTAGGCGTGGGAGCGAGCACTCGACTCAATGGCGGCTGTGACGGCGGCTGCAGCAGCAGCAGCAGCAACTCCACGGCCTGCTCGGTCTGCTGCAGCTCCACTTGGCCAAACGATTAACCCTAGACTGCCGAAGCCAAGCCCTCGCGGGAACTCGCGGACGCTGCCCGGGGCAACTGGTGGCCGCCCGCCTGGCCTGACCACAGCTACACCACGGCCGGACGAGCGCCCAATAGTCCGAAGCGCGCTTCCGTCGGCTCTCCTCCCGTTGACGCCGTCTTCGTCGCTGCCGTCCCCCACCCCCTCCTCCACTCCACTCCTCCCAAAGTTGCCACAGTCCTCTCCTCTGGGGAAATTTCCTAGCCAGTGAGTCGGAGAAATCTGGGCAGAGTCCCCTCCGATGCGCTCTTCTCGCGCGAGCAAGTCACGCACGTGTACTTAGGGTCTGTCACTACGGACGAGTCAGTGAGGCAACCCCAGAGCCTACGCGACGGAGTGACCCACAGCACTCCGGCTCGTCCCGGTCGAGTCTCGACGCGTCGTGTGATTTGTAGAGACATCTAGGAAATAGATCGACTCGACCGATCGTCGTCCACGAGGGAGTCTTCCTCGTGCTCGTGGTTGCGCGAGTCCAGGGAAAAAACTAACGTCGTCGTGCCCTCTTTCACGATGTTGTAGATCGACGAAGCCACTCGAATGCTCATGACGTGGCTCGTGCAAGTGTTCAGGTCGCTCTAAATCTGTTTTGGCTTGTTTTTTTAAGTCAACTATGGCCTCTCTTCTGTTTTTACAGAAGGAAAGAGTACTATATTACATTAAATCGGCGCCTGACACAGTTTAATGTGCTCTCTGCATGGCACTCGGCAAAGGTGCAGGAGACGAAAGGATTTCACACAACGAGCAAAATGTTCCCTCTTGTCTTACCCTAACGTATTTAGGATGAATAACTGACGTTTTGTTGCGATGCGAATAACCTAAGAGTTCACTCAAGCTCTGGACAATCGTATGATACCCAGCCTTGTTCTCATCATTTTATTTCGCAACCACATGAACCACCTTCCATTCTTGTCCTTATTTCAAAAAGAAGTCACAGCGTCACCGATCTCTGATACAGGTCAAGTTCTTGTGTATCATCGAACATTGATTGCATTGTCTTCATCAGAAACACACCTTGGACTGAGCATGTTCGACCCTTGAGGTGACCTCTTAAACCGTGAAACTTTGGGTCTCCTTGACTCAGTAAACGTACATAAACAGTTCCACTTAATTTACGTCAACGTTGCTACATGACCAGACGCGGAAGGTAACAGTCGGTGGGATCACCACGGACACTCGCGTATTGCACGTACAGAGCACGTAATACAAGAATATCAACTAGAAGAATATAATCATCGCCTCCTTGGGAAACAACAGTGAACTATAAAATCTCGTACAGTATTGCCCACAAGTCTTGTCGGGTTGTTTAAAGCGCTTCATTTTAAAAAAAAACACAGCAGATACCAAGTACCAGCGTAATCTCCACGCTTCTATAAAGCTTTCTTAATTCTCGAAGGCATACTGGTCACCAATTTTCAAGAAGCGACGGATCTCAGTTGGATCTGACTTTTTGGGATTTGCCCTTGAAGCTGCTGCAAAGTAGTGGCTGCTGGAAGACCCAATACCTTCTCCGTCACGATCCCCGATATATTTCCAATCGGATTGAGATTTGGTGACTTTCCTGGCCGCTCCTCCAGCCTCCAATATGATGAAAAAAATTTTGAGGGCCTTCTTGGTTCTTCGTCGTAATGTGTACTCTCGCACCATCTTGTATAAGACTGAGGCTTGAAGGCGCGTCCGTGACGTGTTGATAGACAATGGAGTCTCTGATTTGATGGCGTCTTGTTGCAGGGAGTACAAACATTTTCAGGATCAGAATTCCGATTGCAGTTCCAAGTGGTAGCCTCTCTCGCGGAGACAAAGTGTGATTCAGACGCTCCCCTATGCCCGAAGGGTCCCCACACCATGACATTGGGGGGGGGCTTCACTCTTCGGACAGCCAGGATATCTTTGCCACTAGTACTGGCACCAGGTTGCAGGAAGGGTTTAATGGCTGGAACCATTGGAAGAAGCACTCATTTGACCAAACAGCTTGATTCAGGTCATTGATAATCCAAGCCAACTTGTCCTGCGTGAACTTTTGCGGTCGAATTGGTCCTTTTCCGTAACAAATGGTCTCTTCTGCTGCTTGAATGTCTGAGCACCAACAGCATTCCAATGGTGGAACTTGTGTCGCACCCACCACCTCTCAACAGAGCAAACAGATGATCACCAGAATGTTTGATGTATCACAATATACGCAAATAGATACATGTACGGGCAGAAAAGAACAACCCGCGAAGACTCATAGGCCATACTGTAGCCACCTTGATGAATCAAGTGCACAAAATTCCTAACAGTTGAGGTATAGATAAGCACTGCCTCCGTTTCAAGGACAAGTGAGCCATTAAAGACCTTTTTAAAAGTTTCCAAAAAATAAGTGAGCCACTTGAGGAGCACGAATATGATTGAGTGAAGATGGACGCTAACCTGATTGGCTGAAATGATTTACTCCAGAGTGTTGGTAGTTACAAAGTCTTCGTGTCTCTGCAGCAAGAACTCTCAAAACGCTTTCCGTTCGACAGGTTTGGTTTGTCATATTCCTTAACCAATGCCCTTCAATGTCAGTGCAAAAACTGAAGTATTGTAGTCACATCAGGTGAGATTTGGATCTCACCTTTAAATCCCCAACTTTGTTGGCTCTGGTCTCTATAATAACAAGCACTTCTGATGCTTCACAACCACCAGATCAATTAGTAGGCACCAGAGGTCATTTTAGCCAAACAGCTTGTAGTACCATTTCAATCAGCCAGTAACCAAAGCTTTAGTTCCTAATGGCTTACTTTTCTGAGACGGAGGCGGCATGACAAAGAAAGAGCAGTCTTCTCAATCGGATGAGGATCACTGACCATCGTTAGCGAATATGTGAGAATATAAGAGCAACTTTACATGGCTGGATTGAATCATAAACTGCTACCGATCATGCGCTACTTTTGATTTCTGTTTCTCCCGACATTTAACGCATTGTTAAATCACAGCGTTAGTCTTCATCAGGTAAAAAATTATACGATGCGTTAGCTTGTGAGCAATTACTGGAGACGGCCTAGTTGCACGTGACGGCATAGCTGCATACGCACGCGCTAAGTCCCGTGTCCCATGCATTGAGGATACTCACAGATATGCTGGTCGCAGAGGTGGGGATGGACATCATGGCCAAGTGAAGCAACACTAAAAGGGAAGCGGGGTCGAAGACGGACCAACGGGACACCTTTGGGACTTAGCGACAGGTTACATTAACAGATACAGACTCTGGAAGAATGCCAGGTATGCAAACACTTATCCAAATGTACATACGTCATGAGTAGTGACAGGTCCAGATGACGCGCTCTTGTAACGTAACGTGGTGCTGGAAGGACTAAAGTGGAAGCAACCAGTGGGGACCACTGATGCTGATCTGGGGAGAGCAAAGTTTTGCTGGACCAACTAGAATCAGAGCTTTTGAGGCTCTTAATCGACACCGAGCAGAGATGACGACATCTAATCTCTTCCTAACCAATCACACTCCGTCATTATGTAGGACCTCTTTAGCTCCACGCCGGATTGCTTCATTGTTCCGACACTGTTGTCAAGTACTTGCGCAGTTGATACTACGTAGGGCTTTGGGTGATAAAGGTGGGTGCTGTTGTTGGATGACGGAACAGCTCCACTGTCTTTTTCTTCTTCCTCGCAGTAGTCGCGGATGATGTCTTGAACAGATCTGAGTATGCCGTTCAGGGACTCATCTTGCAGCGTGCTTTCGTAGGGCCTAGGGACGACAAGACTGACCTTGTTGCTATCACTCTCTGCGTCAAAACCGTTATGATCGTCCCCGCCGTCCGCGAACAGTTGGCACCGCTCCATGGCCGAGATGGAGTCCGAGGCAGACGGGCAGCTGTACGAGCAAGAACTCTTCTCTTCCAGGACCTGGCGCTTGTAGCGGCGAAGAAATTCCTTCTTCGATCCCGTGGAGATGTCGCTGAAGGTATCAATGCGACAAGATTCCACGCAGCGTGTGTTGCTGGTCCGTTGGAAAGGTGCAGATGAGGTGATACTTGGCCGAACCTTATTCGAAGGAGCACTCTTGGAATCGCCAGCCTCAAGCTTGAAGATGTTAATTAAGGTATTCCTCTGTTTACTCGACAGTCTATTTATAATGCTGACAATGCCATCTCCTTTGACCATCTGCAACGTCTCCTTGACTCGCTTGAATGTGCGGGACGACGAAGTCTCCAGAACACCTGGCGGCTGTTCTTGCAACATATCTGACACGGCTTCGTGAGCCACGGGCTCGGGGTCATTGATCACCTCACTACTTATGGCTGTATGGACGTTGCCATCGAAAACTACTTCCAGAGACGGCGGTTGCCCAACTTCTGTTGCTTCTTGTTTCTCCCGGTTAACCTCTCTGGTGATGTGGTAGGAGGTTTGATCTGGTGATAATGGCTTCTCAGGCAGGACAGGGTTGATGGAGTGAGGCTGGCCGTCCGCTGGAGCTGCGTCAACACTCGCAGTGGTATGATAAACAGGACCATCTTTGACCACCATGTGTTGTTCCAGGTCATGTGGTGTCTCGGGATGGCTGGAGTACTGCGTGCGCTGGAACGAGGGCGGGGGCCTCTTCTCAATCTTGGCTGCTTTTCTCCCTCCGTTTCGTTTGGCGCACTGACGCTGTTGCTGGGAGTTGACCTCGTGTGTGACCTCGTGCCTGCGCAGATTGTTCCTGTCGGCGAAGGTGGCGCCACAACCGGCAACGCAGGCGTACGGCTTCTCCGCTTTGTGTATATTCTCATGTTCCTTCAGGTTGTACTTGGTGGTGAAGGTGTGTTGGCAGGTATCACACTTGAATGGCCGCTCACCCGTATGAGTACGCTCGTGACGCTTCAGCTTGACCGACTGGGCGAACGCTTTTTCACAGAACCGACACTTATAGGGTTTTTCTCCTCCGTGAGCCGTACGCAAGTGATAGGTGAGATGCGACGAAGATTTGAATATCCGTCCACAATCCTTGCAGGCGTGACCCGCCGTCTCGTCTGCGCAGGCAATGTGGTAGCGGATGTTGAGCCGATTCTTAAACTGGCGCTTGCAAATGGTGCATTGGTATTCGGGCGGATCTACCGAACAATCTTTCACCACGTGAGCATAGTGGTCCGGGTCGATAGTATTTCGCTTGCGCTTGCGCGCAGGGGGCGCAGCAACTGCATCCTGAACCGCACTCGGAGTCGGAGGTGGTTGCGGCGGAGCGTTCATTGGCTGTGGCGCGGTCTCCTTCCTCTCCACGTCCACCCTGTTCACTCCGTCTCTTCCATACATGGCCTTCGCGTCCTCCATTTGCCGGGTGACGATTACCTTGCCTCTATGTATGACCTGCAGATTGTAGGACTCGTTGGGCGGCGAGTCGTGGATGGAGCTGACAAACTGAAAGCGCAGCCAGTCGAGAGATTCATCTCTCTCTCCAAAATCTGATTCTTTCAACCATATGAGCGCGGACTGCCGCCGTGACTGCATCACTGCCAACTTCTGGGCGATCAAGTTGGGGTCGTCGTCGCCTGACGACTCCCCGTAACAGCTGGCAGCAGCTTGGTCAATCAAGTCCGGGCTTTGAGAACCCGGACGCGAGCACTCATTTTCTCCCACGTTCGAATTCAGTAATGGAGATCTGGCGAGATCTGGCAGAGGAGACGCTTGTAATGGTGGGGGTACCTGAACCACCTGCTGGGCTGACGAAAGTCTTCTCGGCGGCGTTGAAGGCATCCCGAGGGTTCGAGGTATGTTCAACGCTTCTTCGTCTTTCTCAGTTTTAATGATGTTGTTAGGTAGCACCGAGAAGTTATCCCCGGACTGAGGCAAGTGCACCAAAACGTTCTGAGCAGATGTTGTTACCACGTCCTGTCGTGTCTGCTGCCCATTTTGCATGTGTTGCGACTCAAAGACACACTGTTGGCATCCAGCGGCCTCCTGGACGATGCACTGTCGGCACTTGAGGTGCCCGCAAGCCTCCCGCAGCAGCCTGGCCGTGGCGTCGAACGAGGGCATGCGACACTGAGGACAATAGAACGGGCGGAATGTTGACGTTGGCGGCGCCGCTCGGTGCGTCGGACTCCTCGAAGAAGTCGAGTCGTCCTGGGGAAACGGAGAAGACGGGGAAGCCATGAAGGGCTGAGGCAGAGGCAGAGGCTGATGCTGATGCGGTGCATGCTGTTGTTGAAGGTGCGGTGACTGCCGCTGATGCAGGTAGATACGATGACCGTGGCTGCCCAAATCAGAAGGAGAGAAACCGGCCCCGCGATTGAATAACATGGTTGAGTCCGGTTATGATGCCTCCAGAATCATGTCAAAGGTCAACGACAGACAAGCCACTCCAGCAGGAGGAAAACGGTCGTCCATAGCTCTGTCAATGACAAACATCTCGTATGACTCGAAGCCATTGCGTTACAACTACTCGGAGGACCCACCCGCCCGGTCTCATCACCCCCGGCGGGATCCGACGTCCGGGTGTGACTGGTTGTGGCCACGACGTCCACGAGTTGCTCCACTAATCCGCCGTGACACTCTCCTCAGCTTCGACTCTGCCCAGGCAGTAGACCTGGGCGCTCCAGACACACAATGACGCAGGAGTCCGACCGTACGTATGTGTGCGGCATGCGTGCCTTTGAACTAGTTTTTTAAGCCTGCTGCACGCAGTACAGCGCGCCGTCGCTGGCTTGAGTCGCAAGAGTGAGTGAGTGACTTTCCTGGTCTACGCGCGCGAGACCGCGAGCGATGTGTTACGTATGCCCTACTCCTCACCCACCCACCCACCCTTTCTTCCGCAGCCTGAGCAGCGTGCAGTCGTGGCTGGCCCTGACCGTCAGTCAGCCGTAACTTGCCGAGGCAGCTGTTTTCCGTGATGTGGCCTAATGGCCTAGCCCGCCCGCATCATTTACTTGCTCACTCTATTCTTCTGCTTCTCCACGTCCAACTGCATCATGGCCGGCCGCGGAGAGAGCCAGGGCCGAGAGGGCTGTGGCGTTGACGTCAGCGAACGTGCTCGACTCACGTAACGAGTCAGGTACGAACTACGGAGTCCGACTTCGGACCCAGATGTGACGGCGCCAACGTCACTTAAGGAATAGTGAGACAAAAGGCCTGCGCGTCCCTTACCAAGGCCTTGATACATGCTTTAAGGCCTTTTCTATGTCCATTTTCTCTTGGCAGCAGCCACGGTCTCAAACACCACCTTTGTAGTGGACGTGCCAACTCCATATTACAGTTCAGTGCGCTCGAGATAAGGAGGCAAGACATAGTTTGCTGAGGCAGGAGTTGGGGCTGTGCCGGGCCTTGCACAATTTCATGTTTCGGGCTTTCAGCTTTTGAGCTCGGTGGAGTAGGGCCGTGCCATGCCCAAAATGAGTTTGAAATTAGGACTTGAGGGGGCTCCAGGAAAATTTACATCACTCCTTGGTGTGCCAATGACTTTTGCAGACAGTACGGTACGTAACGGCCCGCACGAACTAGTACAAATGGGGTGTAGAAGGATCTAGGTTAACCTAAAACTCTAGCTTCATTTTCGAGACTTTAATACACAGTTCCATCCGGTACAGTACATTATACACTCTCAGAGGGTCTATGGCCATGTGGAAGCAAGGACACGAAATGTAGACTTGGCATCATCTCTGGCGCACACGGTTTTCTGCTGCACCTCCGCACCAGCTATCTACGAACTTGTCGTGCTCAGCAGCTTCTTGGTAGTGACGTCGCTCCCATGAGTGACACAAGAAGGCTCAGAAAGGACCTGCTCTGAATGTGGCTTAAACACAGCCGTAAGTGAAACTACAGGTCCGCCTTCGTCCTCGTTGCCACGACCTGCGCAATGGCTGAAACAAGCTTTTGCGGCTCACGTGACGCACGAGCAGGCGGCGGACAAGATGATAAGTGATGCCACACGGACCCGAACAGCTGAGATTTCCAGACGCAGCGTTGATGCAACGACCTATTAAGTAAGACAAGTCCTTCTTGTCAGGGTCCTTCCGTGACTGCGACTCGTGTGCCGTCACCATCGATGTGACGTGCACACAAGACGGGGAAAGCAACGTCTGATCACCAGCGACTTCGCAGAATAACTATGACACGTTATGTGCCATTCGAGGGGCATCAGTTTACGTACACCAGCATCATGAGAGACGATATCAGGTCGAGATTTCATCCTGAAGGCTGCAGAAGAGCTCGCATCAAAGCTCTTAAGTACGAGGGCATTTTTTTGCTCAGAGTTTCTCGCCGCATTAACGAGCAGGAGAGAGTTATTGATGCGTCGAGTAGAGATTACACGCAGAATGCTGGCAAAGGGAGACACTTGAACTGGTGTATTCACTCTGTGGCTGCCTGGACCACTTGGGAAAAAAGCACTCCTCAGTGAGAGAAGCCGTTGAAACATCACTAAAAGCAGCATGACGAGGTGATGAAAAGTGAATTGGAAAGTCATGTTGCAAGAGAAACATTGTGGACGAGGCTATATTGCCGTCAAATAGGTAGCAAAAGTATCTTGTCCATGAAAAAGTCGGATCCATGGGCACGACGTGTAAGGAGTAGGGAAGGTGCAGCGTATGCGTGAACAGCGGCGTGTGCGGCGTGTAGGAGCATCAAGAAAGCGGAGAAGTGGAAGGAAACCGATGACACGAGGATTTTGGGGGAATCACTCTATACAATCGATTCTCTTCCAATGTACGTATGTACGTAGTCGGAATATTCACATAAGTAGAAACCAAGGCCTTTTGAGAGCTTTGGATACAGGCATAATTCTAGTCATCACCGTTGTCGGGGGCTTCATGATATGTTGATTGGAGCACTCGGATAACCACGTGATTTTTGTCTCAGACTGCTCTTATCATCGCGAGTGAGTTCAATATTTTTTATTCCATTCATAAGCAAAAGCTGCTTGTGACAAAATTACTTAAAGATCCGATCCCTAGTGGTGTATTTACATCACGTTGCCTCTTCCTGCCCACACACCGCACTCCGATGTCTTCAAAGACAAGAAGTCCCCTGGCAACAATCACAGCAAAGAGAAGATGAAGAAAACGAAAGATACAAAGATTATCATCGCCGTTTTATTTTTGTGTTAGTTGGATGACAAATGCCACAAATAACCACAAGTAAAGTATCCTGTCAAGAAAGTTAAGGTTGTGCGTCAATATAAGATGCAGAACATTCCCTGCATGTGGTCAAAGCCTTGACTAAACATCATCTGGCGGCACACCTATCAGTATCATATGGGTAACAGGGCCAAAGCCATGCCTTGCTCAACCGTTCTTTCATTATTTGCACGGAAAAGACACCTATGCAGATTGCTGAGTATCGTCTAACATTATGTGAGCAAGATACTTCTGGAGTGTCACCCATGTGTTTGTTCTGCATCCATTTCAGCTCTATAGACAAGGTTGGCATCAAGTCCACTTTCAGTACAATGTTTTTCAAAGGGTTATTCCGGGACGACACAAACACTTGGCATAAGGAGTGAAAGCATCCTTCTCATTAGTCAGAGTATTTTTCTCTATGCAAAGAAGCCCACGCTGCGAACTTGGATCACGAGGCTACGTGCAGCTGCAGCTAGATGATGTTCATTCAATGTCGAGACTTCATACAGTGGTCATATTTGTCTGCTAGAGATGTTCTTTGACGACTGCTAAATGGGCCTGAGTGACTTGTCCTTGACGGGTATTGTGCACCCCAAAGAGTTCCGGGGAACGAAAGCTATGAAAACACAATGTTACCTATGTTACCGGCACTTGTATGGCATTGTATGGATGCGAAAAACACAATTAAGAGTCTCAGTGGGCCACTAACAGCTCGATGGTGTGAGCCACAAATAAAGGCTTGGTCCACGTTGATGTGTTTGTTTCCTGCTCTCAATGATGAGCATTGAAAAGTACTTTTTGCTACGACATCACATGTGTTACAGTCTACGCTAGACTTCGAGACGAGACCACTTGTAGCAGGTAAAGACTTGCGCTCGCAAAGATACCGGCAGGTTGGGGAACTCCCACGCGAGCTCGCTGGCCCGCAGTAGGCCTCACGTCATTCAATGCAGAGTATTCAATGTATATGCTATATTATCCACGTACGTTTTACCTCGTACCTGCGCAGCACACTGTAAAGCACAGTATGTCCTTTTCCGTAAGCCTGCACAGGCTGTGCAGCCTTAATTCTAGACCAAGAGACGACCAGACCTAGACTGTAGTAGCGCTACAC
>JAAUXU010059542.1_pt1 | contig 24948 bp, 22 predicted proteins | sample 7278151 | NCBI WGS metagenome assembly JAAUXU01 (sample SAMN14350113, study PRJNA611818) | marine sediment metagenome | isolation source: surface marine sediment (1.8m) | place: French Polynesia: Moorea | collected 2018-08 | reverse complement strand
GCCTGCGCTTAATCCCGCTTCCGCGCCCGCCGCGACGGCCCGGTGTCCTTGCCGCATGGCCTTTCAAAGCGGGGGACGGCCCAACCCCCCCCCCGCCCGCAGGGGGGGCGGGGGGGGGAGCCTCGGCATTATCACCATAATGACGCTCATCATCATTATCGCCATCACCATCAGGCAAGTATTGGGTCAGCGTGACCTGCACCGCACCCACAGGGGAGGCCCTTGACATTATGTGGACGTTATCGCACGTGTGATTTGCATCACTCTCCCGACTGCAAATGCTATTTGAGCTTGTTTAGCTTTGGGGTTGTTGTAGCTGGCGCAGTCAGGGATCGATGGTAATGGATACGAGATCGCCGATAGGGAGGGAGGAACAAATATCGCTGCAGCAGCTCCGTCCATGGGGGTCCGTGGGGTCCGTGGGGTCCGTAGGGTCCGTAGGGGGCTGAGGGGGCCGCGGGGGCCGAGAGGGCCGAGGGGGTCGACGCCGTCTCTATAGTCCGACCACAGATTGACAAAGTTTATGCTTTTGCGACGGACGCAAGAACGGATTCATCACTTTTGCAGAGGGGGGGTTAATGAATGACTCAGCAGAGAGAGAAGGGGCAGAATGTTCTCTTAAGACACGTGTAAACCACATCTTTTATCTGCCGACCAAATGGCAGAATAAGCAGACGACTCTTTGCTCTGCCATTTGTGTCATGTGTGAGCGCGACCTTTGTAGGCAGCAGCCTCTTGACCGACCCCAGTGGGACACGTGCTGAGCTCATACAAAAGCCCCCGGAGAAGACTGATAGAGCGACCTCGGAATTGTAGGTGAAGAAGTCAAGCAATTTACTAGTGACGAAAATTGGAGGGTTTTCCTGCCATTCACGGCCACTTCATCATCTCCTTTTCTTTCAAAATATCATTACCTGCTGCACCTCTTCTTGATTTTTCGAGTGTTAGTGCAATTTTTTAAGCTTTTTCCAGCTCAAATTCCGATGTCTACTGAAAAACTATTGCAATGCCGCTGATTGACGAGTGCAAAGTCGTCATATCGTGGCCGAGCATTGGAGGCACCCTGTAAATATGTAAGTAAGTAAAAAAAGTAAAACCTGTTTTCTTGCGCCTGCCCGAAAAATTTGGACGCCTGATTTATCAACTCTGACAAGACCGCGTTTTGCGGCCGTGAAATCGACGAAATCTTTTGCTTCTTGCCTTCTTTTCAGCCCGACGATGACGATGAAGATGAGGCCTGGTTCTCTTCGCGCCCACAAACTTGTCTCATGCCCCAATTGAGGGGCAAAAATGATGCTAGCGTGTCAGGATTCCGTTGAGTCTTAACGTATATTTACGAGTACGTTTATTGTTCATACACGTTACACATGACGGAAGGTCTACAGTGTGAGTCAAAGAAATATGCGGGATCTTGCGAGACAGAAGGTGACAGGGTTAACAGGAGGAGGGTCAAGGAGGTGTCAGCCAACTGCTGGGACCGTTCCGATCAACGACGACGGACTCTTGCTGTCTTTTCGACTCACACTGTACAGTGTAGACACAGCAGTCTCCACTCCATCTCCGTGGCTGCTTATTTATGTAGGACGTGAAGCATGTGTGTGCGTGCGTGCGTGCGTGCGTGTGTGTGTGTGTGTGTGTGCAATAGTAGCAGTCAGTACACCTAAGATCAGTTGCACGCACTCACACCAGCGCTCTCTGTGTGTAGCTACTTGTGTGCGAGGTAGAGAGAACGAGAAAGAGAACGATTGTGTGTGTGAGACTGCATGTGTAAACACGCACACAACACACACAGAGCACTTGTATGGCAAGACAGGAAGCGTGTATGTGCGTAGAAACTATGTGTGTGTGTGTGTGTGTGTGTGTGTGTTTAGTCACAGTATGTGCGTATAGTATGTGCCTGTACCGAAGCAGCTAGTGACACTGGCAATGTACGTGAGCAGCTATACAACATACGTATGCATAGGTTGGTATGGGTGTGCGTAAATGTACCACAACATAAGTAGCGTGCATGCGTACTGTAGTGGATTGATGAGTACGTATTCGCTTTACAGTACGCATTTGTACATGTACAGGTGTGTGGACGCATACATCACGTGTGCGTGCGGAAGAAGCTGTGTGTGTACTCCACACACACACACACTCAATGCGTATGAGTAGTACACGTACACAACGTCTGTGTGCATCTGCACACTTCAGGAGCTACAAAGCCAACAATGAGCGGCAGAAATCCGATCTCCAGCTTATCCACACAGTCGCTACCATGATTAAATATCGATCAAACCGTGTTTTCCCCCCCTCGTGTTCGCCTGCGCCTGTCCTGTATGCGAAGGCCTCGGCCGCAGCCCCAAGAACACTTCCCCCTCCTCCAACTCCACAGAGAGGCCATTAACTTATGCAAGCATCGAGACCCCTGTTAGACCCTTGTGCGTTCGTCACGCTTTTAATACGCATCACGCGTTTTTGTGATCGGGAAATTATAATGCGGACACGCGGGGTTGTTAACCTATGCGAAAAGAGAGAAGCGGCAAGAGGCGGCATCACGACGACGACGGAAATGCGAAAAGAAAGACAATTCCAAGGTTTGCGGCCTCAGACTAAAGGTTTCCAATGTGCGCGCAAGCTGTGCCTTACCCACCCACATGCACAAGCTCTGTGCTACACAAACACACACGCAGAAGCTCTGTACTGCACAAACACACATGCTTCGTCCTACACACACACACAAGTTCTATACTATACACAAGCTATGGACTGAGCTACACACAAGCTCTGTACCACAAACACATCCACACGGACAAGCAGCTGCTCCAAGAGCAAACCAAAGCAAAGAGACCCCTCAGAAGAAAACTGACAATAGGGGCTTTTGTCCGCGGAAAAGGGGTGAAAGCGCCCCAAAGCTGCTCGGGTGGGTGGGTGGGTGGTTTTTTTAAGGAGGGGGCAGCAATTTGCCCGCGTTTTCACCCACACTCGTTCTGTCGGAAAAGAGCGAGAAAAATGTGGTTGTTACTCTGGCACCCAAGCAAAGTCTCTTCAGAGGAGCCGCACTGAGAGGAAGCAGAAAAAAGGCTCTCAGAGGTGCATGAGAATAATTGTTTCTGCTCTGCATGCTTAACGCCTGACTAATTGAGGTGCAGCCGCTCAAAAATGTGTGCACTTTGGACTACCCCGAATTTCCGGCACCCAAAAAAGAAAATGAGGCAGTAAAGTGAGGACTCACAAGGGGTCTTTATAGATGATCGAGTTAAAAGGGGTTTGGGGAAGCTTTTCTACGTACGTTTTCTTTTTCTTTTCACTCGGTAACGACTTGAGCGATGACCAAGCTGATTTTTTTTCCCTCTCAGCAGCCTCTCCCTGCTCCAGACTTACATGGGGAAGAAGGTTTTCTATGCATGGAGCAGAAGAAGACCTGTGATTAGTTCATTCTGCCTCTCAAGAACGTTTTTGCCAATCTAATTCAAGTTCAACAATCTCTTTTTTGCGGCTCCGCCAAAGCCTTTCTTCAAAAAGGAATTATCGATTCAGCAGCAACCACTGAAAGGCTCTTAAAAGGGAGTGCAGCTTTAATCTTTGTTGGCGCAATTAGTAAAATTGGTCCGAGCTTTCAAGCCTCATGCAGATAAGTTGACGTACTTGAAATCTCAGCACTTCGCTATGCAATATTTTTGGGTTGGAAAAAAAAAGAACCTGGCGTGTCTTTGAGCAGAGCAGCAAGTAAGATAGAGCCGTGGTTTGGCTGTCGGTTGCTCAATCGGTACTTTCTTTAATGGGTGAGTTTTGTGAGCCACCCTGTACAGGACAAAGACATTCAGGCAAAAATCTGAGACTAACTGTCAAGTCGGACATGCGCACGGACGGACAAACTGATCAAGTGATGCAGTTTTACGCACTGACGGCATTTTTGCAAGTCTGGCCAAGTAGGTCTTCCTGACCACTGAACTGAACACCCTAATATCCCAGAGGGCTGCTTAGAATGATAGGTCAAGTATTATGGCAGTAAATAAATTTGAAACGATCAAAACTTTTATTTTATACTTCCTCATTCCCAAGCAGCAACTATGTAATAAATAAAATTTCCATTGTAAGCCAAACATGGCCATTGGCCATAACTGTAGTGTTCTGCCACCTTCGCTGGGTTGCAGCATTGGTTTCTAGCCAAGGAAAGGCTGACTCAGAGACCAACTCGGAAGATATCTTTCATACGGCCTCAAACTGCTGTGAATGGCCTCGAGTTCTCCCAATGCTTTAGGAACTGATCAGTGCTCTCGAACAAGTTGCCAACCTTGTTCAGTGTCCGGTTGGCCAAATCCAAGCTTGTTGCACTCTCTGATTGTGTTGTTGCTTTCTCCGTTTTTGTGCTTCCGTTTAGACCTCTCACTGTTTCTGACGTTATAATTATTGACCATCCACATTTGGTCAAACTGCAAGGAAAAGTTACATTTTTTCTCTTTCAGTAGTGGGTCGCACTAGTTGCAGCTCTTTTTTGCTCCAGGAAAGAAAATTGTTACATTCTAGGTGATAAATCTTGTTGACTGGCTCAGTCTGAGACTCTATGAAGTAAGAAATTAGTTGTCCAATGAAAAGAAGACTTTTTCTGTCCTATGGGTTCTTTCCTCACAGAGCGCAATTACAAGCAATCATAGCAACAGTTATTGATTAATCCTTGCAACACCAGACATATCAACCTTGATCATATTGGTCCAACAAAATTGGTCCACCTCAATATTTCATCATAATGCACTCAGTGTCCGTGGTAACTTTATAAACAGAAAGCCAACTAGGACCAAGTAGCAGTGACAGGAGAAAGCCAGAGAAAGACAAAAAGGATATAAAAGTCATGATGACCTCTTCCAAACTGCCCCACACCAAAATCTCTTTCACCAGAGGCACGAGGTATGTGACATTGAAACACTTGCAGCCTTGCATCACCCCGCTCAGACAGATCCTAGCAAGAAATAGGAGTGCTCTAAGAGGGCCATTTGGACCCCTCATGTCGTAGGTGGACACTTTTCCACACCCAACAGTTTTTGTAGAAGACCCTAATCTTGCTGGGATCAAACAGTTGGGGAAGACACCAATGTCTGAATGTCCTATCAACATTCATTAGGCCAAGAATTCGACAATTCAGCAGTCCATCAACATCGCTTCCTTCGAACATGATGAATTCCTGGAGCCTCATCTTCCTCGTCTTGTTCACCCAAGTGGAGGGTGTGGGGGGCTCAGCTTACCCCCTTGGATTGGCACACAGGCTATTGGCGGACAGCAACGCAGTCAGGTCGCTCGGGTACAGCAACGCATTCAGGTCACTCTGGTGCAGCAATGCCGGCGGGCCACTAGTGGAGTGCTTCTATCTTGACAGTCTCAGTTCTCAGGATGAACCAATCTTTCAGTGGTTCCACACGATCTCTCGTAATGGTCGCTTTCAATTTTGCACGATCGTTGCTGCACGGTCGTCTTGCGTTTGCAAGAGGAAAAATCCCGAGATACTTGATTTGATGAAACCAGAGGGGGTCAACTGGGTTGTGGTTTAGTTCTTTAATTTTCCCTTTAATTGCAATGCCATGCAATCCAACCATGAACCATTAGTTTATGAATTCATTGCCCAAATTCTCGTATTGGTTCATGTCTGAGCTTCCTAAAATAATTAATAATAATAACTTAGTAATATGTAATAGCTAAAAACAGGAAAAGTTTCATAACATTCAAAAGTAGGAAACTTCGTTTAAATATTAATTTATGCTGAGTTTACGTGATTTTGCAGCCAGAACAAAAGTAGTGATGTTATTGTCAGATTTCATATCGATTCATGTTCGAGCTTTATTGCAGAATCTTTTAATGAGGTGTTCCAGAAAAATGTCGCTATTTGTACGATGACAATCTCGAACTTGAGCTACCATTCTAAGTGAACGAGTCTTCCAGCACTGGAGTGACCAATTTGTTACTGTGTCTACCTTTGCCAAAGTTCTAGCTGTGTCTGGAGAAATACAAGATTCTATACAGATTCTACTCTCGGATTTTATCTTGGTCCATCTCTCTCTCATTGACTGACCCGACTTCACGTGCTTTTGCTCACCACTAACCCAACAGATATTAAAGTGCAGCTTCAAACCCAGCATTGACGTTCTCTCAACTCGCTTTTGTAGTGGTTGTAGAATACTAGACTCAGCTGAAATATGAAGAGTCATCAAATTCAGTTTCTGCACTGAAAAAGCTTTGAAATCGAACGAATTTTACTTTATGTTACCTTCATTATGTGTAGCAGTCACAACCAATTTTGATCTGGTCCCACGTTATAATATGCTCGGTGTACATGACAAAAAGGAAGCACAGAATTGAGAAGATAGCTATTTGATTGCTTCAGTTTATGTTATCGTACGTTGTTTGTGATGCACTGTGTGTTAGGTCTCAGAGACAGGGTTTTCTTGACTGTACCATACTCAAGGCAGCTGAAATATAAAGTGGCTGGCTTTGCATTCCTCCCCTCTGTCTGTCTGACGCCGTTCTAATTTTATCTCATTGAAATACACACTGAACGTACGAGATGCAACAGTGGTCATTGTTTTTCGAATGGGTGGAGAAAAATGGACAAGTATTGTAAGCACAATTTACTTGCGCGATGAGAAGTATCTTTGTCAAGCTTCATGCAGGGCTCATAAATTTAAAGTGGAAATCAATCAGACAAGTCCATGTGGTTGCATGACACTATTTTGTTTGAAGGCGGAGGGTAAGGGAACCGAAAGTTACACATTCACGTTTGTCAAGTTTATGAAGATGCTGACTTTTTTAGATTCTTAGGTGAAGGACTCTTAGATTGATGGGCCAAGGTGTAAACAGTCATATCTTTTTGAAGAATAGCTCTTCAAGATCACTAGAGCGATCGGTGCAGGTCTGGTTGAGGATCGCCAAACTTTCCCAAAAGAGGATTGAAGTCTTGTGTGCCTGCGCAAGAGTCCCCTAGAGGCTGGAGAGAGAAACTGTCAGCACCTGAGAAGATCACAAGTATCGGACAAAAAGGTCCACGGGCGCTGAAGTGTGACTGACGATGACACCGGCCAACGAGAGTCCTCACAGCTCGTGATGATCTCCCAGTACTTGACAGATCACGTGTTTGATCCCCCACCCCCTAAGCCACGAACCCTCTGGTTGCGTGCATTCGATGACTGAGGCGCGACCATCAGACCAAGCCCCCATCCCGGACCCTCCCCTTGCCTGCCTGCCAAGGGTATTGAGTCCACAAGCAACTGCTCGATGTTCTTCGATCGACCGATATCCAGGTACGAGATGACGCAATGTTGGAGTAAAGTGGCGGCCGAGCAATAATCGCTTCTTACCCGCTTAGTCACGTCGGTCGATTCTCATAACTGCGTGCTGATGGAGGAGAATTTTTCTCTGCGTGCCCGATTCCCTCTCTGCTTTGCTCTCCGGGCGCGCCCGCATTTTGTGCAAGGCGAAAATGGCGCGAATTTTCCGGTCATAAATCTTGGTGAAGAATTCTGCATTGGTCATTTCTGCCCCGCGGTTATCAAGAGAGACAAAGCTGCTACTGCTAATCTCAGCTTTCTCGGACTTTAATGCTCGCCGTAAATAATCTGGCGGGCATTTTCCGCAAAAATGGGGCGGGCGAGGGAGAAGAATTGCGAATTGCACAAATCTTTATCGCTGCCCTGGCCAGAATCTGGTTAGCAAGGAAGAATTTGCGGCATGAAGAAGGAGGAAATCTTCTCTTCTCACTGACATACGTACATACAGGGTGTGCAAAAAGGGGGGGGGGAGAGGAGGAGGACCAAGGAGAAGTCTTCGGCGGCCACAATTTAAAGTCCATTTTCATATTCGGAGCCGCCAGAGGCTGCGCTTGATGTCCAAAGAAGGAGAAAAAGAGGAAGCTTCGTCCAATAATGTGTGCGTGCGTCAGAAGCGCGCCTGTGTGTGTGTGTGCACGCGCGCGCGCTTGTGTGTGTGTTCAGGCCCCCATTTCATTAAAGCCCTGGGGCTGAGGAGAGAGCGAGAAAGAGGAGAATAAAAAAGACAGAAACAATCCTGGATTGGAGAAGAAAGAGAGAGAAAAACAAAGTCAATCTTGTGTCTGTCTCGTACTTTTTGCCTGCGCATTAATAACGCGTGTCTGGCAGAGCGCGGCCATGACAGAAAAGAATTTCTTGCACTTGGTGGAGTAAAACAAATCCTTTGTTGTCATGGCTCAAACGTCTTTTTTTTTCCTTCTCCTCTCTCTCCTCTATCTCGAGAGATTCCTCTCCATAAATTATAGAGCCCAGCAAAAGTTGGACAGCCAGTGATTTCGGGGGTTTCTTCACGAAAAAGGTCAACCATTGGGCAAATGAGCAAAGTTCGGGCCCTTTTTCCACCAGAACTCTGCCAGAAAAAAGTGAAGGTGCAGCCGGTGCAACAGCAGCCGAGAGGGGAGCCGAGTCCGGAATCGCGCAACTTGTCTGGTCGAGTCGGCCTCCTCCTCCTCCTCTGCAGCTCTAAGTTGGCCCGTCATAAAACTAGGCAGAAAAGTGGGAATGCGCAGGGCATGAAAGGATTTTCGCCTTGCGAAAATCTCGTCATGTGCGAAAAGGAAAAGGGGACCAAAGGTGTGCAAAAATTGAATTTCAGTCCGATTGGGACGGTTTCAAAATGGAAACTTTGACTGCGGCGTGTTGGAAAAGAAAAAAAAATCGAGTTTCATCCCTACTCAAAGTCGATTTCTTCGGGTTCTCTCTTGCGCTGGTGACTAAGAGCACGCTGAAGGACGCGTGACTTTTGCACGATCACGGTGTCAAGTGTCATCATTCGAATCTGATGCTTAAAGTGCACTCAGTTGACATGTGTGCAAAGTGCATCTAAGAGGACTTTGTCCGTTTTACACCAGGCTGTTGTTTACTTTCTTTAGACAGTTGGATCTTAAAATCCTTCAATAAAGATGCGAATGTGGAGTTTCGACCGACGGACAAAGAGCAGCGAGGAATCCTTTTTTTATGCCTCACTCACTTCCCCTTGTCCAAGTGGAGCAGCATCTCTCAGCCCCCTAATGGACGTGGTATGAGCGCAATCAAGTCCCCCATTGGGGCTTCCTCACTCACACCAGAACCAGAGACTTGCTCGACACAAGTGAAAATGAAACCCAAATGGCTTCCCTTGTCCAATTTTTTTTCTTCTTCCTACCTCATCTGCTGCCATTTGGGAAGAAGGAGGGAGAGAAGAAAGAGTCCTTAATCATATCTCAACGGTCCCTCCCTCCCTCCTCCCCTCCCTCCACTCCATCCCCTCCTTCTCCAAGGAGATTTCCCATCTCCTGCGTCAGGAGGGGCCAAGAACAAATGGGCGTGTGAGAAGGAATTAGAAAATGGGCGCTAAAAGTGGGCATTTTCAGTACGTCGTTTTCCAACAGTCCGAGCGAGAAATTGAGGGGGATTCCCCAAGGAGGGTGCAAAACCATGCAAATGTGACCGAGACCAATTGGCGCAGATGAGATTTCCTGCAACATTTCTGAGTGTGCGTGTGTGTGTGTGTGAGGGGGTAAAAAAATCGCCTCCATCCCCGAACTTCAGAAAAAGTCACGCGAAAACCTTGAGCGCGACAAAATGGGGACACCCAAAGAGAGGGAAAAAAGTGGGCAACTCTCAAAAAATCAGTCATGGGAAGGCGAAAAAGGTGTTTTGGAAACAGCCACAAAGAATTCTCATTATTCCTCAGCTCGGGGTTTTCCTTTTCCTGCCATAAAACTCATGGGGAGCTTTTTGGACGACACTTTTTTGTTCTTTTCTCTTTAGAGCGTTCCAAAAAGTCTGGCAGAACAGAAGGAAAATGCTCTGCTGTACTTAACGCCCATTTTTCTGAATATCGCCCCATTTATTCTTCTTTTTAGCTTGATTTGAAAGCATTCGTTTAAAATATGACCCGCTTACTTTCTCCCAAGACTGGATGTCTCACTGTGCTCAGGGGTTATGACTCTGAGCCGTCTGGTTGCAGTTGAATATTGTTGGGGTCACAACAGTGTTTCGGGAAAAGTGCATTTAAAGCACTTGCGAATGTATAATTAGCACTCAACGGTGCATATTTCCGTGGCAAATGACCCCCCCAATTGCTGGGAATCCCGTTGAAAAGCCCAACGCTCAGAGTTGTGTGAATTGCTGGAAAAATGTATCATGTGTTTACATGGATTCGACAGCAATTTTGTTACGATTTGTCATGTAAAAAGCGTTTGACGACAGCTCCCGCAGAAAGCTTAATTCCTGTGCATTAGCTAATGGTTAAAACACACATGTCACCTCGCCAGCTGATTCAGGCCTGGACGTTGACATTGTTAAGGTTACATCTTTGAAATCGGACACAGTATGAATTCGTGCTTGACTTGTCAGAAATCGACAGCGTTGCTTTTCAGCACAGCTCAGGTGAATCACAGTTAGTTCCTTTTTACATTAACAATGCAGTTCCCAAGAAAAGGACACGCTATACAATAGCAGGGTAGCGGTACGGAAAATCCATCTGTGTATCGAGAGTATCAATATAAGGCACAAAAGGTACGTGGCACATGAGTATCAATTCAGTGAGCAGCGAGTTATTTACTTCCCGGAAATGAGGAATGTGCGATGCATCGCATCGACATGGAACATGGCAATATTTGCAAAATATCGCAAAGTCCAAAATCATATCTCGACATTGAGGGCAACGTCACGCAGAAACTACTACCAAACAGCCATGAAATTTCTATATCACTCATAGAATTGTGAATAATCGAAACCAGCTATATCCAACCATCAGTTGGGCATGTAACATATAACTCGATGTGTCGAATATCGTGACATTGATTAATTTGGGACATGCTACTTTCTGCCAGGATTCCCGATATATCAGGTATTCACAGTCGAACTTCGACAGAATAAAGATACCTGAGGTGAAGTTGCTCTACCTATCGATGTCTTACGTCACAAAGAGAAAATTGCATAGTGGTAGAGAGAGAAGAGGCTGGTAACAGGAAACTTTTAGAAAAAACAGTCAAGGTTTTAACTTTGAATGGCAACCCTTGAAGTGGTCCGAAGCCTCCTGACAACCTTACAGGGTGTACCAAAAATCCCACTACCGCGTACAACTTGATGCAGACCCTCCAGAATGTATAAAAGTTGGACTCTCCTTCAATACGTAGCATTTTGACTGACGTCATGTCCGAAATCTGGCCTCTCTGTACAATGCCTTGGCTGGACTCCCAACCCCTGTACCTGTGTGGAGAGAATTAATTTGCCTCCTCCTTCTCCTTCTTCTTCGCCTTCTACCGGTGAGAGTGACAAATGCTGCCAAGAGACGAAGGGAGGAAGAGTTTGTCTCCCTGCGATCCTGTCGATTCCTCGTTTAGATAAAGGTTCCTCCATCTCTTGGTCGATTCTGAGCGCTCCTGAGGAACCACCCAGTGCAGCAAAGAAAGAGAAAAGGGTGCCTCAAGTGTCTCACACCAGTCAAAATACACTTGAAGAAAATTTGTCCAACTTTCTCTCTCTGCCTCACTCGAGCTGAGTGACAAAATGGCGAATGTCTCAAGTCATAGGCACTCTTCAGCCCGTGCAACATGTGCGAGCTCACGCAGATGTTGTGCGGACTCAACAGCAACGGCAACGCTTAAGACTCTTGAGTGATCAGGAGGGACCTCTCCGGAAAAAAAAAAGTTGTTGTCAAGAAGTCACTGAATTTAAATCACTGGCCTTAATCGATGCTGCTGCTCCCCCTCTTTCTCTCCTAAATTTCTTCCTCCGTATTATTACCCTACCCAACTTGTGGCCCCCTCTTTCACCTCCTCCCCTGAATTTCAATGCTGGAGACCCCACGCGCAACCGAAAACCGGATCCGTGGGTGCTTTTCGAGGAGGGAGCTTTTTTTTGCGCATTACAGAAGCGGCAACAGAAGAACAACTCAACCAGACATTGGTTTCGCTTTGGGCCCACAAACTCGTTTCTGGGGAAGCCGCACCTCAGCAACGTGTACAACTTGTCTCTCGCACACCCACAGGGGAAGGCGGGGAGGGGGGAGGAGGAGGACGACAACCAGAGCGAGCTCCCAGCCCGTCAGCCATGAAAATGCAACATGGTATATTTGGTCTCCATGCAAGAGTTATTCTTCAATAAACTCATTCACGCGGAATCCGTTGCTGCTGCGGCCGCAGCCCTCGACAGAAGCGTCATCGTCTTTCCTCTCCTTCCAAGATCTCCGAAACCAGAGAATTCACTACTGTTTGCACAAGAATTTCCAAGGGCGGGGGAATTCCTGCGATTCCTTTCCTTATTGGCCCTTCTTTCTCTACGACGAATTTTGCTGCTGGATGGAAAAATTTTCACCCGACGAAGCCAAGGGCACACAAACAGTACATACTTGCTTGCATGTGTGGGTAATTGTCTTCTCCCCCCTCCCCACTTCTCTAAAGTGCTCTCAATTACAACATCTGGCTGAGGCCCCCTTTCTTCACCTCGTTGCATGTTGTTCCCCCCTAAAGTGAAATTGCACGGAGGAGAAAAAAAAACCACCCAATTTTACTACGTTATTAGACGACCTCAGTCGCGCTGGCGGATTTCGCCTGGGACGGACGTGACAGGAGAAAGATGCATTTCGAAATTTAGACGACGTCTGTGTTTTTTTTATTTTTATTTTTGAGGATGTCATCGATTCCTCGCATTCAGTTTTGCCTCGAGAGACATTTTGAGTGTGACGGATGAGGCCGGAAAAGGGCCATTTCGGATGCGTGGCGGAAACAAGCGCGGTTTGTTCAGGAAAAAAAAAAAACTTAAAAAAATTCGATCACACGCAAAGAATCAAAGAAAAAATACGCCCACCTTTGAGCTGCTGCTCCTTGTCAATCCTCTTGACAGCTCTTTTTGAATGTTGAGACAAAAAGATGGCTTCTCTGAGCAAGGTTGTTCAGCTCAACTCTCTGCCAAGGGGGCCTCCTGGGCAGGCCTCACATGGAGAGAGAGAGAGAAATTTGGCACACATGCATGTGCAAGAGCAGACAAATTTTTATTCGTCAAAGAGATCTCATTGTACACATAGCAGAGAGGCTCTCACGTACCAGCGGAGGCCGGGAATGTCGAGGAGAGACATTCAAAGCGTCTCATACCTTCGTCAGCTTTTGTGCAGTCGACTCTCGATTGAGTCACCTGGTCTTCTTATTACGAGGGCTTTGACAGGGCTTCTTATTACTACGCTGGCCACTTGGAGCGAATTTGCCATCAGCGCAATGCATAGTTTTGTTTTCCAGCCGATATCAACCGAAATGCTTATGCTGGACTCGTGAAAAGCCTCACTTGCAAACTACAACTTTATGTGTCAACTTGAAGCAGTTTTAGAGGTGCCACTGGAAGCTGAATTATGACCTGTGTGGCCGCTCTTTCTACATCGAATAAAGGCGGTTACATTCATAAAAATATGAAGGTGGACATGAAAAACATCACTACTTTTTTCAGTCCATCCTAGATTTACCATTTGAGATCAGGCAAAATGGCTAGAAACAAGCTTTTTCTTCAAGGTGAGGAAAGGTCACAATAGTGAGTTACATCAACATGATTTAGTCGAGAGTTCTCTTTACTAAGGAGTCCATCATCCGCATAGCCTTTTTTGTTTTGCCTAAGGTGAGAGTCAACTGCATAACAACAATAATAGTGTAGAGACCTCGAGACTTTCGTTAAAAAAGGAAATCAAAACCTGAAATGCTCCTCAGATCTGATGCGTCTGATAATCTACAGCGTGTTTGTCCAGAAACTCAAAACAATGTGAATAGCATGAATGCTACTACTGATGGAGCTTTTGACGTCAAAGCCAAAGATGACACAGATGAGCATCAAAGTTTGAGTCGCCTCACCAAACACCTTTGAATCCACGTAACAGAGACAATTAATAGAAAAGGGACCGAAAATGAAGCCCTTTTTTCCGATGTCAAGTTTTGAATAAAATTTTGTAAAAATATGACTCCTTAAGTTTGGTCAGATTTTCAGCATCGATCTGATGCTATAAACAGTTCCCTGGAACCATCTCGAGTTCTCTGGTTATTCACAGCTTTATACGCCTCAGGACTTTACAAACGCACTGTGGATTAAAAGGTGTAGAAAAAAGTGCAACAGGCAGTGGAATTTTGAAAAAGAATAGGGTGATAAAATTGCAATGAAAGATAAAAAGAACTAAGAGTAAAAGAGTCCTAAAATTGCAAATTCTCCCGCTGACATTCCGAGCCCTACTAACGTATGTTATTGTGCAATGAAACTAATGTGAGGAGGCTCGAAAATGAGGGCGCATTAATAGACTGTGCGAGTCTTGATTAGTTTTGACTGCAGCGCGTGTGTGAGTAGCTACTTTTTCCCATCAAGCTCCTCTCGGCGTTTTGAAGCCAGCTGCCACACTTGAAAAGAGATCATTGTTGTGCCTTTGAGCTTTTGCTACACTCTGTAAGCAGCAGCAGCAGCGGTTATGTAGACAAGAGATCTTATCTGCCATGGAGTCATCAAAGAGATTGACCGCCTGGACGACGACGACGACGACGTCGTCGTCGTCGTCGTCGAAGGCGCCGGTTGTTCTCATTTTTACAACAGTAGATAGGAAAAAGAATCCTATTTGTCTGTCTAGTTCTCTTACCCAGTTCGTCGACGAGCTTGATCATGACGCCTCCCACGTGCATGTCCCCCCTGACTCTGATGGTCCTCTCCATCTGGAGGTCGGTGACGTGCATCCTCAGCTCCCAGCTGCCGTCACCAACGGGCGACAGAAGCAGCATTCCACCAACGCCACCACCGGAAGCGGTCGTCGTTCCGTCACAGATGCTCATGTTGGGAGAAACCGCTGTTGAGGAAGGACGGGAGGGAGGTCCAGGACAAAACAAACTTGTGGTGTGAACAAAATATGAGCCTGTTCGAGGTGTCGCCGTCGTCGCACGCAACTTAGTAGTAGCAGCGCTCAGTGTCAAATGACAGAACGTCTCTCTTCTCAGTGGCGCGCTCCCTTTCTCGCTTTGCGAGAGAGCCTCAGCCTCAAAGCAGCCTCAAGCAGCCTCAGCACCAGCAGCACCAGCAGCAGTCACAGCAGCTTGGAAACTGCCTGCGTAACTGTCTCCTATACAAGTGTGTGCGTATGGTCATATGCTGGCTGCGGGCTTGGGCTTCAGATCCACCGCACATCAGAATGACAAGCCTTGAATTAGCACTCAATTACTCCAGAGGGAAGAAGCCAGAAGAGCCATCTGCTGTTCTGAACATAGCCTCTCTTTTTTTTGCACTCTCTCAGGTAGCTTTTTCGCAGGGCCAACGTACGTAATATTTTTTCCTCTTCGCCACCGAGCTGCGGTTGTCCGCGAAAGTGCAAACTGAATTTGGATCACAGCACCAATTTGCTCCTCCTCGTCTTCATGGTCTTCTCCTTCCTCTTGGCGGCGGAGGCGCCAAAAAAAAACCCTCCAACTTCTGTGAGTGACGCTGGGCTGTTTCTATATCCAAACTACGAGATCGCTGCGCGCGCTGTAGCGACTTTGTGAGAGAGTCGCTCGTTCCACGACTGTGGTAGGAGCACAGAAAAAGCTGCTGGCTTCTGTAGTCGTCGCTCGCTCACTCGGTCGCTCGCTCCCTCGCTCGTTCACTCGGTCGCTCGCTCGTTCACTCACTCCTTCACCTTCTTCTTCTTCTGCTTCTTCTTCTTCTTCTTCGCCGCCGCCGTCGTCCTCGTTCGTTCGCTGGCCCGGACCTCTCGTTCTCGGGGGGGCCAGAGATGGCACCACCAGAACCTTCGGACGTTGTATACGTATGAGACGACACGCGGGAAAAGAAAAGTGAGCCGTGAATAATGCAGCTTGAGTCATGAAGAATGAGCGTTGTGAAACACCAGATTCCTTGACAAGTACAGCAAGCTCAAAAGTTGAACTCTCTGCAGCAAAGCTGAGCAGACAAAAAGGCCTTTTTCTTTCTTTGCCATCGCTGGCTGTCTTTTTTGGAAGTCGTATCTCAGCGAAGAAAGGCAGAGATGGAGGAGGAAGAAGCTCTTTTGGCTGCTTCTTCCTCCTAAAGCCCGGGATGATTCACTTGGGTAAGAACAACTCTTCTAAATAGCTGCATGGAAATCCTTTCAAGCGTGAGGAGACTCATGAGGCCAGAGGCGGTGGGTGGCCAAAGAAGGGAAGAAGAAAAGGGGTCGTTTGTTCATTGTTCCAAAATCGCCCAAGGAGCTACTACAATTTTTCAGGCCACTTGTTTTTAGTTGTCTTAATACATACTTTGCTGCGCCAGAGCTGGAGGAGATTCCGGAACAGTGCGGAGATGTCTCTACCCGGAGGAGATAAACTCGGGCACGACGGTCACGGCACTGCAGTTCCACTGGTTTACGCACACACAGTGGTACATAGGGCGGGTGCGTCCGTACAAACTGCTCGGAATTCTCCCTCGAGACAAGCGAGAGGAAGACGTTGAAAGTGAGCAGGAAGAACAAGTTCCGGACAAGTGAGAACCGTAATTGGATGGTTGAGCTGAAGACAAGAAAAAAGCCACGGGGAAAACTCACTCTGAAGGCAGTACATTGGGGGGCAAAAAGGACCGATTCTCTGCAAATGATCTGAGCACTATTGTCCTCCTGCTCTTGCTTGTCAGGTCTCTCAACGTACGTACATAGGACTAGAGATTAAAGCGTCTCTGCGAACGACAAAGGGATGCAACAAAGTTTACAAGTCACTCTTGTCTTCTTCAATCCTATCTTTCTGTAGCAGCACAAAAAAGGGGTTCCCTTGAGCTATTGTCATGAAAATTGATTGAGATTGATGCCTCGAATGAGGCTGAGAGCATGGCAAACAACTTCCATGCGGCCAGCGCAGTCGTTACTACGCATCATTGTGCATAATAGCTCGGCCACATATGGATCGGACTGGAGTATCTTGCGCAAATTGCAAGTAAACCATCATGACTCACGTCATGAGTGGATGTCACATGACATGACTCACTTCATAAGATGGCGGGCCAAGACTGATTGCAGCTGGAGGCTGAAGAAGTGCGAGGGCACCAAGTACAATACTCTGCTTTACTGACTGAACTGGCACACGATGCGTTCAAAACTCTTTATTGTTCACGCTTTCAAAAAACTTGTTCAATTTGTCCTTTTCGCCTCCTGCTGGATGTTTTGCCACTTGGCCACCAAGTTGCCCACGCCCTTCTTCTTCATGGAGAGGCCACTTGACAGTTTTGTCTGGGGAAGGAGGAAGGGAGAAAGGGGGCGAGATAAGTGTGGGGCTTGTCAGAGCCAACCCAGAGTCAATAAATAAATAACCCGCCTTACCCGCTTCCTCTTCTTCTCGACCCTGTGGTCTTCGTCGGCCATCCCGGGAGAGTTGCTGCCCTCGTCGAAGCCGCTGGCGGGACTGGCGTTCCCGCTGATGGCGGGCGAAAGCGTCGGGGTCGCCCGGTCGAAGCCGCCGTTACTGTTCTCTTCGGGAGTGGCAGAAGCACTGTCGCCGTCTTCACCGAGGGCGGCGTAGAAGGAATCGAGTGCAGAACTCATGGCATCTGTCTGAGTCACGATGGGAGCGGTATTGCTATTGCCTCCGCCACCGTTAACGTCGTTGTCGTCGTCATCGTCGTCGTCGTCGCTCAAGTCCATGTCTTCTACACCATCTTGAGGCGGCGCTGTCGAGGGCTGAGGCGAGGACGGTTTCGCCACGTTGATTTCAGGCTGTGGCGGCGGCAGTGGAGGTCGAGTGACAGCCATTTCAGGGGGTGGCGGCGGCAACGGAGGTGGCGCTGATACTGGCAGAGGAGGTGGTGGTGGCGAGGACGACGGCGGCGGAGGAAGGGGAGGCGGATCAGGCATGGCGGCAGAGAGATCTATGGAGTGACAGGGACAAATTCTTGCTTAGGCAGTTTCCTATGTACGTACTTAAATTCGGAAAACTTCTGCTATTAAAGTATCGAATGCATCAATCCGCGCAGTCCAACCCAAAGGGATGGCCAGCGTCAAGTCCTGCACAACAAGCCGAGCTACCCACCATCCGATAAAGTAGTGTTTTCTTCCGATACATCAGGCTTACGTCCGCCGTCGTCTTCACGTTGGTTCCCTGTATCTCCTCTGACCTCGTCGTCTTCCTCGTCGTCCTCTTCGGGTCGTTCGAACTGAGACTCTCCCGTGATCAGATTTTCGTACGAATACTTCCGAGAAGACCTGGATGGAAAAAAGGGGACCAGTAAGAACCCTGACCTCGGCGAGCGCTGAGCGACAAGACAATACCTACGCAGGATGGATCTCCGCGATCCCTTCTTCAATTAATCGCAAACTCCGTTAAAATTGTCTTAAAAATTAAGAAAAGGCACGCGGAGACCCAAGGTAGCATGGAAAGAGAACAACTCTGACCATTCATTTCGGGGTCGGCGGTACTTACTAAATCTTACCGGTACTTGAGAGACCATAAGGACAGACTTTTTTCTGTCAGGACCGCATCTTGATCGCTCTGAAGATCTTGACATTCTCATCCAGTGACGGAGTCGAGTGTGTGTGGATTTCTAGCTGAAATCGCTTGACAACAAGGGCGGGGGAACATTCTTTTTTACACCGCTGCACAGTTCAATTTCTTTCACTTCATGACAAAGTTCCCCACGAGTAGGATGATATCAGTCCATGATGGCACGAAGATGCTGTAGAAGGGGTAGAAAAAAGGTGATGCGTACCTGTCCCAGTTGGCTCTCCACCCGGGCGGAGCCAGCTCGTTGGCCTCGATCTCTAGCATTTTGTTCGAGAGGTCGGCGAGGATCTTTTGCATGTAGGCAGAGGAAAGGGCAGAGCTTTTCCAGGCCTCAAACAGTGTCTGGAGGGAAAGCAGACCAATAAATGAAAGCTTGCAAATGCGTTGGAAAAACTGAACCTCGCTCACTCACCTCAACCTGGATGGCCAAGACTTTGAGCGGGGACACACTGACAGCCGCGACGTTGAGCGCCTCCAATTTATCACACAAGACCTCGGCCACGTCGTCAATGGATTTTTTGTAAGTAGTCCCTCCTGAAAGGCAGTGCAAAGATTTCATTAGCTATGACATTGCTAGGTGACGGTTCTAGTCCTACCGATGCTGGAGTCGTACACCTTCCGTCCTCTCTTGTCCCTTTTCTCCTCTTTGATCTTAGGTGCCACGGAATGGTCCAGTTGTTTCTCTTCGTCTTCTCTTCGCTCTTTGTCTTCCTCTTGGAAAATGCTTGGCACGGCCTTGAGTGACGTCTTGGGGACTTTGCTCTTGGGCAGGGACTTCACCTGCATCGCCATTATCTTACGCTTCACTGGAGTAGTCGGTTCAGGCTCCGGCTCTTCGTCACTGTCTCCGTAGACACCTGCGATCAGGGCCATCGCGTTAGACGAAGAATCAGAGGTGGACGCTGAACTGGTGGCGCCCCTGGCCAACTCTCGCCAAATGGGTAGCAACTTCTTCTTTTGGTCCCACTTGAAGGGTTCGGTGTGGAGCGCGCGAGGCATCGTGTTTTCCCAGTCGGGAGGCGCCTCCGCCTGGATGGACTTAAGCACATTTGCGGACACTTCCTCCTCAAACTTCTTGATCTTTTGTAGCGCGATCTCTTCAGGGCGAGGCTCCGGCAGCGACGGGCCGTAGAACACGGGCTCTCGCTTAGACTTCTTAGTAGACATCTTGGACGTCGAGACCGCCATTTGCTGCCTCTTATTCATCACATCGCTCAGCTTCCTGGCAGCCGCGGCGGCGGCCGCGGCGGCCGCCCCTGCGGAGACCGCCGGTTGCGGATTTCTGACGGTTGGTTGCGGAATTCTGGCGGCCGGTTGCGAATTTCTCACGGTCGGTTGTGAATTTCTCCCGGCCGGTTGCGAGTTTCTCACGGCCGGCAGAGTCGGCACCGCCTTTCCTGATCTTGGTGGCGTCGATCGGGAGGATTCAGACGGCCGCTCCCACCGTACCTCGTTCGTGACGGTGTTCCAAAAGTATGGGTATCCAGTGGTGGCATCTACGCACTCGGTCCAAGGAGACTCTACCGCGTCAGACTTTGGCTTCCGGTCTACCTCGGTAGTGTCGTCCTCGTCGTCGCTCCCATATGCGCTCACCAGCCCGGCCATGATGATTCCGTCGGGTGCGATCGATGGAATTGCTTCCGTGCCGTGGCTTCCAATGCCTGCGGCGAGGAGCTACGAGCGGATGACCCTGCTGGCGCTGCTGGTGATGATGTGCTCTGTCTGAGTGGCTGGCGCAAGCTACAGCGCAGCTCAGCTTTCCTCCACTGCTGCCACAGAGGCAAGGGGTAGAGTTGCTCAATGGCAGCTGTTACTGAGGATGAGAACGAACACAAAAGCTGAACAGTCCAGCTCAAGAATTTTCTGTATTCTCAGGCCCTCAAATGACTCAAACGAGAATTTTTTACCCAATTTCTAAGTGTGCTGTTCCTTATGCCCAGTACACGCACACACGGATTCTTTTTGCTTAGATCTACTTGATTCTTTGGTTAATCTCATGAGGACATTGTTGGCTCTTGGATCCTTCATCCTTGTCTGTCAGTGGCATTGCTCTATTAACAGATGATTAATAGATTTGATTTATTAACTCCCCAGTTATCATAGGAAGACAGAGCAAATTTAGGGCCCAATTCATGGACTAATCTCAGTCATTTGGTGAAAAACCATATGCGTGTGTTTATAACACTCGCAGAGGTCCATATCAACTTGGGATGCCATGCAATGTTGTGGAGCCCCACACACGCAATGGGTCCTGTTACGAACTGCAACTGTACGTCTCTGCCATTCCAGCAGCAGCTACGAAAAAGGGTTTGTGCTGTCTAAGGTTGTCTCTGGCTGCTGTGCCAAGATCATCACTCTTAACTGCTGTGTGGGTGTCTGTGCCAGTGATATTTACGCATCACTGGTCTGAACATAGTCGAGTTTCCTGTGGAATGCCACCGAAGTTGCGCAGTTCAGCTTCACTGGGCCCAGTGGCCCCAACTACTACCTGTATCCTTTGGGCGGACCTTCGACTCGGCACGCCAACTTGGTTTGGCTGAGTGAAGATTGCGCAGGTGACAACAGGTGAGTCAGCTAATGATTGAGCCCACATAATGCGCTAAGATTTAGTAAGAATAAAGCCAGAGTCTTCATTTCCAACATTTGAAACTCTTTCCCGCAAATTTGCAGCCTAAATTTCATTGCTCACCACCAATAAGAACCAAAGCCTGGTTCAAATTATCATTGAATGCAAATACAATTAAGCTTTCATCCATTTTAAGGTGTATGGGCGACCTTTCTTCAGCAGAAGAGTCGTATGCTTAAGAAAGTTTTTGGACTCCACAGGACGGTAACATCACTAAAAAAGTCAGATATGAGTTGCATTTTCTTGGTGGATGAAGCATTTCATTGGTTGTCCGGGAATTGAACCCATGTAAGCCTTTTAGAAAAAGAGACCGGGTGATCTAATTAAGCAAGCTGTTCAAAATACAAAGAGTGGTGGGAGAAACCTTTTCCCCAGAGCTCTGGGTCTTTGCTCTGACATTTAATTTTTTCTGCACTAAAGCCTACAACTTCGTTAGGGAATCCTGTAAGTTTCGAAGCTTCAAGTCCATGGACAGGTCATACCATTAGTATAAGCTATACAGTGCTTTGTACCATTCGGGGCTCAAAATGGGAGCAGATGCAGCTGTTGATTTTTCGTGCCACTTTTGATCGGCCGAATCGCCTTCTTCCATTCTTTCTCTGGTATGGGGACACTCGGGAAGGCAACCGGATTACAAAACCTCGGGTGATTGGGTGATTTTCTCGTCAATTTGGAGAACAGTGAGGTACGTTCCAATTCACCCAAAGCTCTAGGTTTCGAGAGTCGTCTGCTTCTTGAGTGTCGTCACCCCCATGACATTGGTACAGAAGGATAGAAAGGATTGAAAGTCCGTCAGACGTTCATGAACACCACAATGACCACAATTCAGCAATTACTGCAAGTAATACGCTGAGAACAAGTTTCTCCGTAATCTAACATGCTGTTTATGATGTAATTGTTGCGACGCAAAAGAAGGCCAAAGGTGATTTTAGTATTCTTTTGATTATTTTTAGTGCCAGGTGGTGGTAAAAACTCTTTTTCCTCCTCTTCCCTGCCATCGGCCCTCTTGCGCCGAATGCTTTGTGCTTTGCAAAACTACGTCACGAGAGACACGTGTTCACTTGTTCGGCCCCTACACTTGGTCAGCCTGGTCAGCCTTTGTGACTTCAGACTTCTGCCGTGTCAAGTTCACTTGTCTGTTCCCGTCTGCCAGTTTGGCCTGGCCTTGCCTGCAACCTGGATTGAAGCCGTTGTCACAACTGTGTCACAGGTGACTTTTCTCTTTCTCATCTGTCCTCCACGTTTGGCAACCCTGGTGACTGCTCTCTGTTGTCTGTTTCTGGCTGAATTGGCCGTCGGGAACAGCTGAGCCCCTCCGACACCAGCGACGACACCACCGACATCACCGAAGCCACCCAGGTGAAAGAGGAGTGACAACAAAAAGAGAGAAAGGGGGAGAGAATGGCGGCCTCAACTCAGCTGGGCGGGCACAGAGAGATAGGAATGACTCGAATACCCTTTAGGCCCGAGATCGATGAAGGGTCAGGATTCTTCGCAAATCTTCAGTTTTGCTCTTGATTTTTGCACGATTGTACCATTTCTTGCTGTCTGAAACAACGGTCTCGCGTGATCGGGACAAGAATGATTCGTGGCACATCCCTAGCCTTGCTCGAGCAGCAGTATTAGGGATCAAGAAACTAAAAACTGTAAAACTTCTCGGCAAAGTTTCTTTTGTTTTACACTTCAGAGAAGAAGAAAGGTCTCATCTGGACGTGTGAGAGGTAAGAGAAAGACCACATTTCCTCCCTGGAGTTGAGGCTTGGAGACCACGCAGACGCTGCTGGTCGAAGCCAGAAAGGGAGAAACTCGTCCGCCATATTTGAGGTTGGGGTGGGAGGTTGCGAGGAAGAGAGAGAGGGGTTGTTCAGGCAGGGAAAATGGACAAAAAAGTCTTCTGCTCCGGCTCCAACATAGTCCGGACCAGGAGCTCCTGCCCATTGTCTCCGTCGTTGGACCGGAATCGCGCACCGAAATTTGCCTTCTAGACTGACTGTCAAAGTGAGTCCTTGAGCAGTCGGACGTGCGAGCGACAAGTTTCTGTCTTGTTTGTAGTTCCTCTTGAGGAACAATGCATTACTGCCATCATTTCCATTATGGCCCCCTTCCTCTTTGCAGATGCTACCTCCGGCCATGGGTCCGACGCCGAGGGTCCCCGCACCGCACCCCGATCCTCCTGCATCGGTCACACCACTCCCGGCCATGACTCCAAAAGAGCTGTCCGACGTGGACGACGCGTGCACAGCCGCTATCGTCGACCCCTTTCTGGGCTTTGCCACCCACAAGATGAGCCTGAGGTTCAGGCACCCGACGACCAAGGATCAGAGGGCGTTCAAGCGGGTCGTCAACAGGTTTCGCCAGCACCAGAGCTACGAGGAGACCTACGAGGGTCTTCAGCAAGTGGAGTGGTGGAAGAGGCTCACGGGAAGACGGCCCAGGCTTTGGCAGGCTATGCTCAAGGAGCACGTAAGCAACATCATATTGAGTACCGGTAAACTGAGCAAGTTTCCTTGCAAGCCGTAAAAATTCAACATTTCAGGCCTTCCGGTATCTTCGAATCTTCGACAAGCGCTCAGGCTTCATCATATCGCCGTGCTTCAGATACTCGCAGGAGGGCCAAAAGGGAGCCAAGATCACTGCCACCAAGGCCTGGTCCAAGGGAGAACAGGTGAGCATAGTCCAGTAGTCAATACTTTGTCGGTTTCAACCATACGAACTGCAAGTCCTTTGGCAATATTTTGAACGCCTGTTGGAAGCCTGACGACTGTTGCGACATAGCAGTGTCAACTTTTTGTTTTTTTCAAAAATTTCACTTCGTCAAGTCCCAATATTGACTAACTGCTAGTCTTTTGTTCAAAAACTTCTCTCAGGTGAATACAATTTGAAATTGAGGCTCATCGGAACAGCACTCTAGGCTGTTCCTTTTCCAAAGGTTGTGGCTCATTTTTGGGAGGTATTTGGTTGGGGTTGCACTTTACACTAAGCGCCACACAGGTATCAGTGCATTTTCCCAAATTGCCCAAAATCAGATCACCGTAAATTAAAAAAATTAATGCTGCATTGCTTTCGTCAAAATTCCGGAAATTTGCGATGGAAAGAGTCGGAAAAAACTGCCACTGTGATTGGACGTTTTCTTGATGACATTTACACTAAGCTATTGATGCACAGATCTCTCTCCTGATTGGATGCATCGCCGAGCTTACTGAGGAGGAGGAGAAGGTGCTGTTGGTGCCGGGCAAGAACGACTTCTCCGTGATGTACTCCTGCAGGAAGAACTGCGCTCAACTTTGGTTGGGCTCCGCCGCTTACATCAATCACGATTGCAGGGCAAACTGCAAGGTAATTTGACCAAAGTCGCCGAGATCTGCTTTAAAACGATCAACACGTAGCAGCGACTTGAACTCGTCCAAACTTTTTTTCAGTTTGTGGCCACCGGTCGCGACCGGGCCTGCGTCCGGGTCCTCCGCGACATCCTGCCGGGGGAAGAGATCCACTGCATGTACGGGGAGGACTTCTTCGGGGACGGAAACTGCTACTGCGAATGCGAAACTTGTGAGAGGTGAGAGGAATGCAAGAAAGCTGTTACAGAACTGCAATGTTGTACACGTACACATGATTGCATCCCAATAACTTCGTCCCCGCTACCTTCTCCAGGCGTAAGACCGGAGCCTTTGCCAGCGAGAAGTCGTCCTCCGACGTCTCCCCAGAGAAGGAAAAGGGCTACAGGTTGAGAGAAACTGACCACAGACTTATGAGGAGCAAAAACAGCAGCAAAGAGACTAAGGTGCCTCAGGCGCAGAATCTTGTGGCCTCGCCTAAGAAGGCTGCACCAGCCAAGCTGACCTACAAGGTAAGTTGTTGCATCCTC
>JAAUXU010117288.1_pt1 | contig 24957 bp, 20 predicted proteins | sample 7278151 | NCBI WGS metagenome assembly JAAUXU01 (sample SAMN14350113, study PRJNA611818) | marine sediment metagenome | isolation source: surface marine sediment (1.8m) | place: French Polynesia: Moorea | collected 2018-08 | reverse complement strand
GTGATCACTGATCAGTCTACATACGGTGTCCAGTGTCCAGTGGCCCGAGTACAGTGCTTGGCACCATTTGGGGCTCAGTGGCAGCTGACTCAGCTGTGGACTTTGCGTCCCGCGTTCGACGGGCGAGAGTATAAAGGAAGCGCGTTCTTCTTCCCTCTTTTCTATGGGACTGTCCCGTCGATTCGCCGCGACAGCAAAGGGGAGAATACTCTCTCTTGAGGGGGCGCGACACGAGCTCTTCCCTCGCTCTGCTCAAGCATCAGGCTAAATTGGCGTTGCCAGAGTTGTTGTGGACGTGAACAAGCCGTGGTTGTTCGTATGAAGCTTGCTTAAGTTGACGGTGGCAAGCTCTTTCTGACGAGACCGAGTCGAGCCGGAGACTGACACTAACGTATGATGCATATTTATTGTTATGTATAAACATTATTGTTTTCTTACATTTCAGGTACAAGTCATAGGAGAACACTCCTATCTCTCCACCTTGAACTCGGGCCGAATCAACTTGAGTCGTCGCCACTCCTAAGTTGACGACATTTCAGCGACCGACAACACCAGTGTGAGGTCTCCACCCTCCGGACGCGTCGGATTTTGAACTTCAACTCGTCCCGTTGGAGCCTGAAAATGAAGACGATCAAGCGCTCGGCCCCCCCGCTCGATCTGTACGCCCACTTGTACCGCAATAACCAATTCACGGATGCAAAGCTGTGCTCCGACGTGGTGGAGGACTCGACGACCAAGTTGGTCATCAATTGCCATAGAGTAATCTTGGCCGCCGTGTCCCCGTACTTCAGAAAAAAGTTCGAAAACATCCCGAATCCCAAGGATGAAATCCGAGTGCGGGTGGGGCACAACGCACTCACCCAAGTCTTGACCCTCATATACGACGGCGAGGTGAAGGTGCCGGCCACAGAGGAAGAAGACTTCTTCGTCGCTCTCCGGTCGCTTAACATCCGCCATCTTGGCAAGGATGTGGAGACGCTGATGAACGGAGACAGCGTCCCCGACACTCCCGCTGCTCGAGTTCTCAGTCTCTATCAGGGGGTAAGTACGGAGAAAAGTTAGTGGACGGTGTTCTCCACACTCATCGTGTCTGCTTGTCAGCGTGTGGAAGCTGTCGCAGTGAAGCCGGACCCAGATTCTCAGGATAAGTATCAGTCGCCTCCTGCCACCGTCTCCCAACGACAGCCGTCAAGAGTGACGATTCCGTCTGCCAAGCCACAGCCTCTGATGAACGTCAGGTCCTCCGTGACGTCCAACACGTTGTCACAACAAACAGGATCGGGGACACCTGACCGGGGACTACACATCCCCGCCGCAGACTCTGAGTCGCGACCAGTGAGGCGAGCTAATGGCCAGGCGCTGGGACCGATCAGGACCGCACAAGTGCCAGCAGTGGAGGAGGCACTGAGGTCCATTGTTCCAAACGTGGACTTCTCGAAGCCGCCGCCACCCATTACCAATGAGTCATTCTCGTCAAACCAGCAAAACACTGCGGTCACCGTAAGCCGTGAGGGCATCCTCCAACGCACCGTCCCCAACAAGCGACCCGTGGCGTCGGCCACGGCGAGTAGACACCAGAAGAGTCTGCGCATGACGCCGACTGCCACTCAAGGCGCCGACGGTAAGTGCTGGTTGGAGTTGCTGCACCAAGAGTACGACACGACCGTACACGCCCTCTGGGACAAGTACGGACGGTACAACCTGCTTCGGGTCCTTGGCACCGTCAGCAAAGACGGCTCGGCGTATTTGTGCTTCGCCGACCTGACACGAGCGCAACAGGCTCTCGACGATATCATTGCGGTCGAGCCGGACACCCAGTTGACGCCCGTGTTCAAGGTGCCCAACGACGCCAAAGAGCTTCCAGCACCAAATAGGGATGCGGCGCCGAGGCGGAACTCCTACAAACTGACGTTGTCCAACTTCCCCGAGACACATAATGAGTCCATGTTCACCAAGGACCTCATCCGAAATGGAATTGACGTTACGCGCATCTCCTCTGTGGAAGTCCAGACACCCGGGTAGGACCTCTCATGAAGTTCACACTTTCTGATAATCACTCTCCATTGCTTCTCCTGCAGGACCTGCGTTGTCCTGTTCGCTGCAGAAGATGACGCGAGGGACGCTTGCAGGAGGTTCGACAACAAGCGTGGTTATGATAGATATTTGCGTGCGTCCGTCTCAAGATTTTAAGCTCATATGTCTTGAACATATGATCACACCTCAGTCTATAAAAGTGTCGGATCTGACTGGCAATGCCTAACTGATCATTTTTTAAAGATGTATTTTGTAATTAAATGAAAATATACGCTCTTAAGGTACTTGCTCGTCACTGTCGAGTATCCTTGCTGGTAGAAGAAGCTCTCAGATCCTTGCTAGTCTGTGATCGATACCTCCGGGGTCGTTGATGACCGCTGTCACGCCTCCTCCAATCATCATGTTCCTGAACTTGTAACTGGGATGGACAGAGGCGTCGGCGTCCAACTGACCGAGAAGACTCGTCGCAGAAGTAGACGTTGTCTGGACCAAGTGCGGCAACTCCATGATGGGGATGTCAACCATCTCCCGACCAGATCGGTATCGACAGTGCATGTTACTCGCGGAGGAGCAGCTGTCTCACCACAGTTGGTGGCCTGCCAGGTTGACGAGTTGGTCTTGTCTCCGTTCTCCGGTGTTGGCCGGCACGTGGAAGAGGCTCTCTTGGTCAATCCTTACGAAGTCACCATCATGACCGGGACTCTCAACAGAGCGCTGACGATGTCTTTGGAAGAAGGCAAAGTCAGGACGCTGGCGTTGCAGGCACGGACAGAGACCAATGATGTCTGCATGGATGGAAAAGTCCCGACGATCGATCAATGACTTCTTCAGCAATAAAATATCGTCCATCGGTGCACAGGAAGACACCTCTGACGAGATGTTTGCTTTTGTCACTGAAGCTTGCCCTCTCCTCGGGCAATTTCGACGGACCGCTGGCGCCCATAGTTTCTCGGCCCACCCTAGCCTATCTTCCGCCAGAGACTAAGGACGTCTTGCACACGATGGCCATCAGGGAGGATGTCCAGATTGCCACAATGTCGGGCTGGAGGGAGGAAGATGTCAAGGACAAGGTTGGACTTGGCGGCATCGCCTACTCTGGCTCTCGCGGCAATGTCGTCCACTTGATGGACGGGACCTTCCTCCAAGTCCACTTTGACAGTGACGTGGACTTGCGACAAGTGGCCAAGCTTAAAAGGAACAACGAGCTGTGCCCGAGTACGTGTGCAGGGTTGAAGACGAGGGTCACAGCGCTTGCGTCCATGTCGGACAAGTCGCCGGCGTGGGAAAGAACTTCCTGGAGGCGCTTCGACGCGTGCGGGAAGAAGCAGAAGGACTTGACTTCTTCACCCTGAAGAGAGGTGAGTACCTCGAACGCAAGCCCCAGGGGAGCTGCGATAGAGGCACTGCAGTGATCCGCTTTCTCGACCACCTGTACAGCCCGGACTGGCAGAAGTCGACAGACGTCTGCTACATCGGCGACGACTCCACCGACGAGGACGCCCTGAGGACGCTCATGGGTAAGGCAATTTCAATGAAGATCTTTGTAGACAGCGTGCAAAGTTGTTGCGAGTCGTAGGCCAACATCAGGCTGAAGTCCAGGAGGGAAGCGCAGCAGTTTCTACACAGGTGTCTGGGCGCACTCAGCATCAGTAACAATCTCGTCAGCAGTCGACCAAAACAGTAGAATTGTGCCTTCATCATACAATCATACAACGTTGCAGTTGTCTCATACAGTATATCTTATTGATCACGGATCGAATTACGTTTATATGCGACGCAGTAGTAAACTGTGACATCCTATGAGGAAGTTGAGAGCTGGCACCGTCCCAGGTCGAAGTACTGAAGTACACAGTACTGTACTTGCAGCTCTGTGCTGGACAACCTGGAGCACGTCTTATGCACGTACGTACAGTAGGTGAGTAAGTCCTACTGTTGAGCGCAGAACACCTGCGGTCAAGCTTTGCTCATCAAGCTGGTGAATAATGGGATAAGTAATGGTAATTGGCGGTCGGCGCTTTCATCGCTATTGTTAGAATGCCCTGAGAAATGTGATCTTGTCTCGATCGCTGCTTACCTCATGCACTCGCACTCGGCCGCCGAGAAAGAGTGAGAGAGCGTCGAGCTCATTTGTGTGCTGCGAACGAGCAAGATCCGCAACATCTGGCATTGCAACTAAGGAGTAAATGATGGTGATGGCGCTCACCTTCCCTCAGATGGAGGACAGCCTCGCCTACGAGGCTTGGACCGACTTCCGCTGCAACAGCGAGGAGCCCATTTACGAAAAGTTGAGAGCTGGCGGCAACGGCCGCGGTGACGACGAGGGAGGAGCCAGAGGGGACGCAAAGAGCCGAGGCAGTATCATCCTCACGGCAGACACGGGATGGGAGTGGCTGGGGTTGCTGCTCTGCCTCCTCTGCCTGTTGTTGGCGCTGTGCGGAATTGCGTCCGGAATCTACCTGGCCACGAGGGACCGGGAGACCCTTCTCCTGTTCAGCAAGGGATTCCAGCAGCTGGATGACGGCTGCTGGTACTACTTCGGGGCCAATGCCACCAACGCCGACCACGCACAACGGCGTTGTCGGGAGCTGGGCGGTCGCCTGGCTGAGGTCAGGTCGCAGAAAGACCACATCGTGCTCACAGCGCACCTGTCCTCGCTGCGCCGCGCTCACTGGTGGCTGGGCGCGTCGGACAGGAGAGAGGAAGGACATTTTCAGTGGCTCTCCGACGGACTTCCCGTGCAGGAAGTCTGGAGTGGTCGAAGCGAGCCCATGCAGAAGAAGCTATGGGCCAAGGGTCAACCTGACAACTGGCCAGCTCAGAGAGGCCAGCCAGAGGAGGATTGTCTTATTTATATGTTCAACTTGGACTCTGAGAACGAGTGGAAGTGGAACGACTACGACTGCGAGAGGACGGCCAACTACATATGCCGCAGGCCGTAAAGAGCCGGTAGAGCACATCAAGAGAGACAGAGACGTTAGTGCAAGCTCTTCTGCCTCCTAATGTTTTAGTCACAAGTATCACAGTACGATATCTTCTTAAAAATTGTCATATATGCTTTTATTCTCAGGATAAAAAGTGACTGTCATCGTCCAGATGTTATTCAGTTTAAAGATTGCGAATATTGTATGCACATATAGCATATAGTTCTGATATACAGGTATGTACGTAGTAGCACTAAGAGTTTTTTAATGACAAAACATGACTGACGCATTAGTAGTTATGAAGCCATCCTTCGAGTCCCTGTACCAGTGTCCACAGACCACCTGGACTCCTTCTTCAATGCCAACGATCTCACCGCCGTGTTCCAGGTCACCAAAGTCCTCGAAGAAGAACTGTCCCTTGGGCAGCAGCAGCACGTCTCCACGAAGAGAGTTGTCAAGAGCCGTCTGAGCATCGTGATAAGTCATGACGATGCCTTCGCGTCCGTCCAGAGCCACCTGTAGCAATTCCTTGGCCGCCGCACAGCTGGACGGCGGCACCACGACGTTGAAGCAGCTGCCCTCCGGGTGGCGCTCTTTCAGGCGGGCCAGGTTCAGGCGGAGAAGAGACTCGTAAGCAATTGGGTCATCCAGGACGCGGGCCCTGCTTCTCAGGGTGAATTCCTCTCGGACAAGTTCGACCTTGAGGCCGAGTACTTCCTCTTGCGAATCCTCCTCCGGAGCTGCCAACAAAGTTTCCAACTCCTTGATCACTCGACGGTATCGCTTGCAAAGAGCGACGGAATCGTTCCAGCGGCGACAGCGGGCACCCTCAGCCTTGAACTGTTGATACAGCTCCATTCGACTGTCCAGACAGGCGTCCACCCAATCGTCCAGGTCTTCTTCGTCGTCCCAGGGACGCCACAGATAGCGGTAGAAGAATCTCCAGTGGTCCAGAGCTTTCTGGGCGCGCTCGGCTTCGTCCTTTTCATCTTCCTCCAGCATTGGGTACAGCTCCAGCAGGCGCACGCTTCGCTCGGGATCGGCCATCAGGTCCTCTTGAAGCGACTGCGGACAGTGGATTACTTCAACCCGCGCCTCCATGGAGGAGAAGTCCACCTCGATGACGTCCACGCAGGTCACCTCCTGCGGATCTCGGTTGTCACGGTCCTTCACCTCGACTGATGCGGTGGAATCCCAGAGTGCCAGCCAAGATCGTTGAGGAAGGCTCTTGCGCAGATACTTTGACCACTGCCCTTCCACCTCGCTGGCAGCCAGAGCGTCCTCCTCGTCGAGTAGAATCTCCCTGATGGCGGCTTCCCGATCCCCTGGGCTCATGTTGGTGCCCCGGAAGACGAAGCACTGATTTTCCTCGTCCCCTTTCCTTCCGACAGGCTTTTCCTCTTCCATGGGACACGGGCCGTCGTGGTCTCCGTTCCCGTTCATGCTGTCGACGGTCGCCTCGGTTGTACTGTCGACGATCGCCTCATTCATGCTATCGACAGCCGCCTCGTTCATGCTGTCGGCGGTCTCCTCGTTCATGTTTTCTTCTTGGCTGAGCAGCACGGACTACTTGTTGTGGAACGTAACGATGGAGACGTCAGTTGTGACACAACCTGGACGATGACGACGACGACTTGAGTCTGGAAACGTTGATCTGCAGCCAACCCAGATGCAACCGTCGCCTGTTTGCCGCCTGCTTTCAAGTGAAAACCTGCTTCATATTGTGACAACATCGACGGAACAACCGGTTTATTGGATCACGCAACCTTCGTACTAAGCGTTGACGCTAAGGCGCTCCGTTATGACCATGTTCTCCATCATCGGCGTGAGGTCGCAGCCGCACACAGTACAGCCTAGTGCCCCTGTGGAGAACGTCCGAGACTAGGATAGTGTCCGTGGGTCCGTAGTAGCGCCTGGCAATCACCTTAAAGTCGAGTTCCTCTGCGTGCAAGGCGGTCTCGAAGCACTCGAGCGTGGTGTAACTTCTCTCGGTGCACGCGATGTAGGCCACGGACGCCGACGTCTCCAGTGACTGCCTAAGCAACGAACACAGCGGAGGCAGCAGACCGCGCTCGTACACAATGTCGGCTCCGAGGACTACGTCCGCCAGTGGCAGTGGCTTCAACCGAGATGTCCAGTCGAGGTGACGGACTACAACCTGCCGACCCCGTACGACCTGATGGTAGGAGGTGGAATGCTCCAGACCCTCCTTTACAATCACAGGAGGTCCACAATGTAGTTGCTGTCTCAGCCGCTCTTCCACGTTCTCGTCTGCATCTTCGTCCTCCTCTTCCGAAGGGAAGTTCAACCGCAGGTTGTTGATCAGGCTGTTGAGCACTTGGTAGTGGCAGTCTGTGAACGTGTAGTCGTTCACGCGGAGGCACTTGAGCAGCGACAGACCAAGAAGACCTGCCCCGGACCCTAGTTCCAAGATGCGCTGATCCTAGGCAACGAAGAGTGCTCAAGTCAGTCGATCAAGGCATGCATTTTCATAAGCATTTACTTCGAGCACTTCAGGATGTGCCAGACACCAATCTGCCAGGAAGAGACCTCCTTGCCAGGAGGCCAACCCGGTGGTCCCGTGTCCGATGAGGTCCCTGTTCTCCTCAAGCAAAGTCAGAAACACGTCTTGGCCTGGGCGCTCGTACGTCTTGAACACGAACTCCGGCTCCTCTGTCTCGACGTCGAAATCCTCGTCGAGCAGCATCCGCTGCAGCTCCTCCGACGTGATGATCTCGCCGTGCGTGCTTAGGACGCGCTCTAACCACTTGAGAGTCGTTTTCTTCTGTTTGGGCGAGACTGGGAACCTGGCCAGAAGCGGGTGGTCCACCATCACCCCCGCCAGAGCGGCCTGCAACTTGGAGGTGTCGTTGCCTGCGCGCTTCTCGCCGCACACATAGACATCCAGCATCCTCTCCAACTCGCTCCACACGGCAGATTGGACGGACACATGGCCGAAGTAAGCGGCGACAAAGGATCGAAGCGTGACTTGCAGGCGGTCCGACTGACGCAACATTTGCGACAAGTTTACAACTGAGCGAGTTGCCCGCCGGCTGCTGCCTGAGCCGCAGCAACGTCGATACATACGTGAACACATGGGGTACGTACGTACGTACGTACTCGTCGTACAGAGTGTCGACAGTGGCGCAGGAGTCCAAGTTGGAAACAATTTGGCAACGACTCCAGCTTTTTCTCTTCTTGCAGGACAAGCTAGGGAAGAGCGCATGAACGCAGCAGCCGTAGGAGTGGTCGGACCCTTCCTTGGCCGCAGTGTAGACGGAGGAGCTGTTGGAAATGCTTGGTGTATTGAAGAGTGATCAAGTATTAAACGTTTCTTTGCTGATAGAGGCCATATTACTCGTCATAAATAATCCTCTTCTCTCATGTGTAGCAGAACTATGAATGTGCATGCACTAAGAAGGTAAAAAATATATGCCCGTCCTGGATCGGCTACTACTTGCATTAAGAACAACCATCTTTCAGAACAAACGATGATGATCTACTTAGAGACGACGGCCACGGTCGAAGAAGACGACTGTTGCTGTTGCATTTTGCTGTTGTTAGTCTTCTGCATGAGCTCTTTGAGCAGCTTGATCTTGCCCTCCAACTCGTCGCACCTCTCGCGCATCTTTCTGTTCTTCTCCTCCAGCTGCTGCGCCTCGATCTCGCAATGCGTCTGCTCCTGCTTCCTCCTCTGTCTGAAGCGTCTCGACGCCAGCTTGTTCTGCTCCTTCTTCCGCTCCTTGCCAGTCAACGTGAGCGGCCAGGTGTTCTTCCTCGCCCTCATGCGCGGCGCCATCGGCAGGGGGCACACTTGGTACTCCTGCACCGACATGGCCGAGTCAGACTCTGTGGCGGCTGCGGCGCCGGCAGCCGCCGCCGCCGCGGCCTCCTCTTCCTCTCGTTTAGACTCTGCGACTGCGGCGTCCAGCAGACCTCGCATTCTGCTGATCTGATCCTCCAACTTGGCCTTCTGCGCGCGCAGGAGAGCGTTCTTGCGCGACAGCAGCAAGTGCTCGCTCTCGATCTGCTCCGAGAAGCTCTTCTTCCGCTGGCGGTAGTTGTGCGCGGCCGCCTTGTTCTGCTCTTTGCGTTTCAGACGTCGCTGTTCGTCGCTGTCCGTTGACGAGGATGACGACGACGAGGACGAAGAGGTAGTGGAAGAGCAGGAATTGGTGCGGTAGATAGCAAAGGGCTCACCGGTGCCGCCCTTGCAGCTCAGGTCGAGTGGCCCATCGTCGTCGGCTTTTTTCTCCGGTGTCGACTTGACGATGAGGAGGACGGCAGGCCGCTGCTGTTGCTGTTGCTGTTGCTGCTGCTGTTGTTGCACAGGCGGCTGAGGCACCAGCGATTGAAGGAGAGGCTGGACGAGCGTTGCGGTCGCCGCACAGGGCGGGACCGGCGTCGCCGTGGTCAACAACATCGGCCTGAAGGTAACGGCCGACGGCACCTCCACCATGTTGCTGGCGCGCCTGTTTACTCACGTCTATTGGCGACGACGTTGAGGTTGCATCACCCTTTCTACGACGACGTCGTCACCTTTTGCATCACGTCGGCGTCCTCTGGCTTGTGCAGCCCGCAGGTTTCTTCGATGTGCAGGATGACGCAAAACCGTCAACCGTGTTTATCGGCGAGGTCGGGGGGAAAAGCGAGCGGGGCCGAGACGAATTTGAAGGCCGCCGCGGCTCTCCTCCTCCTCCTCCTCCTCTTCTTCTTCCTCCTCCTCCTCCTCCTCCCGCTCGCTCGCTCACCCGCTCGCCTCGGTCGTGACTCTCCTGTTCTCCACCTCCCTGGTCTCAGTTAGCAACGCTGGAATTGTCGACAAAGAGAGCCCGGACTGAACCGTCGGGCAGGCGGGCGAGCGAGAGCACGGGAACGGGAGATGAAAAGAAAAGCAGGTTCTTCTCCTCGAGGCAGGCGAAGAGGGAGGAGGGGGAAGGACGGGTGCGACTGTGGCGGACGCTCGCGCCTCCCTCGGCGCTGAGAACGACGAGGAGAGCTCGCCCATCCGCTCGCTCGCAGACACTCGCGCGCCCCCGGCCGAGCCTCCCTTTTCTTGGGAGGAGTGCCCGTCGTGCCCGTCGCCCGTTGTGGCCGTCGTGGCCGTCGTGACCGCACACCCACACGTGCCCGGAGCCAAGAGCGGTTTGCCTGCTCTCGTTGCTCATGAACGAGAGAGTGGAGAAGGAGGAGAAGGAGGAGGGGGGGAAGAAGAAGTATTTGAGTGTTATAGGGCGGGTTTTTTTTCTTTCTTTTCGTTGCTAAGGCAAGCAAGGTAGTGGACGAGCCTGAGGGTCGGCCCGAGCCTGTGGGACGAGGCTCGAGCCGGACTGGCCGAGCAACCCTGTGGGGGCGAACAACGACTGGCGGTTGTTGCTGTGCAAATTGTCGTCAACGTTGTCCCCAAGATAACGCGGGGCACAAATGGAGCGAGAAGTGGACTCTGCGACGAACCCAACAAGGCGAAGACGCACTCAGTTTCGTTCGCATGATGACCGACTTAAGCGTGATCTACTCCGACTCGGTCTCGGAGGGGCCCGACTGGGCCGTGCGTTGCAAGTGCGTTGCAAGTGCGGGCGCACCGAGCGCCAGGTTTGCACTTTTATTGCCAGGACCCTTGTTGTGGTGCGCAAAGTTGTGGCTGCTGCCCGCAAGCAACCAGGCCCCCTTTGTAAAGGTCGACCGACGCAGCACCTTGCAGAGACGTCCAAATCTTGGGCCCACCCTGAGGCCTTCGTTGTTTGCGGTCAGGCAGATCTCGAGGCCCAAGAGTACGAGGAGCGCGATACACGTGCATCGCGCGCATGAGCGCAGCCAAGATGCCCTCGTCCCAAGTCCGCTTGGACTTTGCTTATCAGCACACCACCCAACGCTGATCACTGAAAATTTATAGCACTTCTCGAGGAGCTTCTTCACCTCGGCCCAGTTGGCCTTGAACGTCGGTCAGTTGCGCGCCTTCCACTCCTCTCCTTGTGTACAAAACAAATCATCACAGTTCTCAAACAAACGGCCTCAACACGCTGGTTTCGCGGAAAATGAGAAACCTTTTATACGAACTATAAAATGTACAGAAAAGATATGTGAATCTCACGCACACGATCAATGATCGACTTCTAAATGAAGATGAGTCTCGCTCGATAGCGTCGCACTTCAGCCTAGCCCGAGATGAGACCAGTCAGTATCGAGACTAAGGGGCAGATAACACTAAAGATGTGTTTTCGTACGGATTCGCATTAGAGATCCACAGAAATATCGCTTTGATCCTAGGTAATTTTTGACCACTGTATTTGCTTAAGTGTCTTAGTCGCCTTTGCTGTGGTTTTCACTGTTTTAGACACCTTTGTTGTGTGTTTTCTTACTGTTTAGACACCTTTGTTGTGGTTTTTACTGTTTTAGACACCCTTGTCGAGTGGTTTTTCTGTTTCAGTCACCCATTTGGTCAGAGCTGATCCACAAGAAAAGTAGCAATATACCCTCTCATCCCCTGACTCGTCATCAATAACCTCGCCTGTCTCAACGTTGCGTGGCCTCATCTCGGCTGGAGAGGAGCGCCGTCGTCTCGCACGTGTGCTTGGCGTGACACCCTGTGCGTGGGCAGTGCCAGACTCCGCGTGCAGTCGAGTTTCAAGAAACGCACGCGTCACTGTGAGAGACGCCCTTGGTTGCGGTCACGTCCAGCCACACGGTCGAGGTCGGCCGAGGCCGCAGTGAGCGAGACGAGGGCTCCGTACACATGACAAACGTAGACATGAGCAGGAGGGAGGTGCCGGTGTCGCTCGCCAGGGTGAATGCCCATGACTACATCTTGGGCAGTGCTTTGCCTCTGCGCTCCACTCAGCGTGAAGAGTGGCTCACATTAGTGGTGTTCCGACCTCTGCACGCGTCCTCAGCTACACTTCTTCTGTTCATTGACCATAAAAAGACTGCTAAGAACAGAGATACCCGATATTTCGGGTAGCCGGACAAGTTCTTGATGAAAATGGGACACGTTGGACTACCTAAGGGTGTGGTGATCGTTAAACTTGGCCATGAGCGAACCAATTCCAGACTTGAACATCGGGCTGTCACAAGTAGCAACATCCGATAGCGCACTTTTCTCCATCGAATCATTGTTCACTTTTGGATCCCAAATTCCAACCATCTGGCAACGCTGGCCACGAAAGAGGTTTGTTTACGTTTCTCACACATTTGGCAAGTGATGGGGGAAAAAAAGGGGAAATGCAGCACTTGGAAATGGTGTCGGTCATGTTCCACTATTGTAGTTTCCGCGAGTGCGGTAACTGCGTCAGCGCCCTCATCAAGCACGGTTGATGCTCCTCTATGAGCAGCCTCATTCATGTCAGATGTGATTCCTGACCCGTAGTGCATGTTGGAGGCCCTGCTCACAGTGGGGGCAGCAACAGCGACCCGACCTCCGACCTCTTCTAATGGATCGTGCACCAACACGGCCATCTGTCATACATGGAGAAGCAGTGTTATTGGAAATGACCTCGTGTGAGTGACTTATTGCTGCGCAAAAAACGACTGTTGCTACACGTCGCGAGTGGGCTGCATCACTTCTCGCATCGTCTCGCACGTTTTTGGACAAACAGCATTGTCCAGGTCAATGCTCTGATGCGCCAGCTTGTCCTCAACGTCGTGCATCCAGATGCCGTGCAGCAACCTCGTTTTCTGCCGCAGGATCCATGTCTCTGTCATCTCCTCGGTCCATCATCCAGACCATCACTAACAGTGGCCCCAGAGCCGTAGGGGGGGGGGGGGATGCCCCCTTTGACTGGGAACCGGGTCCGAACCTGGGCACGATAAAGGTGTAGAAGTTCTCCAGCAAGCTGGAGCCAAGCCAAGTGACAATGAAGCCTCGGCAGAATCCTGAGCTACTTCCAAAAGAGTGGGAGGAATAATTCTTAGATTAGCTAATGTGGGTCATGCATGTGACATCCATGCATGCTTGTGTCAGTAAAGTCGACAGCTTATAGCTATTGCGAATGAAACTTCTCGTGCTGTTTGCTTCCTATCGTCCCTGAACAAGGAGCCCCTTGACTTGAGGGGATTTGTCCGATGAACCTCTGACATGGCACCGGGTAGGGACTAAGTCACTCAACACTTTACTTTCACTACTGTCTCTCTGAACAGATCTCCCCTCAAATGCTGTATGACACAGAACTGTCGGGAGAAGTCAGAGGCAACTTTTCTAATCTCTCGGAATTGTTAAACATTAGTACAGCTTAGGCACCGATTTGTCGGGAACATCAAGGCTGGTGACTTTGTCACAGCCTCGCAGCTGCCATGGGCAGCCACGGGAACATGGTCCACAAGGGTCCTCACCTGGAGGAGAGGGCCGTGCTGTGCATCAGCGCTGCGTAAAGGAGGTGAACAACTCGAAGGCGAGGGGGTACTCCAGCTGCTCCGAGAACTGCACGAGCGGGTGAGAAGCTAAGCAACAACAGGTGTTGCTCATGCCTGAGTTGTGTCGGGTGCTGAAAAGGCGGGGGTGACACATGATGGATGGTTGCTTCTGCTAGAGGAAGTACGGAATGTCCAAGCTTTTCTTCTGGCCGTCGCAGGCCAGCGCGACGTCAGCGACGATGACGAGCGCAGCTTTCTCCTCCCTGTGGTCGAGGACACAGTTTGTGACCTTCATTTGAGAAAGTGGAGGAATTTTCCTCTGCACTTTCTTCCTCTTGTGTCCGCTGGAGCTTTTGTCCTGAGCAGTTTTGCTCTGCTGACCCGCAAGAATCACGATGTCTTCGCTGACGCTCAAGGATTATTCCCACCTTTATGCCGGAGTCCGACCTCTTCGCTCGGAGTCCGAGTGGCGGCGTCTCAATGAGGAGAGGAGGCAACTCTCGAAGACCAACTTCAACATCGCCAACTACACGGACTTGCTGTGCAGGGCGTCGAAGAAGATCAGGGCTAGGACGCTTCCGCCTCCGCCTCCGCCACTTTATCAGGTATCGACATCTCGTCCACATGGTTCTCAGCAGTACAGGGTGATGCGTGCCAAATGCTTGAAAGTGTCAAAATGGCGAAGAAACGAGTGTCACAAAAGACCCGATCGGTTCGAGGTCAGAAGAGACCCTGAGCTGGCCATAGCGGGGTGGATCAAGACTTTCTGTAGTCCAAAGTCAGCAAGTTCGTACAAAAGAGGACCTAAAATGTACGGATTTTAAGTAGACACATGTTGAAAACATTACTTGCAACTTGTGCGGCCCTTGTCTTCTCAGCCTCATGGTGAGAATGAGGCTGTTTCTACCGTAAATGTGTATAAACACTCGTTTTTAGAAGACAGTCCGAGCTTTCTATAGACAGGCGAACGTACGTAGATGAATCCAGTCAAAAGTCATCAAGGATCACGCGATGTTGCCCTGCGCTGTAGTAGCTACTGACGTCATTGGCATCCATGCACGTGTTCCAGGAGCTTTCGCTACCTCGTCCTCGTCGGGCACCCGGAAGCCGCCCGCCCTTCCCCATCCCAGACTCGGAGTCTCGTCCTCCGGCTTCGGAGTTCTACAGGCGGTACATCAAGTCCATCTACGAGCGGGAGCCGCTCTTCGAGGATTACGTGCGGTCGCTGAACCACTTGAACTTGTACGAGTCCGAGTCTGTGGCGCGCGTCAAGAGCACCTTCCATGGCATGCTCGAGAGTGATGGGGGGACCGACGACGAGCTCTATCCATGGAGGAATGCTGCCCTACGCCCAGCTGAGCCAGCCAGCGAGAGACTGAGGAGAGAGCACACGGAGAAGAGGGCCATGGAGTACAGCCCACCCAGGTTGCCCAAGCTCAGAGTCTACCACCCGTCCACCTGGGGCCAATAATCCAATGTTGTCGCCAATTATTACCCAAACTGACGGGCCAATCCTTCTTGTCTCGTAACCAATCATCAGTGGATCTCTAGCTCCATAAGAGTCAGGGCTTACAGAGCATCTATACAGTGTGTGTTCCATTCATCAGCTCATCTTCTTGTCATTGCAGTCCAGGACAGAGAGGTTCAGGCTCTGGGTCCCAGGCCCTGGAAATGCGTGATATAACGTATACATACCTGACATATCAATTGACTTGCCCAATCGCAAATAGACAAGTCAATCCACGCTATCCTATGCATCTTGCTTTGATAGTGCTGCCGCACCCTCCATTAGCCTCGCCTTCATCGAGTCCAAGTGCGCTGTCTGCCGCATTGCCCAGGGCAGAAGCACCGTCTGCTGGACTTGCATGGCTTAGGTCTGGTTCAAGGTGTTCCAAGAACTGAGCTGATGATGACCCTGTGCAGCTCTTGATTGCCACCCTGATGGCGGACGTGACCGGATCTGGGAATAGCAATGATGTCATCATGACTCAGTGTGTCTGCTTTCACTGCCGTGACTGTGACCTCAGCTCCATCCGTTAGCACGTTCATCCTTTCTCAAGAGTGGGACAATCTCTGCTTGTCAAGTTGCGCAGATGTCACTTGTGAGTTGTTTCATTGCTGAGTAAAGCGCTTCAGCTATGAGATCAGTGTCTCATTTGGAGTCGTCAATATCACTCTTTGTCGCTGTGAGATGAAGTGAGACAAGAAGTGCGTCAAGGTCGCACTGCGAACACAGCACCAACGTTGCCATGAAAAAACGAGGTTGCGAGAGCGCAAGTTGGAATCATTCCTTCTGCAGCACAATCGCCTTTCAGTAGCTTTATGTAGCTCTATTGACTCTCCTAAAATGAAACAGTTTCACTTTAGTATTCATTTTGAGCAGAATTTCTGTACAGTTTACATCAGTTTCTATGCTAAAAGTTTTGAGTCACAACTTGTTTTCCGTACATTTGCCTGAATGTAAAATGAGTGGTTGTTGAGGTCCCAGATCAGCCTTTAAACAGAAAACTTGAGGCTACCTTGAGGATGTCAGTTTGTCCAAGTTGAAGATCAATGATTCTTTATCTCGTTTACCAGTTGTCAATTAATGTAATTGCCTTGATTAAAGCTAATTTAGCCGTGTCCGCGTGCGGTGACAAGATAAGAACAGTCCAGATATACGTATTGTAGACATAAGACTACACCAGGATGGCGTAATCTTATTGTCAAGCATGAGGTCCAGCAGGCTGCTTTTCCTTGTGGTCTTTGACTGCGCTGTCTTCATATATGGACACGATGGCTCCAATCAGCAAGGAACCTCTGGTATGATTTTGCTAGGCTGCAACTGTGGATTCAAACTGCAGAAAGTTGACCACCGTCTTGCTCCTCCTCGCAGCCTGTTTGCTATATTTATTGACAGCTTTCTGAGGCTCGTGCCAACAGGAATTTGACAGCCCTGTGGCAAACCTGTCAACACTTTTTTTTCCATTGGACTGCAATGTTTCAGTGTAGCATCTGGCAAGTAACTAAGCAGGTCCACATCAAGTTTGTGACGTTGACCTAACATGCCTAAAACACTTTAGAGGAAGAGGGGGACCCATCAAGTCATAACTGTTTCATTTCACTTGACCTCAAGGTCTGCAAGTGAATTCTTGCAACAAATCTAGGATGCTGCAAGAGATTAAAAAACATTGGCCTGATAAAGAGAACATATATAATTTGCTATAACTACTTTACACTTGATGAAGAAATGGACTGAAAAAGTATTTAGTTTCAGCACACATTTGTTATCAAGAAGAGATTGCAACAAATCTATTTTTAGCATTCATGTCTTGTCAAAAAATCACAAGCTTAGGTTTTTCGCAAAAGAAAAGACATGAAAGGAACCCTTGATGTACATTATTCAACATGCTTTAAAACCTTATGGCTCTAAAGCTTCCTGGAAAGTTGTCATCAAGAATCCTTTGTGTCAATGCAGAATACCAATTTTCGAAATAAGACGATTTTTGATTGCAGAAAACTGAATCAGAAAGGTTGATTTTTAAATGATGCCTGAAAAGAAAGATGACATTTTATCATTTGTGAGTAGCAGAATTTGGAGAAAAAGGAAAGTCCCAAGAATTTAAAGCAACCAAAATGTCACTTTCATAACTTCTGTCAAGCTATATAGCAACTGGTAATTTAAAGCTAGCAATTGTGCTCTTCTATTGAGTGTCTATCTTACGCTTATCCTCGTCATATGAGCAGAATTATCCCGGAAGACTCTTCTTGGTCTCCCTTGGCATGATGCAAGGAAATGTCTGACATTTACTCACTCTACCTCATTTGTAGGCCTCACATCACTGTTCATTTGTGGTGGCAGACCTGAGAACAGTCAATACTTAGCTGAGGCTGAGATCATCGACTTGGAAGGGTCCAATCCTAACGGAACTTGCAATGAAGTACCTGAAATGCCAAGTGCCAAATATGCTGCCTTTGCTATCTGGGATGATGGTGAGAGATCAGTCCTCTGCTGTGGAGGTCCTCCTACCTCTGGGGTCTCCCAGTGGAAGCGATGCTTCAAGTACTCTGGCTCTGAGTGGATTGACCTGGGAGAGATATTGAAGCATGAGAGATATCTTTCCAGCTCAGTTGAACTCAGTGATGGCCGTTACTGGATCGCTGGAGCAGGCATCCAGTGAGTATCAACCCCACAATGATGGTACCTTTGCACTGTACCCATGAGGTGTGCGGTGCTCGGCAAAGGTTGAGTCTCATTGACACATATGAATATGTAGAAAATAGGACGACTTTCAGCAAGTTCTCCAGGAAGTAAGTATTTAAAAAAAAGTGCACTACATAGAACGTGTTTTCTTTTTGGTGTCACACAATGCTCAAAAATTCAGTATTTTTAAAAATCTCTTTCCCAAATCTGGAGTTTTTCCGTCAATCCACCCAATCAGGTGAGTACTAAATACGTGTGATGTTTTGCTCGTTCATTGCTGATCTCAAGTCTGGGCTCAGGTATCTTGTAAATTCCTCAAATATAGCTTTTTAGTGAAACGCTGAGGGTTTTGGAGTGAAATTATGTAGTGAATTTCTGTGTGCATTTCTTTTTAAGATTTAAACGGCATGCAACAATTCATATAGCTGATCAGTCCTCAGTCAGAACGAATTAGCGCACACCACGTCCATGATCTCATGAGTGATCTGAACATTGACATTGATGGTCTTGCCCGCCCTGAGATAGGATTTCTTCTTGACAAAGTAACCTTGCTGTTTGGCAACCACTGCGACAGATTTCCCAACGCCTTCTTGAACGTGCCCAGACTTCTTGCTTGACTCCCTCTGTCTCGAGTTGATCTTGACTCCAAGCTTTTTCAGCAATGACAGCGTTGCCAATGATTTTCTCCGCCATCTTGTTTTGCTGGAGTCAATGTCCGTTTATGACAGTTTGTCGCTCATGTCAGTTTGACTAAAATGAAACAATCTAAGGACAAGACTTGAAAATGTCAAGGGAAACAGAAACCTTTGAGCAGAGGGGTCATTTCATAGAACACAAACTCTAAATCTGACTCATACCTCATTGAGCAGTTTTGCCCTCGGTTTTTGTCTCAACTTTGTCAGTCCCTCGACGAAGCTGTTCAGAAGCTCATAATGTTATATTAAAGCTCATAGAGCCATCTTGTTATAAGTCATAATGGTCCAGAAGCCAGAAGTTTTAGACCTGAAGAGTTTATTCGGAACATTTGACCAGCTCTGACTTATGAGCTGTACATCAACTTCCAAGCGGAAAGGGTGTGCAAGGTCACTCCTCACGGTGCGAACCATCACAGGTACATCATTCGGCTGGTAATGGCACCAAATGGCAACTCTGCAACCAGCTCATGCCACAGCAAAGGTTCCTCAGACATCCCCTTGGCCCGTCGGAGTGTGCCATTATAACTGATCGATACCTCTATGATAATGGTCATTAACAGTTATATATGTAGTAGTACAGTGGGCTCTGCCGACAGGGGCACCCTTGAGCCAACCTCAAGATGCCACTGTATCTGGAGTGCTACTGTATCCGAATACTGTACTAGGGAAGGTCTATGGCAGAAGAGGTAATAAGATGGAGGTAGATGATGGAGAAACATTCTTGCCCTCCATCCCGCACAGACAGACGGACAGACAAACAGACGGACGCCGTCACACGTGCAAAGTCAAAGTGTGTAACTGTTGCAATCCCAACAGGGGAGGTGAAAGCAACTCCGAGTTCTACCAAGATGGGACATTTTCTGAAGGACCTCGACTGCCAACTGACATGGTGACACATTGTGCTGTGGAAGTGAGTCCTGGATTTGTGGTCATATCAGGAAATGGTTATTCTGGCCTAGAAAAAGCAACGTTTGGGTTTTACCCTGAGGCTGGAACATTTGAACGCCTGGCAGACATGACCCAAGGACGAGCAAGTCACGGTTGTGGAGTGGTGAACAACGGAGACTCGTAAGTCAATATTTGCTTTCGTGTATTCACTCGACCCCGACCTAAGAGTACCATAAGGAAATAAGGACTTTTTACACCACATGAGTAAGACTTTCTTCATACGTATGTTATCACTGCAGCAATGCTGTTTCTGTTCAGTCATCAGACCCATCTTGATGTATTTTTGCAGTAAAATAGAGTCCCACTTCCTGTCAAACTTCCCTATTGCGCATCCACTTTTTCCACAACTACAGTAGATTCCAGGCCCACAAACGTGGGTCAACAGACGTCAACACCTCAGAAGGAATGAAATGCACATAAAGCAGGGGTGCAGAAGGAGCATAAGTTTTTCCTGTTTGGCCTTCACTGGTCAAAACTAAATGCATAAAAGGCCATAATTTTATCAAACCGATAGTCATGAACTTGGCCATTCACAGAATGACCACCGGAGGGCAAATGTTTTGGCTATATGATGTTTTTCCACAATATGATGTTTCATTTGCTTTGAAGAAATATCGAGGGGGGATGATTTTAGCCTTGCCTGCATATATTTGACCCCCCGACAAGTTGACCCCCGCACAGGACGAGATATGGCAATCATGGTCACAGATATTACCCTTACGGGGATGGCACCGATGTTAATATCTACCTGAACGCCCGTTTTCTAATCGCCGAGCAGTTTTTAGTTCCTGGCTTTGATCGGGTAGGTGGCGTTCAGGGAGTAGTGCTGCTCCTTGATGGGGCTGTGGCACCCGCTGCAGCTGCTACTTTACGGCCCGCTGCAACTACTATATGACCCCATGCAATGACGGGAAATAGAAACTGCGCGTCAACTAGAAAAGTGGAGTGAAACGACACAGCTGGACAAAGCCTTTCGGCGCTCTTGCAGACACGTGATTGAGCCATGCTGAAGCTTATTTCAAAGCTCGATCTTTGCTCTACAATCAATGTTGTCTTCAGGTCAATGCTTCTTGACAAATCCAAAAGATCCTTCATCTGCTGCCACCTCCCAAAACAGGCCAGAGTGTATTTTGGGTCATGGAGCTTTCAACGCTCATATCTTAGCAACTGTTGGACTGATCTTGAATTGCTGCACCTCTTGGAAACTGCAGACCAAGTTCTGCACTTTCTCTTTTCTGTGCATCTCACAAAAATGATGTCTAATGTGTGCCACTCACATTTAAACATCATGATCTCAAAGATCATAATCCCCTAACAGTGCAAACCATATGAAGAGTGCTCTACCGTGCTGATCTAGGAGCGCTCTGAGTGCTCTATGTGCGAGTACTGGAGAGAGATACGAGGAACGATCTCCAATGAGGGAGATCATTGCTCTTTTCCTTTGCCCCATTGCCTGTACTTGGGATGGAGAAGGTGTAATGATCAAGACTGAGATCAGCATTCTCCTGCGGATCTTCAGTGGGGCAACATCCCTACCTCCTCCATCTCCTCCGTCTCCTCCCACACCCACTCCTACTTCAACTCCTTGAAATGGAGAGATTGGTTTGGAACAGCACAGTTTGACTGTTGCGTGTGTGTGAGTATCCTATCATCTGCTCACAGCTCCTTATTTTATCTTGTATTCAACCCTAATCCCGCGTCCTCGTCATCCCTCAATACTCCTCGACCCCAGTGGTCTGACCCACAGAGAAGGTAAGAGTTGCTGCTGCGTTGTCGCACCGTATTGACATGCAAGCACACTACCTAGCACTCAATCACTGCCTATGGAGCTTTAAGTACTCATATCTGAGCAGCCGCAGGTCAAATTGTCCATAGAATAACGATGTTAACTTCCGACGAGCCTCCTACACTCACACCGCTGAATGACTCAAAACGTCCTGTCCAATGTGACTCAACTAACGGGAGTCCACTGTATATCGAAGGATTTTTAGGAGCAGCAGAATATAAATGAGTATAAAAATTACTCACTCAGAATCATTGTCAGGAGTGGAGCTCGTCTGAGGGTCAAGTTGTCAAGGGGTGGAATGTCTGAGATTTGTTTTTTGGAGGTGGAGGATTTAAAAGAAAACAGGAGAGAATATTTTGGGTATTTTTGGGTGAGCTCACGTTGGCTGTCCTTTTAGAACTACATAGGGGTCACTAAGTGGAGTAAACTTTTGGGTAGGCATACCAAAATTCACCCCTTTCGCTCTCAGCACCTTCAACTGCCTTGTAAGAAATTGCAAAAGTCTCCATTGCTTCCTCCAACAGGTACGACATCGTTGTGGCTGGGGGATTCGAGAATGGGTATGGATATTTGACTCACTGTGAGATCTATAACACCGCAACACAAGAGTGGAGATCAGGACCAACCCTGCCACAGCCAGTTGGTTACATGTCATCTGTGCAATATGAAGACACTTTTCTCCTGGTGGGAGGACGGAATTTCGATCAATATTTTGACACCATCTACCAGTACGACCCGACCACGGAGACCTGGATCCTCAGACCAGAGAGACTCTCCACACCCAAAGACGACATAGGTGCAGTTCTGGCGGGTCCTCCCCCAGCTGAATGCAGTTGATGGATGCAATTCAGTCAAAAAGGAAATGATGATACAGGGGATGGACAAACATTTTTGCAGTCACTATTATATTAATTTCTTATAATAACTAGCGGACTGTACCCATTTCACTGGGTAGAAAAACAAAAACTCCCAAAAGTTGGCTTGAAATAAGACAGAACTGAAGCATGAGGTCACTGACATTTGTTGTTTGTGAGGTTGTATTTGCTCGTCACAGCCGAGCTCTGCTGAGAAGTTAGTTCCACAATTTGCGTGCTGGATTGAAGCTAGGGATGCTTTTATTCAGGCTTGAAGTCAAGGGCTGGAAGACTAAGTGATTCGACCTGAGCTTGAAAATTCATCACCCCTTCTCTTCACTGCTTACTGGTTCTGCTGCTGCTGCCTTGCTTTTCTTTGCTGCTCACCAGTTCTGCCACTGCTGCCGTACTGCCCCACGCTATAGTAAATAAGTCGTTGACCTCAATTTTGGCCTCAAAGCAGCCTCAGAATGGACCTTCAACGCCCCTATAGCCTTCTCTGGGTGAAGGTCATCTCATTGCCACCAAAGACAGGAAGTTTTTTTTAGGAAAGATCCGCAGTTAGTGCGGACAAAATCCAGGCTACTAATTTATACTTTTAGTAGAAGTAGATAGATAGATTGGTGATCTTGTTTTGAGTGTTATGAGTTTGGGGGGTCTGATTTTGGAAATAAAGTTGTGCAGGTGTTGTATGTCCGGGGCAGCAGATAAAAAAATGTGATAACAATACTTAACTTTCCGAGATGATTTTTCTCTCCCTCGATCTGCTTTTGTCATCTCGGAGTCAGTTGTGCAGCGTCCAAGATCGGTCTTCAGGGCTTCCACATAGTTAACTCTGTTTCTCCAAGGGCTATGACAGTCATCAGCCAGATCCCAAGTAGGAAAGCAGGATTCTAATTGCCACAATAATGACAAGTAATTGAAGAGCATCAGAAACAGTCAATTTTGATATCACAAACAACTTTCTCACTGGTCTCATTCAGTACGGGTCAGTTGGAGTTCAGGCTTTTCGTCTTGCCCTGACAAACATGAGGCCTTGGTTGGATCCTGATCCCCCCTCCCCAAGGGTCATAGTTCTTGTTCTTTAGGTCCTGAACTGTTCCTGTCTTGTTCTTTAGGTCTTTAGGTCCCTTCCATCCAAGTCCTGAGCTGTCCGTGTCCCGACCTCCAGTCCATCCTGGCCATACTGAACTTGGTGCGGAGGCTCACCAATACCTCCTTTGTGCTGGCCAATGCTCAGACGTGGTGATCCTTCTCTGCTATACTTCTTATCCCCTTGCTGTTCTGGCTGCTCCGTTGGCGCTCATGAGTCCTGACAGTCGCATTGACAGCCTTTATGAAGGGATGGACCTAAAAAAACGAGGCTAATCTTTTAGTTTTTTAGTCAATTCTAGTGCAGCGGTGTCCTTGGCTAGCTTCCACTTGCCTGATCCGACTTCTCCAGTCATCAGAGAATCAGGGTTTGGTGACAGGCGAAGATCTGTTCACGTAGACATCCAGAATGAGGACCAGAAGAGCTCGCCTCAGTGCCCAATTCTTGGACCTTTGCGGTCCGTTTGTGGTCATGGCCAAGATTCTATTCCCAGACGGAATCGTCGAGGCTGAAAAGGACGTCGGTGGACCTTTCCATAGGCTAGGAATTCGCCTGTCGCTGGCACAGGACGAGCCAGGCGATGCAGATCCTGCTGGACCTTCCAAAGGTCTTCTTGACCTTTTTCAGGCTGCAGCTGCACCTCTTCAGCCATGCCTCGACCGATGCTCATGCAGCATCTTTGCTCCCTGGTGCCGAAGACAACGCTTCCACACCGCTACCGATCTTGGCACGCACCAGGGTCGCAGCCAATGATATCCATTCCTGTCGACCCAGGGGAGTGAATAAATACCAATTTGTATGTCTGAATGAATGCTGTAGTATGAGGTAGTGAACGACCGAAAGCCCAAACATTTCTGTTTCGGCCGAAACCAGGGCCGAAAATGTCTCGGCAAAGCTGTCCTGTATCGGTGCCTGGGCCGAAACACCTTGTATGGGTCGAAGCAAACACCCTGTATTAGTCCAAATATCCTTGTCAATATTAAAGAAGACACTCAAGAAAACTCTGTAAACTGGAGAAGATCTGTCGTGTAAAGTGCCACCATGTGGGTTATGTAGAAATATACTAATTCTTCATTTAGGACTTCTTCATTTAGCAATGGATTAGTTATCTGTTAAATCAGTCTCTTTCAGCCAATACAGTCCTATTTCAGCTGATACAATCCTACTTCGGGTGATACAATGTTTTGTTCTGGCCTCATTCCATGGACATATTGGCCTGGCTCAGACATGACAGCTGTGACATCCAGGCATTTGTCAGCAACTGCGTTGAGCATCTCCAGTCAAGACCTGAGCAGATCCGGCGGATCTGCCATCCCGGAGAGAACTGCTCCAAGACCGAACAACGAACAGATTACGGTGGAAAGGACCTGACTCGGACCCCGGAAGAAGCTCGGTGGGCAGCACACGATGGCAACGTCATCACGCACTCCGACCTCCGCCCCTTGGCCAATGACAAAGGCTACATCTACACCCAGAGGGCCTTCCACCAGCAGAGGGCCGTCAACAGGAAGTCCTGACGAAGTTCTACACGTTCTGCTGACTCCTTGCAGCTCTCCAGTCATCCGGCCACCAAGCACTGTGGGTAGCGACGTCACGTCCACGGTGAAAGCCACGATGCCTCGGCCTTGATCGTGTGCTTCGGCACGACGTGTTTGGGCGGGAGGAAAGGTGGAGGTCTGGGAGCTCCTTTCTGACACTGATGACACTGCCAGCGTCCCTCAACCTGGACGAGCACGACCAATGTCCTCCATGGCCCAGTTCCCGGCCTCCCACACAAAGTGGCCCTTGGAGTCAAGACTGAAAAGAAGTCAGGTCGACCTCGTCCTCCCTGTCCACTCGGTCACACTCCCGTTGTCCTCTCGTGCCTTGACGAGCACCACGATGTTGCCGGCCCCGTTCCTGTGGTCCGCGTTTCTGCGCACATGGGACACGAAATCAATTTGGGAATCAAAACCAGTTCTTTCCCTTTGACATAATTCCATTTTCTTCCTTTTGTACTCTCTTTACTTTCCTCCCACCAGCTCCTAGGGATGGATTGAGTATAGACTGGTACTCAAAAAAGGTGGACTCCATCCACTCCTACCAGGTGGTCCTCAG